>Ga0181537_10003721_pt1 | contig 12945 bp, 8 predicted proteins | sample PEATcosm2014_Bin_39_FD_119765 | JGI IMG/M metagenome (GOLD analysis project Ga0181537, IMG submission 119765) | Peatland microbial communities from MTU Mesocosm Facility, Houghton, MI, USA - PEATcosm2014_Bin23_10_metaG | ecosystem: Environmental > Terrestrial > Soil > Wetlands > Peat | place...
AATGAGGTTCCAGCGGCGTTGGACGACCGCGCCCCGGGTATCGTATTTGCGGAAAACGAAAGTCGAACCGCGCAGCACAATGCCCACCAGCATGAGCGCGATGGGAATGTGCAGGGCGATCATCATGGCCGAGAACGCCCGGGGAAAGCCGGTGAACAGCAGCACCACGACCAGGATGAGCCAGACGTGGTTGGCCTCCCAGATGGGCGCGATGGCGTCGGAGATGGCGTGCCGCTGCCAATAAGCGCCCGGACCGCGCGCGAGAAAGGCCCACATGCCCGCGCCAAAATCCGCGCCGCCCATCAGGGCGTACAAAATCAGCGAAACCAGCACGACGACGGCGATGATGATGGGCAGGATGTTCATGCGGCGCCTTTCTTCCCGTGCGACGGCGCGGTTTCGAGGAACTGGCGGCGCATCAAAATGACGAGGATTACCGCCAGAAAAACATACAACAGCGTGAAGACCGTGAACGGCACGAACAGGCCGGGCATGGGTGTGACGGCATCCTGCACCCGCATGACGCGGTAGATGACCCAGGGTTGCCGGCCCAGTTCGGTGACCATCCAGCCGGTTTCGACGGCCACAAACCCGAGCGGCGAGGCCAGGAACAGCGTCGTGAGAAAGGCGTTGCTGTCGGGCATTTTGCGGGTGCGAACCCAGATCCAGCCGGCCCAAAGCGCCACGAGCAGCATGGCCATTCCCGCGCCGACCATGACATCGAAGGACCAGTGCACGAGGCGGACGTTTGGCCAATCATTGCGAGGGAGCGTGTCCAACCCGGGAATCTCGGTCTTCGAACTTTCGCCCATGAGCAGGTTCAAGCCGTCGGGAACTTTCACGGCATAGGGCGTCTGCATCGAGGCGTCGTCGGGCAAGCCGCCGATGAGCAGCGGCACGTCGGAGGCGGTGCGATAATGCGCCTCCATCGCCTCGAATTTCGAGGGTTGCAACCTGGCCACGGCGCGGACGCTGATATCGCCGCTGAGGATTTGGAGGGGAATTGAAATGCAGGCGACGGCGAGGGGGATGGCGCAGGCATGGCGGTGAAAGGAGCTTTTTGGATCGCGCCGGAGGAAGAAGGCGTGGATGCCGGCCACCGCGAGACCCGTCGCCGCGAACGCGGCCAGGGTCATGTGCAGCGCCTGGTGAAAGAACGCGGCGTTGAACATGGCCGCCACGGGATTGATGTTGGTAATCTGACCGTTCACGAGGTCGAAGCCGGTGGGCGCGTTCATCCAGGCGTTGGCCATCACCACAAAAATCCCGGAGGCCGTGCCGCTGACGGCCACCACGAGGCCGGAAATCCAATGCAGCATGGGCGAGATGCGGTTCCAGCCATACAGATAGATGCCGAGGAAAATGGCCTCGGTGAAAAACGCGAAGCCTTCCAGCGAAAAAGGCATGCCGATGATGGCGCCGGCGTGTTCCATGAATTTCGGCCAGAGCAAACCCATTTCAAAGGAGAGCACCGTGCCGGAAACCGCGCCGACGGCGAAGAGGAGGGCGGTGCCGGTGGCCCAGCGTTTGCTCAACTCCAGAAAGACCCGGGAGCGGGTGCGCAGATACATGCCCTCGGCCACGGCCATGAGCACGGGCATCGCGATGCCGACGACGGCGAAGACGATGTGAAATGCCAGGGACATCGCCATCTGCGCCCGCGCGAACAAAAGGTCATTCACGACGCACGGAAGCTAAATGGTTTTTTGTTTTTGGCAATGGAATAACTGTCACCGAAGCAAAAATGAACGGGCGGGCGGGCGCGGGCGGCGGTTGAGTGCCGGCCCACCAATATGACCCGCGGTGACACCGGCATCCGCAAGTTCAAGCCGCCTTGTCGAGGGCGACCGAGACTCGCAGACCCAGCGGCTTCAAGATTTCCTGCAGCGTGGCAATCGTGGGATTGCCGCGCTTGGATAGAATCTTGTAAAGGCTGGGCCGCTTGAGGCGCACGCGCCCGGCCAGAACGCCCATGCCGCCGGTGGCTTCCACGACATCCTTGAGCGCGATTAGAAATGCCTCCGTGTCGTCTTCGCCCAGGACTTGCGCCAGATATTCCGCGGCGTACTTGGGGTTGCGGAGCCGTTTGAGCAGGTCAGTTCTGTAATTTCTTAGACGCATAATTTTTAAATTGTTGCCATAGCTGTTGCGCGTGGCGGATATCGCGCGACTGACTGCCTTTGTCGCCGCCGCCCAGCAGCACGACCACCCGCTCCCCGTGCAGACCGTAATAAACACGCAGCCCGGGACCACGGGCGATCCTCAATTCAAAAACTCCGCCGCCCACGGATTTGGCATCGCCAAAATTACCGGCGCGCACACGGGCCAAACGGGCATCCACCGACGCCTGCATCCGGGCATCGCGAAGAGAATCAAACCACTCGTCGAAGGGCACGCGTGCGCCTTGAAGCTCGAGCTTCCAGATTTCCCTCGCGATCACCGAGCCACTGTAACCTATAGATGACACAAAAGTCAAGCCCAGCGGCGAACTTTCGAAATCCCATCGGTGACGTACCGCCCGCCGGGGAAGCCTGCAAATTGGGTGGGCAGGCGGGCGCAGGCGGGTTATTTTGGAGGCATGGCGAAGCGACTGTTTTTGCTGGACGGGATGGCGCTGGTTTATCGCGCCCATTTCGCCTTTGCCACGCGGCCGATTCTCACGTCCAAGGGCGTGAACACGTCCGCGCTGTATGGTTTCACGACGACGCTGCTGGACATCATCAAGACGCGGCAGCCCACGCATATCACGGTCGCCTTCGACACGCACGCGCCGACGCAGCGGCACGTGGATTTCCCGGAATACAAGGCGCAGCGCGAGGAGATGCCGGAGGATTTGAGCGCCGCGCTGCCGCATGTGCGCCGGATGATCGAGGCGTTCAACATTCCCGTGCTGACTTGCGACGGGTTTGAGGCGGATGACATCATCGGCACGCTGGTGCGGCAGGCGGAGCTGGCGGGGTTCGAATCCTGGATGGTGACGCCGGACAAGGATTTCGGGCAGTTGGTGACCGAAAAAACGTTCATCTACAAGCCGTCGCGGATGGGCGAGGGCGTGGAAGTGCTGGGCCTGCCGGAGGTGCTGCAGAAATGGGGCGTGCAACGGGCGGAACAGGTGATTGACGTGCTGGCATTGTGGGGCGACGCCTCGGACAACATCCCCGGCGTGCCGGGCATCGGCGAAAAAACGGCGTCCAAGTTGATCGCGCAATACGGCACGGTGGAAAACCTGCTGGCGCACACGGGCGAGTTGAAGGGCAAGTTGAAGGAAAATCTTGAAACCTTCCGCGACCAGGCGCTGCTTTCGAAAAAACTGGCCACCATCATCCGCGATACGCCATGTCCGGTTAATTTGGAGGACTTGAAGCTGCGGGAACGCAACGATGAGGAGGTAAAGAATTTGTTCGTGGAGTTCGAGTTCAACTCGCTGGGGCGGAGGTTGTTTGGGGAGGATTTCAAGGCGGGCCGCGGTTTTGGAGGGGCTGGGGTGAAGGAAAAGTCAGACGCCCCCTCCCCCGGGGAGAGGGAGAAGAGCGCGTCTGCCGCGTTGCCGGGTATGGCCGGGAAGGCGAACACGCTGAAGCGTGAACTCCAAACCAGCGAGCTGGAACTGTTTGGCGAAGTGGAGGCGCAGCCGGTTGCCGTTAGCGAGCCCGCTGAAACCGGCGGAGCAATGCTTCACGCTCCGGCGGCCAACTTGAAGACCGTTGCCGATGTGCCGCATGAGTATCAACTGGTGAGCACGGCGGAGGAGCGGGTGAAATTAATTCGGAAGTTGCGCGGGTTGAAATCGTTTTGTTTCGACACGGAAACGACGGGGCTGGACGTGAAGGAGGCGCGGCTGGTGGGCATCGCGTTTTCCTGGGAACCGCACACGGGATTTTATGCGGCGATACCGGCCGACCGCGCGGAGGCGGCGGCGGTGCTGGAGGAATTCCAGCCGGTGCTCGAGGACGAAAAAATCGAGAAGACGGGGCACAACCTTAAATTCGACGTGGCCATGCTGCTGTGGCACGGCCTCACGGTGCGCGGGAAGCTGTTCGATACGATGATAGCGCACAGCCTCATTGAGCCGGACATGCGGCACGGGATGGATTATCTGTCCGATGTCCACCTGGGTTACGCGCCGATACCGATTGAGAAATTAATCGGTGCGGAGAAATCGAAACAAATCAGCATGGCCGACGTGCCGGTGCAGTCGCTGGCGGAATATTCGGCAGAGGACGCGGACGTGACCTGGCAGTTGCGCGCGAAGCTGGAGCCGCTGTTGCGCGAGCGCGGCCAGGAGCGGGTGTTTCACGAGATTGAATCGCCGCTGCTGCCGGTGCTGGTGGACATGGAGCACGAGGGCGTGCGCCTGGACGCGGGGGCGCTGGCGGAGTTTTCGATCCAGCTTTCCAAGGAGATGGCGGAGGAGGAAGGTCGCATTTATCAACTGGCGGGGACGAAGTTCAATCTCAATTCACCGCGGCAACTGGGGCAGATACTTTTCGATGTGTTGAAGATTGCGGGCGCGCCGAAGAAAACAAAGACCGGGCAGTATTCCACGAACGAGCAGACGCTGATTGAACTGGCGGGCGAGCACGAAATCGTGCAGCGGCTGCTGGATTTCCGGGCGGCGACGAAGTTGAAGTCCACGTATGCGGACGCGCTGCCGGCGGCGATCTGGCCGGTGACGGGCCGCGTGCACACGACCTACAGCCAGGTGGTGACGGCGACGGGACGGTTGAACTCGCAAAATCCGAACCTGCAGAACATCCCCATCCGCACGGAGAAAGGGCGCGAAATTCGCAAGGCGTTTGTGCCGCGGAACGCGGATTATTTGCTGCTCTCGGCGGATTATTCGCAGATTGAACTGCGGATCATCGCCGCGTTGAGCCATGAGGAGGGGATGTTGGAGGCGTTTCATCAGAACCTGGACATTCACACGGCGACGGCGGCGAAGGTTTACGGCGTGACAAACGACGGGGTGACGTCCGAGATGCGGCGCAAGGCGAAGATGGTGAACTACGGCATCGCGTATGGGATTTCGGCGTTCGGGCTGGCGCAGCGGCTGGGCATTCCGCGCAAGGAGGCGGCGGAAATCATTGAAAATTATTTCGCGCGGTTTCCGGGCCTCGCGCGGTACATGCGGGAGACGGTGGAATCGGCGCGGAAGCTTGGCTACACGGAAACGGTGACCGGCCGGCGGCGGTATCTGCGGGACATCCGGTCGGCGAACGGCGCGGTGCGGGGCGCGGCGGAGCGCAATGCCATCAACGCGCCCATCCAGGGCACGGCGGCGGACATGATCAAGCTGGCGATGATCAACATCCACGGCGAATTGACCGCGCGGAAGCTCAAGACGAAGATGCTTTTGCAGGTGCACGACGAACTGGTGTTCGACCTTTATCGCCCCGAGGAAAAGGAAGTGCGGGAATTGGTGTCGGAGAAGATGCGGACAGCGATCGAGATGGAGTGTCCGATTGAAGTGGAGATGGGGGTGGGCGAGAACTGGCTGGAAGCGCACTGAGGAGGGCGGGAACGGGTTGGTGAGTTGATGGTTGAGAGTTGAAGGAGGGGAAAGAAGTCAACCGCGGAGACGCGGAGACGCGGAGGGTAACGAAGAACTGCCAATATTTTTAATTTTGGATTTGCGATTTTTGATTGGAGACCGGGAAGGGGAAAGACACGAATTCCGCGAATTTGCGCGAAGCGGAACACATGTATCAGGCGTACAGGTAATGGATCATTGCGCAACCAACTCGGCATGTGGGTATTCATTTCCCGTCACAGTTAATCTTAATGGGATATCCACTATGGGAAATCCCTCGGCGAATGCCTGAAAAACAACGCGATACTCGCCCACTCCGGAGATGACCGGACGCCGTGGGGACATGTCATTAAGGCTATTAAGAAAAAGTCGTTCTTGGTCTTCTAAATCAAGCGCTAGCAGGTCGAACTCGCCCGAACTGTCCGGCCAAATAATCTGGGTATATTCTTGCAAATGACCGGTCACCTTTAAGGGTGCATTGTCAGGAATCGCCAGCCGCTGGACCCCTGCGCCTTCTACAGATTTCAATCGCATAGACGTTGAAATGGCACCACGGTCATGCCTTCTATTTGCCAAGGTCAGGATAAGCATCTTGGCTTGTCTTGCGGGCTTTTCATGCAAAAGCCAAATGGCATGGTCACTATAATAAACTGGCTCGCTCCACCTGACTGATTCGGGCACAAGATTTCTACTGAAGGTCGGCCTCCAGTTTGCATCTCGAACCGCGTTCTGAAGTACAGGCAAAAGCTCCGTGTAACGGTCGAACTCAGGTGAGTTTGAGACGATCGTCCCGAACATACCGCGGCGTTCAGCAAACTGCTGGTTAAGGAAAATCATTTGTTGGAAACCGAGAGCATAAGCAATCGCGAGTTCTTGATTCGTGTAGAGGGAACCGCGGAAGATTGGCTCATCGCTACCGTGTTGAAGTAATTCGCGCCTGAAATTGACGAACAAGAAGTAATCTGACTGCTTGAGCTCGCCAATGATTCCTTGGTTCAAGTCGGGTATGCTCTGAACGGTGATCGCGATATATGGAACGAACCCCTGTGACGCAAGCCACGAGGAGGCTTCTCGCGCGGCAAGGCGTTCTGCATCGGTATCTTGACCACAGCTGATGAAAATTTTGGCTGGCATGGTTGGATTATTGAGAGATTCGCACTTTGGTCTGAATATCTTTCGAGACGCTTAGGAGTTCTTCGAGATAATGGCGAACCGTATGTGGGCGGGAGCTTTTCTTCTGCTCTATTAAAATTGCTCTCTCTAACGTTTCCCTTCTGCGATTTAGGGGCGGGTCTGCGATTAGAATCCCCATCGCCTCGATAGTTGCAATTAAAGTTGTTGGGGCGACCTGGCGCGTCCCTGCCGGTCTTAATGTTCCGCCTTTCCTAATTGAATCGACGCCGTACCATGAAAACATATTCCATCGACCAGCAAAGCGATCGGTGAGGTGATCTCTCAGTCTCTTGCCAAGGAACTGATTCGCCGTTTGACCGACATAGACACACTTGAATTCGTCGTGGAGCACGTAGATGCCATGTTGATCCCAAGAATCGATATCTATTCTGCGCTGCCCCCAGTCGCCTCGACCCGGCAAGGTTCCTTTGTTGCCAGCACCTCTGGTTCCCCAATCGACGATGTCAGGATTCCAATATTGTCCATAAGCGCGGATTAGCATGGTTCTGGTCTTCGCAGATTGCCGAACAACGACCAACTGGTCTGTAGCGCGTGTGCGGATTACGTTTGACCGGCAGGTCAGCTCTGACAATACCTTCGGAGTATACGAAATTGATCGCCACTGTCAAGTTTCCGGCCGTATGTCCTCGAATAGAACCGATTGCACGGGACTGCCGCGAACTGATGGATAGTCGAAACCGTCTATATTTTTAGCTGCATGTTCCATCCACTTCGGCCAAGCCGCAGCCATGGCTTTGTCAGGGACGCCAAGGGTTCGCCAGATGCTTCTCACCTCGTCTGCGGACTGCGTGAATCTCCGATATGCGCCCTGTCTGATCTCCAAAGGCATCCTCATCCACTCTACTGGAACCTGAAGATGCACCGCCGGATTGTCCAGTTCACCGGACCTCCCGGCTGCGACGAGTACCGCGAGTTCTTGAACATTTAATGCCAAGTAGTACGCGCCGAGTGAGGCTCGATATTCATCGGCAGAGTGAAAAATCTGGCCCAACCACGGCCATTTTTCAAACAGAGACGTCAAATACATCCACGCGCTTGTCGCATTGTGACTAAACGATTCTGGCCAGCCGATAAGCTCCTTGTCCTTGTGGACAATCACCCCATCGTAATTGTGTGCCCTCGTTACCCGAGCTCGTGACAATACGATGGCAAGAGGCAATTCCCCAATTTCGAGACATACTGCGCCGTGCAAGGCTTGGTACGTGAAAACCAGCGCATCGGGGATGCTGACCACCACGGTTAATCCTGCCGCATTCCATTCCTTGGGCCGTAGGAATTCGTCGAGCATTGCGGTCTGGTTGATGAATCTTGGTTGTCCGGATTCAACTCCAGCCAGCGCTAAAGAGATGAGCGGGCTGTAAATCGTCGCCGCCTGTAGCACCATTTCTGGTAGCGCCCTGTATTCCATTGAGCCGACCCCTGCATATTTCCTCCTCCATTCGTTCAATCTAGCGCTGAGCGGCCCCTTAACTTTCCTCACGAGTTGCCTCCAAGCCGTGAAGTCCCCGCTCTTTGCAACCTCAAGTCCGGTGAGGTACGCGACTTCAGCGCTCTCAATCTCCGCCTTCGGCTGGGGCGCCTGCTCCTTTCCTGCGACCTCGGCGGCGGGATTTATGGGAAAAACAGTCGGGAATGGGTTCTTCCCCAATGTTGGTTTCCGGGTCTTAGGCGACTGGTGAATGTCCCGAACAAGTTTCTCAAACTGTGCTTCAAAGTTGCCACCGTGGCTCAGATTTACGTAAATCCGAGTATTCACCGACTTGGGTAAATTTGGTTCAGCCGCCTTCTGCCGTATTATCGGGATGAATTTGTTGGTTCCCAAATCTCTCACCAATTCGCCGTCCACAACCATCGCCTCATATCCGACGCCGCCTTTCCCCTCGTCGGCCTTCCGCACGTACTCAGCAGTGCAGATCATCAGCACGCGATTGGCCTCCGTAACAGACTGACGCATGTACTTAACCACGTCATCGCCCGGCCCCAGATCCCATTGGTCCAAGAAAACGTTCACCCCGCACGATACGAGTCGCTCGGCCAATTTGAGAATCCACTGCCCGTGCTCATCGGAATCATGCGAATAGGAAATGAAAACTTGCGGCTGCTTCGTGGTTTCGCTCTCCCGTTCAGTTGATGGTTCCTGCGCTTCCTCGCTCAAGATGGGCCTCCCTCTCCGTAATGAGGCGGTTTTTCCCACATTTCAAGAGGATCCTTCATAGAACGGTTCGTATAATCGCACATTGTCCTCGGGGAATCCAGTTCAAACCGGTCGCCGTTTTCAGACAGGGCAATTGCAGCGTCTGGCAAAAAGAGGCAGTAGCGAAATCCAAAAAGTTTTTATTGAAAATTTGGACGAGATGGCGGATGATTCTGGCGCGGTGACGGTGAGGAGGACGGCCCAGGGAAGGTTGATGGTCGGAAGTGAACGAGGAGGCCGGAAAAGACATTTTAAATATGATGATGATGAAATGCGTGTTTCAGAAGGCGCGAGGCTCGGGGCGCGTGGCCCGAGGGGCGTTTGAGTGCGGAATGTCGCCCGGAGTCTGGGGCGGATTGAGGGTCGTAACGGGTAATAACGGATAATAACGGGTATGGGCCCCCGGGGGGGGAGGGGGGCGGAATGTTGAGCGATGAGGGTTGAAGGAGGGGAAAGAAGTCAACCGCGGAGATGCGGAGGGTAAGGAAGAACTGCCAATATTTTTGATTGGGGACCGGGAAGGGGAGAGACGCAAATTCCGCGAATTTGCGCGAACGGGGAAAGAGGGATCAACCACAAAGCCACCAAGACACCATGGGGCTGGCGAACGGGCGAATCACGGAAGGAATTGCCACAGAAGGAAACGAAGGGCACGAAGGATGGGCGGGGGAAAAACCAAAGGTTTTGGCTGTCATGATTCGGGGAATGGTGGTACACGTTGTCCGGAATGAAACGGCAAATCGAACCGGCCACGCTGCAGGATGTTCCGCAACTGGCGGAATTGCTGGGCGAACTGTTCGCCCTGGAGCCGTATTTCACGCCCGACCGCGAAAAACAATCGCGGGGGCTTCGGCTCATCATCGAGCGGCCGGAGCGCGGCTGCATTCTCGTGTTGCGCGAGGGTCCCAAGATTCTGGCCATGGTGAACCTGCTTTACACGGTCAGCACGGCGGAGGGCGGGCCGGCGATTTTGCTGGAGGATTTCATCGTCCGGGCGGAGCATCGCGGCGGCGGTCTGGGGACGCAACTGTTGGAGCACGCCGTGCAGCTGGCGCGCGGGCGCGGCGCGACCCGGATCACGTTGTTGACGGACGGCAACAACGCGGGCGGGATCCGTTTTTATCAGCGGCACGGCTTCACGCTTTCTTCCATGGTGCCGATGCGGTTGCATTTGGGGGTCGAACAGCACCTTTAATATTTTTGCAGCCGCGAACGTCAGTTCGCGCCGACCAGCGTCGGCGGCTACAAAGTTATCGAAAACCCCTCTCTCCGGCTCTCTCCCCGCGCTTCGCTGCGGGGCGAGAGTGATGGGAGACGCATGAACTGCCGTGTCGAGAGCCAGCGGGTCGCCCGTTCCACCCAGAATTACTTCCCCTGCTCTTTCGCCCAGGAATCGCGCAGGGAGATGGTGCGGTTGAAGACGAGGTTGCCGGGGCGGGAATCCTTCGGGTCGGCGCGGAAATATCCCAGGCGCTCGAATTGATAGCGGGTTTCCGGCACGGCGGCGGCGAGGCTCGGTTCCAGTTTGCAGGCCGTGAGCGTTTCAAGGGCGTTGGGATTGAGGAAGGCTTTGAAATCGCGCCCTTCCTTGTCGGCGTCCGGCGCTTCGACGGTGAACAGGCGGTCATAGAGGCGGACCTCGGCGTCGAGCGCGTGCGCGGCAGAGACCCAATGAATGGTGCCCTTGATTTTGCGGCTGGCGGTCGCGCCGCCGCTCTTGGAATCGGGGTCGATGGCGCATTGCAGCTCGGTGATTTCGCCGGCGGCATTCCTGACCACGTCGACGCATTTGATGATGTAGGCGTAGCGGAGGCGGACCTCGTTGCCGGGCGACAGGCGGAAGAATTTCTTGGGCGGCGCTTCCATGAAATCGTCGCGCTCGATGTAGAGCACGCGGGAGAACGGGACCTTGCGCGAGCCGGCGCCGGGGTCCTCGGGATTGTTGACGGCCTCCAGTTCCTCGGCCTGCCCCTCGGGATAATTGGTGAGCACGACCTTGAGCGGGCGCAGGACGGCCATGACGCGCAAGGCGCGGTGGTTCAAGTCCTCGCGCACGCTGTGTTCGAGCAGGGCGACATCGGTCAGGCCGTTGTATTTGGTGACGCCAATGCGGGCGCAGAAATGCCGGATGGCGTCGGGCGTCACGCCGCGGCGGCGCAGGCCCGCAATGGTGGGCATGCGCGGGTCGTCCCAGCCGGTGACGAGTTGTTCCTCGACGAGCTGGAGGAGCTTGCGCTTGCTCATCACGGTGTAACTGAGGTTGAGCCGGGCGAATTCGATTTGTTGCGGATGGCACGGCGTTTTCAACTGATCAAGGATCCAGTCGTAGAGCGGGCGATGGACCTCGAATTCCAGCGTGCAGATGGAGTGCGTGATGCCCTCGACGGAATCCGAGAGGCAATGCGCGTAATCATACATCGGATAAATGCACCACGCGGCACCGGTGCGATGGTGCTCGACCTTGCGGATGCGGTAGATGGCGGGGTCGCGCAGATGGATGTTCGGCGACGCCATGTCAATCTTGGCGCGGAGGGTCTTGGCGCCGTCGGGAAATTCCCCGGCCTTCATGCGCGCGAACAAATCGAGATTCTCGGCGACGCTGCGGTTGCGATGCGGGCTGTCCTTGCCGGGGACGGTGGGCGCGCCGCGATATTGGATGAGTTCATCGGCGGTCAAATCGCACACATAGGCCTTGCCGAGCTGGATGAGTTGCACGGCAAAATCGTAAAGCTTCCCGAAATAATCGGAGGCATAGAATTTGTTTTTGCCCCAATCGAAGCCGAGCCAGCGGACGTCGTCCTGGATGGAGTCCACGTATTCGACGTCCTCGCGCGCGGGGTTGGTGTCATCGAAGCGGAGGTGGCAGATGCCGCCGGGGTTTTCGGCGGCGATGCCGAAGTTGAGGCAGATGGACTTGGCATGGCCGATGTGCAGGTAACCGTTCGGCTCCGGGGGAAAGCGGGTGACCACGCGGCCGCCGTGTTTGCCGGTCTGGTTGTCCTGCGCGACGATGTCGCGGACAAAATCGGAGGCGGGAGCGGCGGGTTCGGCCGGCGCGGGACCGGACGGGTTGTTCGGCTGTGTCATGGATGGAATTTAAGCATGAACACAAAGGCGCACAAAGCAGATTTCTTTCAAGGGCCGCCTTCCCAAGAGCGTTGACTCACGGGGTTGAAGATGTTGAACTTGAATGTTCAGAAGCCGGAACAAGCATCATGTTTATTGACGAGATAAAAGTTTATGCGCGCGCGGGCCATGGCGGCAAGGGCTGCGTGGCGTTTCATCGCGAAGCCTTCATCACGAAGGGCGGCCCGAGCGGCGGCAATGGCGGGCGCGGGGGCAACGTGATTTTGCAGGCGGACCATGACTTGAACAATCTTATCGCGCAGTATTATGTGCCGCGGTTGATCGCGCAGGTCGGCGAGGCGGGCATGGGCAAGGGCATGGACGGCCACGCGGGCAAGGATCTGCTGGTCAAGGTCCCCTGCGGCACGCTGGTGTGGAGATTGCCGTCCACGACGGCGCCGGCGGAAGCGGCGGAAGCGGAGGCCGGCGAACCGGAGCGGCCGTTGCTCGGAATGCAGAAGCGGGAAGTCATCCGCCATTCGGGGAGGGAGCGGGCCTTGGAGATTAATCTGGAGGTGGAGGAAAAAAGTCCGGGAAAGGCGCCGGCGCCGGAGGGGCGGGAACTGGTGGCGGACCTGACGGAGCACGGGCAGCAATTCGTCTTGTGCAAGGGCGGCCGGGGCGGGCTGGGCAACCGTAATTTCGCGACGGCGCGCCGCCAGACGCCGCGCTTCGCGCAGCCGGGCGAACCGGGCGATGAAGGGGATTTCCTGCTGGAACTGCGTTTGATTGCGGAAGTGGGCCTGGTGGGTTATCCCAACGCGGGCAAGTCCACGCTGTTGACGGCCATCTCCCATGCGCGGCCGAAGATCGCGCCGTATCCGTTCACGACGCTGCATCCGCAGGTGGGCATCGTGGAGTATCCCGATTTCCACCGGCTGACGGTCTGCGACGTGCCGGG
>Ga0181537_10003722_pt1 | contig 12945 bp, 10 predicted proteins | sample PEATcosm2014_Bin_39_FD_119765 | JGI IMG/M metagenome (GOLD analysis project Ga0181537, IMG submission 119765) | Peatland microbial communities from MTU Mesocosm Facility, Houghton, MI, USA - PEATcosm2014_Bin23_10_metaG | ecosystem: Environmental > Terrestrial > Soil > Wetlands > Peat | place...
GCCGCACATCTCAGACGCTAAGCGCGCCGAGAACGAGGACACGTTCCCAGAATACCAGAAAGAAGCGCGTCGGATGGGCAGACCTGTCCTTGGTTCAGGCGCCATCTACCCGCTGCCACGGTCGCAGATTATCTGCCCGCCGCTTGACCCGAACATCCCAGCGCTCAAGCACTACAAGCGAGTGTTCGCTCTCGACGTGGGCTGGAACTGGACCGCGGCGTGCTGGTTCGCCATCGACCCAGCATCGGGCGTGTGGTACCTCTACAGCGAGCACAAGATGTCTCAGACCGAGCCGATTGGTCACGCTGAGGTCATCCGCTCCCGTGGTCTGTGGATACCTGGCGTTATCGACTCAGCCGCCAATGGTCGAGGTCAGGATGGTGGTGAGGCGCTCATCGAGCAATACCGCAAGCTCGGGATGAACGTGACCAACGCTAACAAATCAGTCGAGGCTGGCATCTACCAGGTCTGGACTCAGCTTCGCGCCGGTATGCTCAAAATCTGCGAGAATTGTCAGATGACGCTGCAGGAGATGGAGAACTACCACCGCGACGAGAAGGGTAAAATCGTCAAGGCGAATGACCACTTGATGGACGCGCTCCGGTATGGCATAATGTCAGGTTCGACCGTCGCGAAGCAGCAAACTCCGCCTCAAGCCTACGCGGGTCAGACTGGTGTTGGTGGAAACTACCGAAACATGTACTAACCGCCTCACTCCCGCCTATCAACCGCCTAAATAGTTACTCGGCTAACGCATCTCCGCCACATTCAAGGAGCCTGAATGGCAACCCGTAAAGTCAAGACCGAAACCGAGCTTCTCAACCCGAACCTTTCAACTGAGCAGCTCGTAGTCAAGCAGGCTCAGAACGAGTTCGACGTTGCGGCCAATCACTGGATGAACTTTCGAGATGGCGCCGCCGAGTGCCTTCGGTTCGTCAACTCAGAGCACTTCAACGCGACCTACATCGCGTCTCGTCAGGCTAACGGTCTTCCCTGCCTAACCGAGAACCACATCCCAGCTATCCTGGACGTCGCGACGAGTCAAATCGTCTCCAACATGCCAGCGGTTCAGCTGGACCCAATGGACGGTCAGACCTCAGCCGACATGGCTGACAAGCTCGCCGACGTTATCCGCGGTATCGAGCAGGAAAGCAACGCTGAAGCGCACCGCGCCAAGGCGGCTTGGTATTCAGTAGGAACCGGTCTTGGCTACACCCGGCTGCGCAACGAGTACGTCTCAAATGACCCGAAGGACCCTAACTGCTTCAAGCAGCGCCTCGTCCTCGATGAAATCGCCGACCCATTCACGGTCTACCTTGACCCCTCCCACAAGGAAGTTGATGGTTCGGATTCTGAATACGCGTTCATCGTCGTCGACATGACGCACGACGAGTACCTGCGCCGCTTCGGTTCAGCGAGGGGTAAGGTCGCGCAGACCATCACTGACGCTCGCGCCAACGGCTGGACCCGGTCTGACATCAAGGCGGGCAACTATTGGTTCACAAAGGAAACGGTTCGCGTCGCTGAGTACTACGTCAAGCGCTACACGACCGAGAAGGTCTTCCAGGTTCTTGACCGCTCGACTGGTGGCTTGAAGACGACCTCAGAGCGTCCCGCTAATCCTGACGACATCCTTACCGAGCGCGACGTTCAGCGTCCCACCGTCTGTCACTACATCCTCAATGAGAAGGAAATTCTTGACGAGAACACGTGGCCTGGTCCGTGGATTCCGATTACCGCCTACAAGGGTCGCGAATACTGGATTAACGGCAACCGCGTCCTCAAGGGTCTGGTTCAAGACCTCCGTGACCCACAGCTGCGCATCGACTACTTCCAAAACTGGCAAGCCACGATGGTCATGCTGGCCTCGACCGGCCAGTACATGGGTACCGCCACGAATTTCGCTGAAAACCAGCACGAGTGGCGCGACATCAACCTGTCCAACCAAGCCTACATCACCTACGTTCCAGACCCAGCGAATGGTGGAACGCCGCCATCCCGTGACCTTGCTGAACCCGCCATCTCTGCCGCGCAGGTTCTTGTGGGACAAGCCGTCGAGGGTCTTCAGCGCGTCTCGGGCGTTACACCCCACGTTCCTCAGGAGAATAGCCCAGTCGAGAGCGGCATCGCCAAGCTGACGCGCATTGAGAACAGCCAAACAACTAATCAGTTTTACCGCGACAACATTCGCCACTCCATCGCGCACGAGGGTCGCTTGATTCTCGCCGCGCTGCCGACGTTCTACGGCGAGAACGGTCGTGAAGTTACCGCCACCAAGCTGAATGGCGAAACCTACACGGTAACGCTGAACGACGACACCGACAGGTTCCTCGAGGACATGCGTCTGAAGGTCGTCGTTGAGAGCGGCGCCACGTACCACACTCGCCGTCAGGCTGCCGCCGCCGATGGCTTTACTCTCATGGGCGTCCTCGGACCTGAAAAGTCTGGTCTGTTCGCCGACCTAGTGGTCGACAACACCGACTGGCCAGGCCGGCGTGACATCGCCGCTCGTCTGCGCGCCGCGGTACCTCCACAGATTCTGCAAGCCACTGAAGCCGTTGATGAGAAGGAGGCACCTGCGCTGGTCGCTCAACTGAAGTCCCAGGTCGCCGCGCTTCAGCAAGCCAACGCAAAGCTTACCGCTGAGTCTCTACCTGACAAGGAGAAAATCCAGAAGTTGGAGATGGAGACCGCGTTCGCAAAGCACGACACGAGCTTTGACCTGGAGAAGGCTAAGCTTGACCACAGCCTGGAGATGCGCAAGCTCGACCTCGAGGAACAGCGCACCATCCTTGAAGCTGAAATCAAGCGCAAAGAACTTGAACAGTCTCAAGAGCTGATTGACATCAAGAAGCGCGAGCTCGGGATGAAGGGCACCATCGCCGCCGCGGATATCGCCAGCGACGTGATGGAGCATCATCACAAGGTTCAGGAAAACCTGATTTCCACGTCTGAGCCAAATGACGCCAAGACTGGATTTGAGGGAGACGACAACGACCTCCCAGCGCTGTAACTCAGGTCACGGGTATAAATAACGGTCTAAGGTACAGATGCCTTCTCATCTGGTAAAACACTCCTCTGGAGGCCATTTTGGACGCTACGCAAGTCGCTGCAGAAACAACGCCGGCATCAGCACCCGACACAATGCAGGAAACTACCAACCCTGCGACCCTGGAGGGCACCACGGTAGATGACGAGCCGATTTCTGGCGAGTCGGATGGTAAAATCGATGCGACAAAGGTCAACGAAATCGTAAAAGGTCGAGTTGAAAAGGTTCGCGCGAAGACGAGAGCAGAAACAGAAGCGAAGGTCCGCTCTGAAGTAGAGCAGGAACTGGAGTTCTGGATGGAGAAAGCAGCGAACAACAAGGTTGACGCCGGGTTGTGGACTCTCCCGCCAGAGCCAAAGCTGACAGACAGCAACAGCGTGGACGTTTTCACCAAAGACCACAAAGCGTGGACTGAGCAAAAGGTGAGAATGGACATGGCGAAGCAGCAGGTTCAGAGCGAGTACAACGCTCGTGCCGCAAAGTTCGCCACCGAGAACCCCGACTTCACCAAAGCCGTCAAGTTCTTCAATGCTGTTAGCGTGCCAGCCGCGCTTGACGTTTCCATCCTTGAGTCTGAGCATGGTCCTGCAATCGCCTACTACCTTTCGAAGAACTTGAAAGAGTTCAACCGCATCAGCCAGCTCAGCCCCGTGTCTATCGCGCGCGAAGTCGGCAAAATCGAACTCAAGGTGACTGGACAGGTTTCTGAACCTAAGCCAGCCGCTCCAAAACAACCGGCTGCACCAAAGCCAACTACGACTGTGACTGGTTCAGCACCAGCTGGAAGCGCTTCAGACCTGCTCAAGCAGGGCAACAAGCAAGCTTACATCGACGCTGAAAAAGCCCGACTTCGTGGAACCGCGGTGCCAGCTCGCAATCAATAAGGACCATCCAAAATGGCAACTCCGCAAAACTTGATTCCGACAATCACGATGGTCGCTCCTAAGAGCGCCGCCGTTCTGTCGAATGAAACCCAAATCGCCAAGAAGGTCTCCCGTGACTGGGACGACTATTTCGCCGTCAAGGGCGCCAAGATTGGTCAGCCAATCTTCATCCCACGTCCTCCGCAGTACAACGTTCGTGTCGGTAACGCGCTCGATGTTCAAGCCGAAACCATTACGTACAGCCCGCTGACGTTCACGACTCCTTGGGGTATCGACCTGGCCTTCACGACGCCAGAACTGACGTTCTCGTTTGACCACATCATGCAGAACGAAATGACGCCAGCCGTCAAGAAAATCGCTAACTACGTTGACCAGCAGATTCACCAGCTGGCAATCTACGTTGGTAACGCAACGGGTACTCCAGGCACGCCGCTTACCGGTGGTCCGTCTGGCACGTCTCTTGATGCCGTCAACCAAGCCGTCTCGCTCATCTATGACCAAGACGCTCCAGTTGATGACTTCATGAGCGAGTTCAACCCACCGCGCTTCAACGCAACCCTTTCTACCAACAACCGCGGTCTGTTCAACCCAGCCTCCGAAATCAGCGGCATCTACATGCGCGGTTCGATGGGTTCCTATGGCGGTGCGAATCACTACATCGCACAAGCCGTTCGCACCCAGACCTACGGTACGGTTGCTGCAACCGGTGACGCTACGGTTACCTCCAGCCCAACCAACCCGGTTTACAACAGCACCACGCCAGCCTACGCGCTGACTGGCTCGCTGGCTGTTACCGTTGGAACGTCTGGTCACGCACCTAACGTTGGTGACATCTTCACCATCCCAGGTGTCAACGCGGTCAACCCGCAAACGAAGCAAGACCTTGGCTACGCGAAGCAGTTCAGCGTTGTCTCGGTTTCTGGCTCTGGCACCTCCTGGACGTGGACTGTTTCCCCAGCCCTTAACTCCAGCGGTCCGTTCCAGAACGTCACGGCTCTCCCGGCCCCTGGCGCTGCAATCACGATGTTCGCTCCTGCTCAGTTCGTCGCTCAGCAAGCTCTCGTAATCCACCGCGATGCATTCATGCTCGCGAACAAGGAACTCGAGCTGCCAACCTCGGCTGAATACGCCGACTACGTTGTTGACGGCGAGACCGGCATCGGTATCCGCTACGTTCGCTCGTGGAACCCGTACGCCAACCAAATGGTTGACCGTTTCGATACGATGGTCGCGACTGGTACGCTGTACGAACAGCTCGCTTCCCGCATCAGCTACAACTAAGAACGAGGGGGAGCAATCCCCTTCCTTCAGCCACCATTTAGGAGAAACAAATGGCTACAGTTCCAAACATTGAAGGTACCGTCAACCCGGCAGTTCTGTCTGGTGGCGTCTTCGGCACCGTTATCGGTGGTGCCGATGGCCCGCTGGGCTTCTACGGTGTTCCTGGTGTTGCGCAACAGTCCGGCACGGGTATCACGACCGTGGCTGAGCTCGTCGCCGCGCTGCAAGCAGTCGGCCTTCTCGGCGCGTAAGTAAGCTTGACCTGAAGGGCTGGCTCGTGAAGGGTCAGCCCTTTTCTACAAGGAGGCGCCATGGGAACCACCCGCGACCTGATTAACGCGTCGTTTCGCACCATCAACGTGCTGGGCGAGGGCAACCAGAACGCCAACGCCGCGCAGCTTAAGAACGCCCTCTACGCGCTCGACACTCTGACCGATTCATGGTCGAACGAGCGCCTCATGATTTTCAAGCTCCAACCCTTCATCTTTCCGATTGTCCCAGGTAAGCAGGTCTACACCATGGGACCTCAAAATCTGACGCCCGGTTCCATTGTAGAAGCGGCTTTGCCGTTCGTCAACTATGGTGGCGGCTACGTCAATGGCACCTACACCAACGTGCCGGTCAGCTACGTGACGTCAGGGACAGGTTCAGGCGCTAAGGCGACCGTTACAATTCAAGCCGGGGTTGTCATCAACGTCGCCATCACCGAGGGTGGCATCAACTATCTTCCTTCAGACAATCTGACGGTCGCGACGAGCTACCTTGGTGGCGGCTCACCGTCCGCAACCCTGGTGTTCCAACCTCAGTCCGTGACGACTCTTACCGATTGGGTCATCGACCGCCCGATGAAGATTGAGATGGCCTACACGATTTACAACCCATCGGGTGCCGCGCAACAGGTCGATATTCCAATCACGCTGCTTACCGCTGAACAATACGCGTCCATCGGCGTCAAGCAAACCCCTTCGAACTTCTCGTTCGACTTGTACGATGATGGTGACTACCCACAGCGCAACATCACGCTGTTCCCAATCCCAAACCAGGCGGGTAACGTGCGGTTGTGGCTGCGACAGCCGCTGGTCGATGCAACGATGGCGGCGCTCGATACTCCGGTTGATTTTCCACCTGGCTATGAGGAAGCTTTCCGCTACAACCTCGCGGTCGAGCTTTCCTTCGAATACGGTAAAGGCGTCCCTGAGCTCGTGATGCAGAAGGCCATCGAGTCGAAGGCAAAGATTGCGCGCTTGAACGCCAACCCAATGTACAAGAAGGGTGACGGCGGAATGAGCAACAACAAGCAGGGCTGGTTCAACTTCATCACTGGTGGCTTTGAGCCGTTCAAGGGAACTGGGTGGTAACCTATGACTGAGCAGAAGCGCAAGCTGCCAGGGTTCATTGGTCCTTCCTACGTCGATAACAACCCTCGCTACGACTGTCAAGACATCTACAACTGGTACCTCCAGCAGGATGAATCGGTGGCTGGCAAGGAGATGCAGGTCACCGGCTTCCTGCAGCGCCCGTGCCTGAAGTACCATCAGAACATCGCGCCTGGGGGCCAACGCCCCGGTGCCGCCTACACGCTTTCAACGGGTGAGGTCAGCATCTTTGTGTCTGGTAACCAGGTTTATCAGATTTCCGGCGCCGACGCAATCCCAGTTAGCATCGTCGGCACGATGGGAACATCAAGCGGTCCAGTCTCCATCTCAGACAATGGCATCTCAGTCATCATCGTCGATGGGACCACCACCTACTACACGTTCGACATTGGGACGTTCGTTCTTAACACAAACACATCCCCAAATTTCTACGGCGCGAACCAAGTCACGTTCCAAGACGGTTACTTCATCCTTAACTGGACGGGAACCAACAAAATCTTCATCTCGGACCTGTACTCGACGAATTTCCTCGCGCTAAACTACGCCGCGAAGGCTGGCTATCCAGACCCAGTCGTCGGCCTTATCTCCAACGCGCGCGAAGTCTTCATCTACGGCACGCAGACGAGCGAGACCTGGTACGACCAGGGTGCTTCTGGTTCTACCCCGTTCGTGCGCGAAGACGGTAAGAACACGCAAATCGGCTGCATCTCAGCGCAGACCATCGTGCCGCTCGCTGGAACCATCTACTACCTCGGTCAAAACCCGCAGGGCGGGGCCATCGTGTACTTTATGAACGGCTACACGCCAACGCGCATCTCGAACCACGCGCTCGAGAACTCGCTCGCGGCGCTTGGTGACCTTTCGACAAGCTACGCCTACGGCATCCAGTGGCAGGGCCACTATTGGTACGTTCTGCAGGCCACCGGCGCGAACTGGACGTGGGTGTTTGACATTGGCGCCATCTCAGACGTCAACCCGAACAACGGTCAATGGACGAAGTTCACCACGACTCAAAGCAACAACCTGCAAGGACCGTTCGCTGGAATGGCGCACTGCGTTCTCAACGGTTCCCACCTGGTGTTTGACGCCGCCGGCAACCTTTACACCCTTGACCAAAAGACCTACGTCGACCAGATTGGCGGTACGCCGGCCGTTCTCAAGCGCCAGCGCACCTCGCCGCACGTGTCAAACAACCTGAATCGAATTTTCTACAAGCTCTTTCAAGCGGACTTCTTCACAGGGCAGGGATTGGTAAACGACGGAACGAATCCTGAGAACGCGGTTAACCCATCAGCGTTTCTCGAGTATTCTGATGATGGTGGTCAAACGTGGAGTGAGGCGCTGCAGGGCGACCTGGGTGCTATTGGTAGGTACAAGGCAAGATGTCGGTTTTCGGCGCTTGGTTCAGCGCGAGACCGCGTGTTCCGCTTGACCGTGACAGACCCAGTCGAGGCTAACCTTGCGATTGTGGCTATCGACTTTGAAGTAGGCACCTCTTAAATACCTGCTGTTTAGACCATCAGAGAGCACAGATGAAAAATTTCGTTCAGCTTGCATCAATCGACGTAAGACCAGCTCTTGAGGAAATGAAGCAGGTTCCTCTTAAGATGTGGAAGGCGGACACCTACCTGCGTGATTACCCGCAAGGTCCGTTTGGGGATACCGAGAGCATCATCCTCCGCTTCCCCCCTCGCAGCGTCAAGGAAACGAAGAAAGCGCTGGAGGAGCACCTGAGCAAGGTCGATGAACATGAGAACGTTTGGCAGGACGCCGCGTCAAGCTTTCCCGAGCTGAAGAGAATCATTTACAGCCTGGCTTACGCAACAGGAGCTACGCGGATTGGTCGCTGCATCGTCAACAAGCTGAACGCAGGTGGAGTTATCTGGGCGCACCCCGATACCCCGAGTCACGCGAATTATTGGTGTCGGTATCACGTTGTCATCGGTGCGTTCCCAGGTGTCAAGTTTACCTGTGGAGATGAGACGGTCGAGATGAAGACGGGTGATGTTTGGTTCTTCAGAAACGAGCTTACGCACTCGGTCAAGAATGAAAGTGGAGTCCCACGCATTCATCTAGTGGTTGACCTACGGGTCGAGGAAGTAAAGCCGGGTCTGTATCCACGACCAGATGAGGTTGAGCTGCTGAAAGACCAGTGGGATTCGTACCTGCTCAACAAGGAGGTCGCGTGATTACGTACCAAGTTGAGCGCTGGAACGACATCGCGGAGCAATTTGAACCGTTCATTGAGCCGCACTGGAGAGAGCTGGGGCTGGACCACCAAGATGTTCCAGTTGACCTGTATTGGGAGAAGTACGCAGAGCTGGACAACCTTGGTGTTCTACACGTTGTGACCGTAAGAGACGATGGGGTCATGATTGGCTACCACATCTCGCTTGTAATGGTCATGCTGCACTACAAGTCCACGCTGCACGCAGTCGTTGACCTTTACTACCTGAAGCCAGAATACCGGCAAAGCAAGATTGGGCTCGAGATGTTCCGCTTCGCCGAAGAGTCCTTCAAGAAGCTTGGGGTTGTCAAAATCATCAATGGCACGAAGCTTCACCTGAATCACGAAAAGCTTTTCCTCGGGCTAGGCTTCAAGCCAACCGAGACCATCTACACGAAGATACTGGAGTAAACATGGAATTTTCAACCCGTCAGCGCCGTCACCAAGCCCGCGTAGAGCGTGACCGCTTCTGCAGCGTGGCTGCCGCAGTAGTAGGTGGTGCGGTAGTTTCTTCAGTTGTTGGCGCCTCAGCGGCTTCTTCAGCGGCGAACACGCAGGCCGCTGCCGGAACTGCTGCAGCTAACGCGTCTTTGCAGGCGACCCAGGAAACCAACGCGCTCAACTGGGACATCTACCAGCAAAACCTGACCAATGTTTCTCCTCAGCTTCAAATTTCTCAAGAAGCTGATGCCGCGCTAGCGTCTGGTTTGGGGCTCGGTGTTCCTAACACTGGCATCAACCAGACAGCGCTTACGAGTGGCTCTGGCGGGTATGGTGGAAATCTCACCGGAACCGGTCTTACGGCTGCTCCAGGGGTAGTGAATCCAAGCCAAGCCGCAAATGGTCCGCAGGCACGAATGGGTGTCGCCACACCGCTTACGGGAGTTCAAGTTCAACCGGGCGGTACAGCCGGTGGTTCTCCGGGTCAAATGGTCGCGGCTCCTCCAGGTGCTCCCACTTCAGCACCCGGAACGACGCCTGTGGGTGGGGTTCCAGGAGTAGGAACCCCAGGCATCACAAACTTTGGCGCCAATCAGACTCAACTGAACGCCGCTGGGTCTTCTCAGGCTCCTGGCTCTCTGCTCGCCAACTTCGGTCAAAGCCAGCTTCAAGGTTACCTTCCAAGCGGGGTGATGGGATTTGTGCAGGCTCAAGGCGAGCAAGCTCTGCTCGCGCACGATAACGCGCTTGGCATCGGTCAATCTGGTCAAGAAGCCAAGGACGCAACGAACTTCGCTGAAAATACCGCCGGAACGTTCTACCAGCAGGCCTTCAGCAACTATCTGACGACTCAGCAGCAGAACATCAACGCGCTTTCAAGCTTGGCTGGTAATGGTGCCGTAGGACAGGCAAATGCCGCTGGAACTTCAGCTGGAAATGCAATTACGTCGAACACGCAGGCGGGTATCAACTCATACAACAACTATCAGACTGGGTCGGCGGCAGCTTCGGCAGCGGGTAACGTTGGGGTCGCAAATGCGGTTTCTGGTGCAATCGGAAATGCGACGAGCGGTTACCTGACTTCTCAAATCATCAATAAGTATCTGCAAACGCCTACACCGGCGCCAGCAGGTCAGTAAGGAAAATCATGGCCCTCGACCCGTCCATCGCGCTCGATGTTCAACAGCCTCAGTCAATCACCTCTCAGATTGGCGGCGCGGTTGACGTCGCCAAAAGCCTTCAGAGCATCTCTGCGTCACAAACGCAGCAGCAAGCCACGCAGGCCGCAATTCCAGGAATCGTAGCTGATTCTGCAATCAAAGCTCGAGCCGCGGCTTTCAACAAGTGGCAAAGCGCCAACGCGTCCAATTTTGTATCAACGCCGACCGATGAGGCAGGCCAGCCAATCAAGGGCGCTCCTCCAATCGTCGACCACCAGGGCTTTGCGACCGCCGCCGCCAACGCGGGCTACTACACTGAAGCTCAAGCGGTTTTGGCATCTGATTTGAAGAACCAAGCATCGTCGCTTTCAAATCAAGCCGATGCTACCGCGCTGTCCTTGACGACCCGCGGCTCCGTAGCTACGATGATGGACGCCTTCGTAAAGAACAACCCCGGAGCTTCAGACGCGCAGGTAAACGCTGAGTACAACCGACTTCTCAAAGGAGTTGGCGACCAATTTAAGGGGTCCGCCGCTGAAAAGACAGGTGTCAATGTCGCGTCAATCTTTGGGCCTGCCGACAACGCGGACGGGACCTACAACTTCGACAGACCTCTGAACGCCGCCTACGTGCAGGCCACGATGAACCCGCTGCAGCAGGCTGACCTCAAGCTGCGTCAAGGCGCCCTTGCAGTGAGCCAGGAACAAGTCGCGCAAGCCGGTGAAGTTAATCAGGCTGGAGCTGCCTACCGTAATCCAGACAGCCCGCAAACAGCCGCGGCGCGCAAGGCCGCGATAGCCGCTGACCCGGCGCACGCGGACCAATACTCGCAGATGACCGCGTCGCAGCTTCAGAACAGCAACGTGGTTGGTGGTGTCGTCAAGGAAGCCCTGGTCCCAGGAACTGCGAAGGCTGGGTTCAACGCGAAGTCGCTCGATGAATACACGAACGCGCGCATCTACGACAACGCGCAGCAGAAGCTTACCGCGCTCGCAACATCTGGGCTGACGACCGACCCGCGCGCTGACAACTCAGTTCCATTTACATCGATGCCGGCGCAGTGGATTAAGAACAACCTCAGCCGCTTCGCTGGCGGTCCTGGGGCTGGTTTGGTGCTTGACGCGCAGCAGGCCTTCAGCAACGCTAACCGTGACCCGTCGCTTGGGTTTGACAAGCTTGATTCAGCAGCGCTGGCTGACGCGATGCACTCGCAGGCGTCGCTGCACTATCAGCTCGGAGACCAATATCAGACCGCGTCACAGCAAACCGCCTTCGTTCCACCTGCATCAAACTCTACAAGCCCAGTCGCGGGTGGAGTTCCTAAGTCAGTCGGCGCGACGGAACCTACTAGTGCGTCAAACGTCACAGCCGGCGCATCGACCAAGCCTGACCTTTCAGCTGAGCGCGCGGCCGCAAACAAGGCCATCGCGAATGGCAAGGACTCAGCTGCGGTTCGAGCCCGCTTTAAGCAACGAACCGGACAGGATTTGTAATGGGATACGACGACCTTCCTGACGCCCAGGGTGGGTATGATGACCTGCCAGATGCAGCGCCTGCGCAACCAGCGATTTCTGGTGGTGAGGCCGCGCTTCGCGGATTCGCAAACTCAGCCAGCCTTGGTCTGGGTAAGTGGGCCAACGCTCTTGCTTCTGAAACTGGTATTCCTCAGGCAGCCGCGGAATTGATTGGTGGTTCGACAGAGCCAGGTAAGAACAGACTTGAATCAGCGTGGGACCAACTGAACCCTAACGCGCACAGCGGCAAAAGCTTTTGGGGTGACATCACCGCCTCGGTAGAGGGCGAGAAAGCGATGAACGCCGCCGCCTTTAACCAGCACCCGGGCTACTACATGGCCGGCGCTCTAGCTCCTGCAGCCGTAAGCGCCGGAGCCGCTCTCAAGGGAGCGGTAACTCTACCAGCCACCCTTACCAGTCAAGTTGGCGTAGGAGCGGGAGTAGGTGCTGTTTCTGGCGCCTCAGAAGGAACTAATTTGAAATCGGCTGCCGCTGGCGCCACCGTAGGAGCAGGACTTGGTGTTGGTGGAACTCTATTAGCGAATGGTCTAGCCACCGGTGGTCAAGCGCTTCTCGCGTCGAAAGGCAGTCAATACCTCATCAACACCGTGCAGGGTCTCGTAAAAACCGCGCGCGGCGAGGGTGCTGAAGCTGATGCGGCGATGGCTCAGTTGAAAACGGTCTTCAAGAAGGGCACGTCGCTTGATGACATCGAGAGCACGCTAAAGCAGGCTAATGACATCGGAGACACAGCGAACGAGGTTGGACAGTCTCTTCAGCGCGTTCAGCCAGGAAGTGACATGGCGGCGGTGCAGAAGGTCGCCGGTCTCGCTCCCTCCTTCGGACAGATTGCCAAGGAAGGCGGTCAAGCGGCCCTGTATGGTGGTGCAGCTGGAACCGCCGCAGAATACGCCGCGTCCCACTTTGGGGTACCGCCAGGGGTCGCTGCGGCGATTGGTGGAACGCTAGGAGCTAAGGGCCCGCTCAAGCAGATGGGAAATGACCTCCTAAAC
>Ga0181537_10003723_pt1 | contig 12943 bp, 8 predicted proteins | sample PEATcosm2014_Bin_39_FD_119765 | JGI IMG/M metagenome (GOLD analysis project Ga0181537, IMG submission 119765) | Peatland microbial communities from MTU Mesocosm Facility, Houghton, MI, USA - PEATcosm2014_Bin23_10_metaG | ecosystem: Environmental > Terrestrial > Soil > Wetlands > Peat | place...
CGGCCTGATCACCCCTTCCCTCGACGAGATGGTGCACGTGGCGAAGGAGATGAAGCGCGAGGGCCTGACCCTCCCTCTCCTGATCGGCGGGGCCACCACCAGCCTGGCCCACACCTCGGTGCGGATCGCCCCGGAATATCCGCCCGGGGTCGTGCACGTGCTCGACGCCTCCCGCGTGGTCAACGTCGTCAGCTCGCTCCTGTCGCCCGAGAACAAGCCGGCGTTCATGGCCGACGTCGGCTCGAAGCAGGAGAGGCAGCGCGAGGAGTTCGCGGCGCGCAGGTCCCGCAAGCCGCTGCTGCCGCTCGCGACGGCGCGCGCCCGCCGCCAGCCCTTCGACTGGGCCTCCGTCGACATCCCGAGGCCGGACTTCCTGGGTGCCCGGCCGTTCCCGGCCGTTCCGCTCTCGGAGATCGTCCCGTACATCGACTGGGGCCCGTTCTTCAGCGCCTGGGAGCTGCACGGCCGGTTCCCGGACATCCTCCAGGATGCGGTCGTCGGCGCCGAAGCCACGAAGCTGCTCGCCGACGCCAGGAGGCTCCTGGCGAGGATCGTCGGCGAGAACCGGTTCACGGCCAACGCCGTCATCGGCTTCTGGCCGTGCAACGCCGTCGGCGACGACGTCCAGGTCTACACCGACGAGTCCCGTGGCGCGGTGGCGACGACCTTCCACATGCTCCGCCAGCAGCAGGAGAAGCCGGAGGGCCAGTTCAATGCCTGCCTTGCCGACTACATCGCCCCGCGGGAGAGCGGCAGGATCGACTACATCGGCGGGTTCGCCGTGACCGCGGGCCACGGGGTCGAGGCGTTCGCGTCGGCCTTCCGGGCCGAGTCGGACGACTACAACGCGATCATGAGCCAGGCCCTGGGCGACCGGCTTGCGGAGGCGATGGCCGAGATGTTCCACAAGCGGGCGAGGGACGCGTGCGGCTTCGGCAGGAGCGAGAACCTGGACTACGGCGACCTCATCCGCGAGCGCTACCGCGGGATCCGGCCGGCGCCGGGCTACCCCGCCTGCCCCGACCACACGGAGAAGCCCCTCCTCTTCAGGCTGCTGGGGGTGGAGGCCGCGACGGGGATCAGCCTGACCGAAAGCTGCGCGATGGCGCCGGCAAGCAGCGTCAGCGGTTGGTACCTGAACCACCCGGATTCCAAATACTTCGGCGTCGGCAAGCTCGGCCGCGACCAAGTCGAGGATTATGCCAGGCGCAAGGGCTGGGAGGTCGCCGAGGCCGAGAAATGGCTGGGGCCCTACCTGGACTACGAGGCGACCTAGACACGCCCGGAACTTTGGCCTATGTCCTGCGTCTCACTTCACGGATGACACTCCCGCACCCCACGATGAGGCTCTTCCGCACAGGCCTCGCGGTTGCCGCGACCCTCGCTGCGGCGTGGTCCCGCGCGGCCGACAACAAGTTCATCGACGGCCTTTCCGCGGAGGAGAGGGCCTCGATCGGCGTCTCCAAGCTGACGGCCGCCCAGGCAGCCGAACTCGACAGGCTCGTCTCGCGCGACGCGACCCTGGCGCAGGAGGGCGGCGTCAACGGCTTTGCGACCCCGTTCGTCGCGAGGCACACCGAGGCCGAGCGCGGGTCCGCCGGCATAGGCCTCCTCACGGACGCAGAGCGGGCGGCCCTTAACTCGCTGGTCGCCAGGACCATCGCCCTCGGGCCTCCCCCGGACCAGCCGTTCACGTATTCCCCGCCGCAGGCGAAGCCCGCCCCTCCCCCGCCGGCGCCGTCCGAGACGGTCGTGTCGGCGCCGCGGCACGCGGAGATCCACGGCGACGTCTCCGTGACCGTCGGAGGCGGGAGCCACGGGAGCAGCTTCTACGGGACGTCCATGGACGTCAACGTGACCGACCCCTCCGGGCGGTTCACGCTCGGCGTCGGGTTCGACGAGTACCGCGGCAAGGGGCTCCTGCCCCTCTACGGGCCGTTCGACCCGTACGGCCCGTACACGCTCTACGGGCCCATCGCGCCGGGATACGCCGGGCCTCCCTACTGGGGCTGGTAGGAGGGGACGACCTACTTCTCGGCCTGGAACGCCGCGAAGCTGTGGGGGAGGAGCGGCACGAGGAAGTGGGACTTGGGCGACGTGTCCGCGCGCCTGCGCCTGAAGCCCTTCGGCGCCTCCGGCACGTATGAGGCGATGACCTCGCCGGTCACGAGGTTGCGGAGCTTGGTGAATTCCCCCTTCACCGTGACCCTCACCTCCGTCTGGGCCGGCAGGTACGACTCCACGACGAACGCCCCGTTGTCGTAGGCGAAAAGCGCCACCTGGCTCGGGCCGTCGATCCTGACGAAGAAGTTCATCATGACGATGTCCTTGATCGCGCTCGTGACGTCGGCGGGCAGGGCGTAGAGGTTGCGAAAGTCGTCGGGGATGGTCCACACGTACAGGACGCCCTTGCTGTACTTGTCCATGAGGAGGATCGGGTAGCCGTTGCCGTTCTCCACGGCGCTGACGAGTCCCCACGCGTCGTTCGTCAGGAAGCGCACCTCGGGGAAGAGGATGCCCGCCCTGCGGTCGTCCGCTCCGAGGTCGGTGCGGCCGCCGGCGCCGAAGCCCGTCGAGTAGTCGCGTGCGAGCACCTTGTTGTCGGAGACATAGGTCTCGCAGATGTCCTCGATCCCCCGGCCCTTGAGGGCGCGAAGGAGCCCGGAGGTGATGACGACCGACTTACCGGCCTCGAGCTGCGCCTTTATCTTGGCGACGATGTCCGGGTCAAACTTGGCGTCCTCGGTCAGGAGGACGAGCTTCGCGTCGGTCGGGAACTCGGGGCGGAGGTCGACCGGGATGCCGATCATGCCGATGTAGTTGTGGAGGAAGTCCTCGCCGAGCGACTGGTAGGGCCTGTAGCTCTCGATCCCGATCGGGTTCCCGAGCTTCCCCACGACGGCGTCGGCCTGGCGCAGCGCGCTGCCTGCGACCGTGCCCCACGTCGGCGTCGGCGCGGCCCCCGCGCCGGCCGGGTGGTAGTCGCCGGCCAGGGCCTTGTAGTTGAGGCTCGTCGGGAGGTTCTCCCAGCCCTGCCTCGTCCCCGCGCTCGCCGCCTGCAGGATGAGCCGCCAGTTGAAGAGCGTGATCTCGCGGGCCTTGGCGAACATCGTGTCCCAGAGCTGCTCCGCGTAGCGGTCCGCGTAGAGCGAACTGTACGTGTCGACCCAGCCGCCGCCGTTGCCGCCCGGCTTTATGTTCTCGAAGTAGCGGATGATCTGGTAGCTCTCGTACTGCTGGAGGAACTGGTCCGTGTAGACAGGGTCGCGGGTCTCGGTCCCCGTGTAGATGCCGTCGAAGATCCTCGGCTCCTTGTCCAGGTCGAAGCCCAGGCCCTGGAAGTGCTCGTACCAGTTCGGGAACTTGATGACGACCTTGATCCTCGGGTTCACGTCCTTCGCCGCCTTCACGATCAGGTTCGCCCCGGCGTCGTCCATGAGGGCTAGCCTGAAGTCGGTCCACGAGCGGCTGCCCTTGGCGGCGATGTCGGAGTCCGTCTTCGTGTTGACGAAGAAGAAGTCGTCCAGGATGAACTCGTCAAAGTGCCGGGCCGCGCGCTCGGCGACCTCCTTCACGAACTCCCGGTCGCCCGGGTTCGTGTAGCAGAACGACTTGAACTGGTCCGCCTCGGAGTCGGAGAAGGCGCTCCCCGCCGCGACCTGGACCCCGTGGCTCACGAAGAACGCCTTCACGTTCTCGAGGAGCTGGTCGTCCGCCAGGATGCGGTCGCGGTGGACCTCGATGTAGACCTTGTCGACCTTGACCTGGCTGTTGATCTGGTCCCATTCGCTCTGGAGGACCTTCGGGTCCGCGAAGGTCTTGACGATCGTCACCGGGATGTAGACGGCGACGCCGAAGTTCTGGTAGTTTCCGCCGCGGGCAAGCGCCGCGGCCGCCGCGCACGCGAGGAGGCTGAGGAGTTTCTTCATGGGGGTAGTCCCCCCATCAAATTCCAACGCGGCGACTTCTCAAGCGGCTTCCGAGGATTGGGAGCAACGATCGGTTGCGTTCGGCCCCTCGGCTCTGGCAGCGTTTCGGCCCATGTTCCTGAGGTACCTGCTGCTCTTCCTTGGCGTGCTGGCATGCTCGACCTCGGCGATCTTCATCAGGGCCAGCACGACGGACCCCTTCGTCCTCACCGCCTTCCGGCTCGTGATCGCCTTCATCCTGCTTCTGCCGGTCCTCGCGGCGCAGCTGCGCCGCCACCGGGGCGCGTTCACGGCCGGGCACCTGCGCCGGACCCGTGCGCCCGCCCTCGTCCTCGCGCTGCACCTCATCCTGTGGACGCTCGGCGCCAGGATGACCGCCGTCGCGCAGGCGACGCTCATTGTGAACCTTGTCCCGATAGCGCTCCCCTTCTTCCTGCTGTGGCTCGCGTCGGAGAGGATCAACGGGGCGGAGGTCGCCGGCACGGTGCTTGCGATCGTCGGGCTCCTGGTCCTGTCGGTGAAGGACGCCCTTCGGGGCGGCGGCAGCCCCGCCGGGGACGCCGTGTGCTTCGCCTCGATGCTCATGTTCGGGCTGTACCTAGCGCTCGGCCGCCGCAACAGGGACTTCCCGTCGATATGGCTCTACGTGATACCGGTGTACGGGCAGGCGGCCCTGGTGTGCCTCGCCGTCGCCCTCTTCAGGATCCGGACCTTCGAGTTCGGGTCGGGCCGCGAATGGGCGATCATGGCTGCCCTGGCCGCCATCCCCACGGTCTGCGGCCACTCGCTCCTGAACGCCGCCATGCGCGGGATCCGCGGGCAGATCGTGAGCCTCTGCAACGTGAGCCAGTTCGTCTTCGCGGGGATCATGGGCTTCCTCCTCTTCGGGGAGGTTCCCCGCGGCCTCTTCTACCTCGCCAGCGCGGTCGTCGTCGCCGGCGTCGCCGTCGTCGTCCTTGCGATGCCGCCGCAGGCGCGCGATCCGGGATAGGCCGCCGCGGCCCTCGCGAACGCCACGACAAGCGGCGGCGCCTCGCCCCTCAGCGCCGCGCGCTCGGGCTGGAAGAGGACTCCGGCGAAGAACGGGTGCTCCGGCAGCTCCGCCCCGCGGATCTCCCCGCCTTCGTCCCAAGCCGTGAACCTGAGTCCGGCGCCCTCCAGCCTGGCGCGGTACGCCTCGTTGAGGCCGTAGTTGCAGCGGTAGCCCTCGGTCGCCGCGGCGGCGCCGTAGGCGGAAGCGAGGAGGCTCCCCTCCTCAAACCGGACGGACGCCGTCTTCTCGACGTGGGAGCAGCTGAGGGGCGTCACGACAAGCGAGGCGCCGCCGGGGTTCGTCTCCGCGTGGTCGGCGTCGGCGATTCCGGCGACGTCCCGGGCGATCTCGAGGACGGCATGCTGGAATCCCCCGCAGGTTCCGAGGAACGGGCGGCCCGACTCGCGGGCGAAGCGGACCGCGCCGAGCGCCCCGGCCGTGTTCTCGTAGGGGCTCGCCGGGACGAGCCACACCCCGGAAAAGCGGGAGAGGTCCCCCGGCGCGTCTCCAATGTCCCTCGTCGCCACCCATTCCCAGGCGATGTCGGCGCCGGTGCGCGCACGGGCCAGCTCGAGCGCGACGGGGATCGCGCGGTGGGCCGTGTGCGCCTCCGAGTGGTCGCCGACGAGGGCTATCGTCCGCTTCATCGCGGGGCGTCTAAAGCAGGGGCCGCCGGAACCTTCAAGACCCAAAGGAGCGCGAACCCCAGGGCGGCGCAGCACGCGCACGCGGCGACGAACCAGTCGCCGTGCTCCACGTAGAAGCTGTCGCGACCGACCCAGCGCAGGTCCCGGGTCACGTGGGCGATCGACGCCCCGCGGTAGTAGATGCTGCCGTCCGCGTTCGTCGCCACCTTGCGGATGGTGCCGAACTCGTCGATCCAGCCGCTCCACCCTGCGTTGCCGCACCGCAGGACCGGCCGGCGCGTCTCGACCGCCCGCAGGACCGAGTGCGCGGCGTGCTGGAAGGCGGCCGCGCCCTGCCCGTACCACGCGTCGTTGGTCACGACGACAAGCGCGTCCGCGCCGGAGCGCACCTCGTCGAGCGCCAGCCTCGGGAAAAGGTCCTCGTAGCAGATGAGGACCCCGAAGGCGGCCGCGCCGCGCTCGAGCGGGAGGACCAGGGGTGCCGAGGTCGTGCCGGGCGTGAAGTCGTCGTCGCCGAGCGGCGCGAACTTGCCGATCCAGCCGAGGATCGGCCTCAAGGGGACGTACTCGCCGAACTGGACCAGCCTGCGCTTGGCATAATACGAGGTCTGGAGCCCGACCTGGGGGTCCACGGCGAACGCGGCGTTGAAATAGGCGTCGCGGCCGCCCGGGCCCTGCTCGACCGCGTCCGCGCCGACGATCATCGGCGCCTTCGCGAGCGACGAGAGCTGCTCGACGAACCTCCGCATGGACGGGTCCCCTCCCCTGAGCGGGTAGGGCGTCGTCGATTCCGGCCAGAGGATGAGGTCGGGATGGAGGGCGCCCGCGGCGAGCGTCGTCGACCTCAGGGCCTGGATGATCTCGGGCGCCTTCGCGTTGTCCCACTTGACCGCCGCCGGGATGTCCGGCTGAACGAAGGCCACGTCCGCGAAGGGCGACGACGACCGGGCGCTGTTCGTGATGTCCCCGACGAAGAGCGATCCGCAGCCGAGGAGGAGGAACAGGGCCAGCATGAACTCCTGGCTGCGCCGTCCGAGCCCGTGCGCGCCCTCGCGCAGGAGCCTGTGGGCGAACGCGCAGAAGCCGATGTTGAACGACACCAGCACGAACGAGACGCCGTACGCCCCCGTGTAGGCCGCGATCTGGAGGACGCCCCTCCTCTCCCACTGCGTGGCGGCGAGCGGCATCCACGGGAACCCCCCGAGGAACCACGTGCGCGTCCACTCGACCACCACCCATGCGCCGGAGAGTCCCAGCATCGCGAGGAGGCGCACCGGTGTCGGCCTGCCGACCATCCTCGGCATGGCCCACCACGCGGCTAGGTACCAGGAGCCGGTCCATGCGCCGACGATCGGGCCGAGCAGGAGGAGCCCCGCCCAGGTGACCGGGTGGAGCCAGCTCAGGTTGAGGGTCCACGCCACCGACTGGGCGGCGAAAAGCGTCCAGGCATACACCTTGAGCCGGGGGCGCAGGTAGGCCCAGAAGATCCCGGGCGCGAGGCAGACGTAGGCCGCCTCGGGCGAGTGGTACGGGGGAAAGGCGACGACCAGGAGGACGACCGTCAGGACCCCCACCACGACCGGGGCAATCCACTCGAAATGCCGGTCCCAGAACGTCGGGACGGGGTCGTACGGATCCGGGCTCAAGGAGGGCTCTTCAGGCGCCGTGGCAGTGCTTGTACTTCTTGCCGCTGCCGCACGGGCAGGGATCGTTCCGGCCGACCTTTGGCGTGTCCCGCCGGATGGTCACCTTGGGGAGCGTGATCTCCGGCTCGCTAAGCTGGCCCGACGGCGGGACGCGCCCGTTCGACTGGGCCGCGGCCTCCGGCTGGGGAGCCTGGAGGGTCTCCGGCCCCTGCGTCCTCGCGTTCCGGGCGAGGATCGAGAGCATGTTCTCGAACGAGGACAGGTTCGAGGCGCTCCGGAAGAGTCCCGTGCAGATCTGGAGCCGCACGTTTGTCATGAGCTCCTCGAAGAAGTGGTACGCCTCGCTCTTGTACTCGACCAGCGGGTCCTTCTGCCCGTAGCTGCGCAGCCCGATCGAGCGGCGGAGCTCCTCCATCTCCGTCAGGTGCTCCTGCCAGTGGTGGTCGATGGCGTTGATGACGACGTAGCGCTCGAGGGAGCCGAGCGCCTCGGGGATCTCGGCCGACTCCTTGAGCGCATAGGCCCTCTTGATGCGGTCGAGGACGAGCTCCTTCAGGGCGGCGGGATCGTCGCCCTCCAGGTCCTCCATCCTCAGACCCACCGGGAAATGCGTGTTGGTCCATCCGACGAAGCTCTCAATCGCGGCGGCATTCGAGCCGCCCTTCTCGCCGAATCCGGCGATCGCCAGGCGGTTCTCGATCTCCTCGGCCACCTGCTCGAAGATGATCTCCTTCGAGCGCGGGGCGTAGATCGCCGCGTTTCGGATCCCGTAGACCACCTCGCGCTGCTGGTTCAGGACGTCGTCGTACTGGAGGAGCCTCTTGCGGATCGCGTAGTTCTGCTGCTCCACCTTCTTCTGCGCGGACTCGATCGAGCGGTTGAGGAGCGGGTGCTCGAGCTCCTCCCCCTCCTTCATCGAGCCCTCCATCAGCCGCGAGGCGAGGTTGCCCTGCAGGAAGAGCCGCATGAGGTCGTCCTCGAGGGAGAGGTAGAACTTCGTGAGGCCGGGGTCGCCCTGGCGCGAGCAGCGCCCGCGCAGCTGGCGGTCGATCCGGCGCGACTCGTGGCGCTCGGTGCCGATGACATAGAGGCCGCCGAGCTCCCTGACGCCTTCGCCCAGCTTGATGTCCGTGCCGCGGCCGGCCATGTTGGTCGCGATCGTGACGGCGCCGCGCAGCCCCGCCCTGCTGACGATCTCGGCCTCCTGCTGGTGGAACTTGGCGTTCAGCACCGTGTGGATGATCCCCGCGCGCTTGAGCATCCGCGAGAGGACCTCCGAGGCCTCGACGTTCGTCGTTCCGACGAGGACGGGCTGCCCGCGCTTGTTGGCGACCTCGATCTCCCTCAGGACCGCGTTGTACTTGTCCCGGCGCGCCTTGAAGATGACGTCGTTCTTGTCGACCCGGATGCAGGGCTTGTTGGTCGGGATCACCTGCACCGCGAGGCGGTAGATGTCGCTGAACTCGGTCGCCTCGGTCTCGGCCGTGCCCGTCATTCCGGCGAGCTTCTCGTACATCCTGAAGTAGTTCTGGATCGTGATGGTCGCGTAGGTGCGGGTCTCCCTCTCGATCGTGACGCCCTCCTTGGCCTCGACCGCCTGGTGGAGGCCGTCCGACCAGCGGCGCCCCGCCATCACGCGGCCGGTGTTCTCGTCGACGATCATCACCTTCCCCTCCTGGACGACGTACTCGACGTCGCGCTCGTAGAGCGAATAGGCGCGCAGCAGCTGCGAGATGGCGTGGATCTCCTCCGAGACGGTCGCGTAGTTCTGGTGGGCGGCGAGCTTCAGCTCCTCGCGCCTCTCGGGGGAGATGGAGGCGTCGCGCTCGAGGTCCGAGAACTCCGTCGCCAGGTCGGGCATCATGAACGCGTCCGGGTTGTCGGGGCGCAGGTGCTTCCTGCCTATCTCGGTCAGGTCCGCCTGGTGCTGCCTCTCGTCGATGACGTACAGGAGGTGCTCCTTCAGGTGGTACATCTCGTCCTTGTTCAGGTCCGAGTTGAGCTCCGTCTCCACCTTGTCGAGCAGCTTGCGCCACTCCGGGTTCTCCATGAGGCGAAGCAGGAGCTTGTTCTTCGGGTTGCCCATCTTCACCTGCACCAGCTTCCGGATCGCCAGGTCGCGCTCCTCGACCGTGCGGCCGGGCTTCTCGAGGAGCTCCTTGGCCTCGCCGACGAGCCTGTTGCAGAGGCGGGTCTGGTCGCTCACCAGCCTGTCGACGCCGGGGCGCAGCCGGGTGAAGGGCTGCTCGCGCTCGATCGGCGCCGGCCCGGAGATGATGAGGGGCGTGCGCGCCTCGTCCACGAGGATAGAGTCGATCTCGTCCACGATGCAGTACCAGTGGTCGCGCTGGACCTGGTCCTCCTTGCGCGTGGCCATGCCGTTGTCGCGCAGGTAGTCGAAGCCGAACTCGCTCGCCGTGCCGTAGGTGATGTTGCAGCCGTACATGTCCCGGCGCCGGTCCGGCGACATCTGCTGCTGGATGCAGCCGACGGTGACGCCGAGGAACGCATAGAGCTGGCCCATCCATTCCGAGTCGCGCCGGGCGAGGTAGTCGTTGACCGTGACAAGCTGCGCGTTGCGCCCGTTGAGCGAGTTGAGGTAGAGGGGCAGCGTCGCGACAAGGGTCTTGCCCTCGCCGGTGGCCATCTCGGCGATCCGGCCCTCGTGCAGCGCGATGCCGCCGATCAGCTGGACGTCAAAATGCACCATGTCCCACACGAGCTCGTGCTCGCAGACGAGCGCCTTCGTCCCGACAAGGCGCCGGGCCGCGTTCTTGACCGTCGCGAAGGCCTCGGGCAGGACCTGGTCCAGGGTCTCGCCGGCCTTCAGTCTTTCGCGGAACTCGTCGGTCTTCGCGCGCAGCTCGGCGTCGGAAAGCGACGTGTAGGATTTGTCCAACTCGTTGATTCGCGCGACGATGGGACGCGCCTTCTCGAGGAACTTCTTATAGTGCCTGCCGGCAAAGGGTTTGAGCAGGATCGACAGCATTAAGGGCCAAACAATAGACCGTCCGCCCGCATAGGCAAACGGCAAAATGACCCGAACCGGGCCGGGCTCAGAGGCGCTTCTTGAAGTAGCCGATCGTGCGCTTAAGGCCGTCCTCGAGGGCCACGGCGGGCTCCCACTTGAGCAGGCGCTTGGCGAGCGAGATGTCGGGCTTGCGCTGCTTGGGGTCGTCGGCGGGCAGCCGCTTGTGGACGATCTTCGACTTGCCGCCCACGAGCTTGAGGGTCAGCTCCGCGAGCTCGAGCATCGTGAACTCGCCCGGGTTGCCGAGGTTGATGGGGCCGGGCGTCTCGGTCTGCCTCATCACCCGGACAAACCCCTCGATGAGGTCGTCGACGTAGCAGAACGACCGGGTCTGGCTGCCGTCGCCGTAGACGGTGATGTCCTCGCCCTTCAGCGCCTGGACGATGAAGTTCGAGACCACGCGACCGTCCGCCTCGTGCATCCGCGGACCGTACGTGTTGAAGATGCGGACGACGCGGATATCGACCTTGTTCTCCCGGTGGTAGTCGAAGAAAAGCGTCTCGGCGCAGCGCTTGCCCTCGTCGTAGCACGAGCGCCGGCCGATCGGGTTCACGTTTCCCCAGTAGCTCTCCGGCTGCGGGTGCACCTGGGGGTCGCCGTAGACCTCCGACGTGGAGGCCTGGAAGACGCGGGCCCTGAGGCGCTTCGCAAGGCCCAGGCAGTTGATCGACCCCATCACCGACGTCTTGATCGTCTTGATCGGGTTGTACTGGTAGTGGGGAGGCGACGCCGGGCACGCCAGGTTGTAGATCTGGTCGACCTCGTACTTGAACGGGTCGATCACGTCGTGCCGCACGAGTTCGAAGTTCTTGTTGTCGCAGAAGGACGCGATGTTCTGCTTGCTGCCCGTGAAAAAGTTGTCGAGGCAGATGACGTCGTTGCCGTCGGCCAGCAGCTTCTCGCAAAGGTGGGAGCCGAGGAAGCCCGCCCCGCCTGTGACCAAAATGCGCATAGGGGGGCCATTTGACCCCAAAAAAGGCGGATTGGCGAGCGGTTAAGATCGCCTCGGGGAGAGGCTTTCCGTCAGGCCGCCCTGGTGTAGCGGCCGATCCAGGCTTCGTGCCAGGCGCCGAAGTCCCCGGCCTCGATGTGGGCGCGGGCCTGCGCCATCAGGTCCAGGAAGAAATGCAGGTTGTGGATCGTCAGGAGCGTGCCGCCCAGCATCTCCCCCGCGGCGAACAGGTGCCGCAGGTAGGCCCTCGAGAAGTGGCGGCAGGTGTAGTTGCCGAGGCCCTCGACGACCGGACGCGGGTCGGCGCGGAACCTCTCGTTGCGCAGGTTGATCGGCCCGTCCGGCGTGAACGCGAGGCCGTTGCGGGCGACCCGCGTCGGAAGCACGCAGTCGAACATGTCCACGCCGAGCGCGATCATCCGCAGGATCTGCGGGGGCGTCCCTAGCCCCATGGTGTAGCGCGGCTTGTCGGCGGGAAGGAACGGCGTCGTCGCGGCGACCTGCTTCAGCATCTCCGGCTCGGGTTCCCCGACGCTGACGCCGCCGACCGCGTAGCCCGGGAAGTCCATCGCGGCGAGCGCCTCGGCCGCCTCCCTGCGGAGGTCGTCGTAGGTGGAACCCTGCGCGATCGCGAACACGTGGCGGCCCGACGCGAGGAAGCCGCTCTCGGTCGCGATGTCCTTGCAGCGCCGCGCCCACCGCAGGCTGCGCGCGCACGCGAGCGCGCACGCGTCCCTGTCGACGGGCCACGGCGGGCACTCGTCGAGCACCATGGCGATGTCGGAGCCGAGGTTGGACTGGATCCCCATGACCTCCCTGGGCCCGAGGAAGAGCTTGGCGCCGTCCAGGTGGGACTGGAATGCCACTCCGTCGTCGCGGATCTCCCGGAGCTTGGACAGGCTGAAGACCTGGAAGCCGCCGCTGTCGGTGAGGATGGGCCCGTCCCATCCCATGAACGCGTGGAGGCCGCCGAGCTCCCGGATGAGCTCGCTGCCCGGTCTGAGGTTCAGGTGGTAGGTGTTCCCGAGGAGGATCTGGGTTCCGATGTCGCGCAGGTGGACGGGCGTCACCGCCTTGACCGTCCCCTGGGTGCCGACCGGCATGAATATCGGGGTCTCGACCGTGCCGTGGAGCGTCGAGAGCCGCCCGCGCCTCGCCCCCGTAGACGGGTCTTTACCAAGGAGTTGAAAGTGAGTTGCCATATCCGGGGCCCTGTAGCTACCGGCACCCTTGACCCCCTTGTCAATCACGGGTCAATTAGAAGACGGTGCTTCTCGTCATCGATAACTTCGACTCCTTCACCTACAACCTCGTCCAGTACTTCGGTCAGCTGGGCGTGGAACAGCGGGTTTTTAGGAACAATGAGATCACCCCCGATGACGCAGTGGCCATGAATCCGGACCGCGTCCTGCTGTCCCCCGGGCCCTGCTCCCCGACGGAGGCCGGCGTCACGCTCGGGATGATCCGGGCCTTTGCGGGGCGCAAGCCGATCTTCGGCGTTTGCCTCGGCCACCAGGCGGTGGGCCAGTACTTCGGGGGGAACGTCGTGCGGGCGGAGCGCCTCATGCACGGCAAGACCTCGCCGATCAACCACCGGGACACGGACGTGTTCAAGGGGCTGCCCCAGGGCTTCGCGGCGACCCGCTACCACTCCCTCCTCGTCGAGAGGTCGACCTTCCCGAAGGACCTCGAGATAACGGCGGAG
>Ga0181537_10003725_pt1 | contig 12931 bp, 8 predicted proteins | sample PEATcosm2014_Bin_39_FD_119765 | JGI IMG/M metagenome (GOLD analysis project Ga0181537, IMG submission 119765) | Peatland microbial communities from MTU Mesocosm Facility, Houghton, MI, USA - PEATcosm2014_Bin23_10_metaG | ecosystem: Environmental > Terrestrial > Soil > Wetlands > Peat | place...
GCAGGGCATGCTGTTCCCGCTGCAGCGGCCAGGCGTGATGCGCATGTGGATGAAGGACACGCTGATCCCGCTCGACATGCTGTTCATCGATGTCCATGGCCAGATCATCTACATCCGCCACGACGCGACGCCCCAATCGGAAGCGATCATCACGACGCCGGCGCCGGTGATCACGCCGGTGAAGGCGGTGCTCGAACTGGCGGGCGGCGAGTGCGCGCGGCGGCACATCGAGCAGGGCGACTGGGTGATCAATGGCTTTTTCTATTAGCGATCGATAAGCCCCTTCACCTGTGACGACAGGGGGCGCATCATCGACATCAGGTTCCCGGAGGCTGCCATGCACATTCGTAAGGTACTGACGCCCGCTCTGGTGAGGTCCTCGCTGCTGTTGGCTTCCACGCCGCTGCTGCTATGCGCCGTTATCGGGTGTACATCCACGCCGGCGCAGACCACCCGCCCTGTGGCCACCGCGATGCCCGCTGCCGTTCCGTCAACCACTGCCGTTCCATCTCCGACTGCCGTTCCATCGGCTGCGGTCCGATCAAAAGCCTATGTCACCGGCTCGCGCCTGCCAGTGCCGGTGGACAGTCGAACCGGCCTGGCGCAAGCGGACCCGTCGCTGCAAGTGGTTACCCCGGAGCAGATCGGAACTACCGGCCAGTCCAACAACCTCGGCGTCGCACTGCGGCAGCTGGTGCCGGCGATACAGTAAAACGGCAGCCGCCGTATAACAAACCCGGTCGGCGCGTCAAGCGCGATCGTAGTGAGTGTTGCACGCTGGCAACAGTCGGCTACTGAGTCCCGTGACGTCTCTTGTCGCGTGGCGTGAAATACGTATACTGCGGATTAAGTCGCAAATACCCGGTCTCTATTAGGGTTGCGTGGCTGCCGCGTCACTTAAAAAGGGCTGTTCAACGCCATGTCCGTAGTGCTGCGAAACCACAGCGCACCAGATGCGTGCGCAACAGTGGGCACACAGGGCCAGGCTTAAGACATGCCAGATCAACTCATTAGGGAGAGATCAGGACATGACCACTCATAGTAATCAAATCCTTCGGCGTGCAGTGCGCATGGCGCTACTCGCGGGAGGTGCGGCAGCCGCCGCTGTGGTGCACCCCTCCATCGCGCAGGCGCAGACCGCGGCGGATAATACGGCCGAGAGTACCGAGGGACTGAAGGAAGTCGTGGTCACCGGGTCGCGCATCGCCAGCCCGAACCTGGAGGCGATCAGCCCGGTCACGACGGTAACGAGCGAAGAGATCAAGACAACGGGTGTGACCCGCGTCGAGGACCTGCTCAACAGCCTGCCCCAGGTGGTCGCCGACCAGAGCTCCGGACTGTCAATGGGCTCGGACGGCATCGCGACGGTTAATCTGCGCGGCCTGGGCGTGCAACGTACCCTGGTGCTCATCAACGGCCGGCGCCTGCAAGGCGGCGACCCGTCAGCGAACGCCGGCGCGGACCCGGCTTATGCATCGGCCGCGGACCTCAACCAGATACCGACGGCACTGATCGAGCGCGTCGACGTGCTGACCGGCGGCGCCTCCTCGACCTACGGCGCGGACGCGGTCGCAGGCGTCGTCAACTTCGTCATGAACGATCATTTCGAAGGTGTCCGGGTCGATGCCAACGCGGGCATCTATAACCACAGTAACCACGAGGGCTGGATCGACCCGCTGCTGACGGCGGGAGGCTATTCGCCCGTGACCGGATCCAACTGGGATGGGGCGAACAAGGACTTCACCATCATCATGGGGCATAACTTCGACGATGGTGCCGGCAACTTCGAGGGCTACCTGGGCTACCGCACGGCCGCGGCAGTCGTCGCCAATCACCGCGACCACTCGGCCTGCGAGCTCAGCGATAGCAGCAGCGCCCCAGTGCCGTTCGCCTGCGTCGGTTCGAGCAATACAGCGCCGACCGTATTCGAGAACGCGGGCGTCGGCGAATTACAGGTCACGCCCGCCGGTACGCTGGTACCGCGCTATAACAGCTATAACTTCGCAGATTCGCATTACCTGCAGCGTAACGACGAGCGCTACACCGCCGGCTTCTTCGGCAAGTTGAAATTCAACGAGCACGCGGAAGCCTACACCGAGTTCATGTTCATGGACGACAGCACCACCGCCAACTATGCGCCGGCGGGGTCGTTCAAGGGCGGCGGCAAGGGAATCGACGAGGATACGGGGATCATCGACGGTACCCTCAACTACAACTGCGGCACTGGCGGTTACGGCAATGCCGGCATGAATCCTTACATCACGAAGGGAGAATTTCCGACGTTGTGCCCGGAAACGGCAAGCGGCGCGCCGATTGCCTATAGCAACGCGGCAAATCTCGCGCTGAAGACACCGTACTTCCCGTATCAGATGACCGCCGCCGGCGTCGGCCAACTCCTTATCGGTCGCCGTAACATCGAGGGCGGCCCGCGCGAGGATGAATATTCACACACCTCCTATCGCGGTGTGTTTGGTGTACGCGGTGAGATCGTGGACGACTGGAACTACGATGCCTACGGTCTGTTCTCTCAGACCCGGGCGTTCGACTACCACAACAACGATACCTCCACCGAGCACATGCAGAACGCACTGCTGGCCGTCATCGGACCGGCTGGCACGCCGGTGTGCCAGGGCGGGCAGTCCGGCTGCGTGCCGTGGTCGATCTTCAACCCGGCGGTGGCGGTGAGCCCGGCCGCGCTCGCCTACATTTCCGTGCCGGGCGAGTTGTCGTCCGGAACGCAGGAAGACATTGCCAGCGCTTACGTATCGGGGGACCTGACCCGCAGGGGCATCAAGACGCCGTGGTCGGATGACGGCCTGAAAGTCGTGTTCGGCACCGAATTTCGCCGCGATACGCTGGCCAGCAATCCCGATGAGGAGTACCAGAGCGCGGATCTGGCCGGCATCGGCTCGCCGACACCACCGGTCTCCGCCGAGCAGCATCTCTGGGAGCTGTTCACCGAGGAGCGCATGCCGATCGTGAGCAATGCGCCGTTCACCAAATCCTTGGATTTTGAGGCGGGCTATCGCTATTCGAGCTACAGCGAGGGCTACGATACCAATACCTATAAGTTTGGTGTGGAGTGGGCGCCGATCAATGACGTGCGCGTTCGCGCCAGCTACAACCGGTCGGTGCGCGCACCGAACCTGCAGGAACTCTACCAGCCGGATCACGTCGCCCTGGACTCCGGCGGCGACCTGTGCGGTACGGGTACGGGATTCACGCAGGCGCAATGCGCGCTGCTGGGCCTGTCTGCAGCCCAGTACGCGGCCGGTGGCGCGCCGCGGTCCCCGGCCGACCAATACAACGGCCTGGTCGGTGGCAACACCCATCTGCAGCCCGAGGTCGGCAAGACCTACGATGTCGGCCTGGTATTCACGCCGAGCTTGCTGCCGAAGTTCAATGCAACCATCGACTATACCGACATCAAGATCACGAACCTGGTGAACTCCTACGGTCCGTCCTTGATTCAGACCAATTGCATCCTGACGGGCGCGCCCATATGGTGCGACCTGGTGCATCGCGATCCTTCCGGCACACTGTGGGCCAGTCCGGATGGCTACACGGTTGACCCATTGCTCAACGAGGGCGGCCTCGAGTACAAGGGCATGGACATCGGGCTGGCCTACAAGCTCGGGCTTGGAGCCTTCGGTAGCCTGCGCACGCGCCTGGACGGCACCTGGCTGAAGGACCTCATCTACTCTCCCGGTGCCTCAGCCTCGTATAACTGCGCCGGCCGTTATGGCCCGAGCTGCTCGCCGATCACTCCGACCTGGCGCCACCGCATGACCCTGGACTGGGATACGCCGGTGTCGGGGCTCTCGGCCGGAGTCATCTGGCGCTTCCTCGGCAAGGGTCTGAACACGATTGGCGATCCGAAGGAGCCGGACTTTGAGCTGATTCCGGGTGCGACTGACAACAACCTGGCCGATGGCAAGATTCCGAACTACAGCTACCTCGATCTGCATGCATCGTACGTATGGAACAAGATCACGGTGCGCCTCGGGGCCACCAACGTGCTGGACAAGGATCCGCCTTCGATCAGCGATGACACCGGCGGCAATCAGGTCTACGCCGAAGACAACACGTTCGCGTCCGTGTACGACACGATGGGGCGTTACATTTACATCAACGTCACCGTCGACTTCTAACGTTATCGGCGCCTTCTAAGGGCACCGAAGTGCCCTTTTTCGGTAGACTCAAAGGCGGGCCTCGTGCCCGCCTTTTTTTGGCGCAGCCTGCGTCGGGTAATTCGGCGTCGGCTGGGCCGGCGTCGCGGGAACACATGGCATCCATCGCCAGTCGCGAACGGCTCGAAGCCGCGGTAGAGCATCAGCGTGCGGGTCGCGTCCAGGAAGCGGTGGCGATCCTGCAGGATCTGCTGCGCGCCGCGCCGCGCGACGCCGACCTGATGCAGCGCCTGGGCGTGGCCCTGGCGCAGCTTGGACATCCCGAGGCCGGCGTGCCACTGATGGCGGCCGCGCTGGAATTGCAGCCCGACCGGGCGCCGGTGCTGCTGAATCTCGCGCGCGCGCTGCTGGCACTGGGGCGGGCCGAGGAGGCGCTCTCCTGCAGTGAGCGAGCCGTCGCGCTCGATGGGGGTGCCGGAGGCGCATATCGCCTCAGGGCCGCTGCCCTTGCCAGGCTGGGCCGCAACGAGGAAGCGCTCGCCAACCTCGGGCAGGCGGCGCGCCTGGCGCCGCACGATGCCGGCGTGCTCGCCGATCTGGGCGTTGCGCTCAAGTCCGCCGGACGCGCCCGCGATGCCGTCACCTGCTTCGAACGTGCCATCGCACTGGATGCGAATCAGTCCCTGGCGCACCAGCATCTGTCCATGCTGCAGGCCGACAGTGGTGACTACGAACGCTCGCTCGGCAGCATCGATCGGGCACTGGCGCTGCAGCCGCAGCTGGCTGCTTTGCACAGCAATCGTGGCAACATCCTCACGCAGCTCGGCCGCTACCCTGAGGCGCTGGTGAGCTACGCGACCGCGCTGGCGATCGATCCCGCCAATCTGACACCCTGCATAACCGGGCGATGGCGCTGTCGCTGCTCGGCCGCCACGCCGAGGCGCTGCGCGACTACGAACAGCTGCTGGCGCGCGACGCGGCGCGGGCCTCGGATCTGCTCGGGCGCGGTGCGGCACTGCTGGCCCTCGGCCGCAACGCCGAGGCGCTGCCGCCGCTCGAGCGCGCTGCGGCGTTGCTGCCGCAGGACAGCGAGGTGCACGTGCAGCACGGCGTTGCGCTGCTGCGTCTGGAACGCCATGCCGAGGCGGTCGACAGTTTCGACCGCGCGCTGGCGATCCGGCGCGACCGACCCGAGGTACTGAACAATCGCGCCGTCGCGCTCGAGGCGCTCGGCCGTGCGGATGAGGCGTTGCAGGATTTCATTCGTGCCGCGGTCATCGATGGCACCGCGGCCGCGACCCACGTCAACATCGGCGTACTGTCAGCGAAGCTGGGTCGCTACCCGCAGGCGGCGGCGAGTTTCGAGCGCGCGCTCTTGATCGACCGCGAGGACCCCACCGCGCAGGTCGAGCTGGCCTTCCTGTACCTGAAGCTGGGGGATTTCACTCGCGGCTGGCCGCTCTATGAGGCGCGCTTTCGCGTGCCGGCACTGGCCATCCCGCCGCGGGATTTCGGGGTACCGCGCTGGAGCGGCGCGCCGCCGCTGGCCGGAAAGACGCTGCTGGTGCACGCGGAACAGGGACTGGGCGATACCATTCAATTCTGCCGCTACCTGCCGCTGCTGGCGCAGCAGGGCGCCGTAGTGGTCCTCGAGGTGATGCCGGCGCTCAAGGCGCTGATGCGCACGCTGCCAGTCGCGATGCCGCCAGGTGCGCTACAGGTGATCGGCCGCGGCGAGCCGATTCCGCAGGTCGACTATCATTGCCCGCTGATGAGCCTGCCACTGGCGTTCGACACCCGGCTTGCGACCATTCCGCATGCCGTACCCTACCTTGCGGCGGATCCGGCGCGCGTGGCCGCCTGGCGGGCGCGACTGCAGCACCTGCCCGGCCCGCGCGTCGGCATTGCCTGGCAGGGCAACGTACAGGTCGAGCGCCTGATATGGGCGCGCGGGCGCTCGCCGCCGCTCGCGGTATTCGAGCCGCTCACGTGCATCCCGGGCGTCAGCCTGGTATCGCTGCAGCAGGGCGAGGGCTTGCAGCAACTGCACGCGTCGCCGTTTCGCGAACGCATTTTTTTCCCCGGCGAGGAGCGCGGTCCTGATGCGTTCGTCGATACCGCGGCGATCATGGCATCGCTCGATCTGGTCATCTGCTCGGATACGTCGGTGGCGCATCTGGCCGGTGCATTGGCACGACCGGTCTGGCTGGCACTCAGCGCCGCGCCGGATTGGCGCTGGCTGCTCGATCGCAGTGACAGCCCGTGGTATCCGACCATGCGGCTATTCCGCCAGAGAGAGCTCAGCAATCGCTGGGATATCGTGATCGCGGACCTGGGCACGGCGCTCGAAGCGCGCATCGCACAGCGCGCCCGCTAGCGCATCGCCAGCAAACCAGCGATGTCTTCCCGTGCGGATCCCGAGGGGCTACTGGAACTGGCGCGACAGGATCTCGCCGGCGAGCGGCTCGCGGCCGCGGAACAGCGCTGCCTGCAACTGCTGCGTATCTACCCGCATCATCCGGGTGCGCTCGGATTGCTCGGCCAGGTGCTCTTTGCCGCCGGCCGCCACGAGGAAGCGGTGCGCGTCTTCAACGCGCTCACGCTGATGCAGCCGACCATCCGCGAGCATTGGCAGAACCTCGCTGCCGCGCTGCGCCCGACGCGGCGCTACGATCAGGCCATCGCCGCCTTCGATCGCGCGCTGCGGCTCGGGCCGCCCTCGGCAGCACTGCTGTACAACCTGGGCGTGCTGCAGATGGAACGCTGCGACTACGACGCCGCCTACCTGGCGCTGCGCGACGCCGTGGGCCTTGCGCCGAACGATGCGACGACCCGTTGGGCGTTCGCGCAGTGTTGCTACGACGTGGCCAACTACGAGGAGGCCCTGGCGACGCTGGAGAACTGGCAGGAATTGCGGGGACTGACGCCCCAGATCACGACCCAGATCGCGATCCTGCTGGTCATGATGGGAGAGAGCCGGCGCGCCACCTCGGCGATCGAGCAGTTGGTGGCCGATCCCCCGCTGCAGGGGCGCGCTTCGGTGCTGCTGGTGTTCATCCTGGAACGGCTGCACCGGCTGGATGAAGCGCGCGCAATATTAAATCGCGTGGAGCAGCACGAGCGCGATGCGGGTCCCGCCCCCGAGCGGCTGCAGGTGTCGGCGCTGCTGGCCGCGAGGGCGAACCAGCACGAGCAGGCACGCGACTACCTGACTGCGGCGCTCGAACTGCTGCAGGAATTTGTGCATCGGCACCACGCGTTGTTTCCGCTGGCGAAGGCACTCGATGCGCTCGGGCGCTATGAGGAGGCGTACGCGGCGCTTGAGGAGGCGCACCGCTCACAGGTGGCATTCATCCAGGCGGCGATCGGCAAGTCGCCGGATAACCCGTCGCTGATGTCATTGCGCATCAGGAACGGCTGCGAGCCGGACGATGTCGCCAGCTGGAGCGGCGAGCCTCCGGCGCTCGAACAGTCGCCAATCTTCATCGTCGGCTTTCCCCGATCCGGCACGACGCTGCTCGAGCAGGTGCTCGATGCGCACCCGCAACTCAAGTCCATGGACGAGCAGCCGTTCATGGTGCGAGCCATTGCCCAGGTCACCGAGCGCGGGCTGCGCTACCCGGGCGAGCTCGGCCGGCTGAGTGCGAGTGCGCTGGACGAGATCCGCGCCTACTACTGGCAGCGGGTGCAGCGCAAGATCGAACTGGCGCCGGGTCAGCGCCTGGTCGACAAGTGTCCGATGAACATGACGGTGCTGCCACTGATACGGCGGCTGTTTCCCAACGCGCGCATCATCCTCGCCATTCGCCACCCCTGCGATGTGCTGCTGAGCTGCTTCCTGCAGCATTTCCGTTCTCCGGAGCTGGCGTTGCTGTGCCGCGACCTGCCGACACTGGCGCACGCCTACGACAGCGCTTTTGCCTATTGGTACTCACAATGGCCGTTGCTGCGCCCCGCGAGCTATGAACTGTTCTACGAGCGGCTGACCGCCGACTTTCCCGGCGAGGTGCGCCGGCTGGCCGACTTCCTGCAATTGCCCTGGCACGAGGCGATGCTGGCACCGGGCGAGCGCGCCCGCGCCAAGGGATTCATCAGCACTCCGAGCTACGCCCAGGTGCTGGAGTCGGTCAACAGCCGCTCCGTCGGCCGATGGCTGCACTATCAGCGCCACTTCGAACCGGTGCTGCCGGTGCTGCTGCCGTGGATCGAGCGCTGGGGCTATGGCGTCAGCTGATCCGCCTGACGCGCGTCATGCGGTTCTTGTCGGCCGCCAGCCACAACGAGCCCATCGCGCCGTGCTCGATGTGCACGCTCTCACCGACCGCGAATGTCTTGTTCGGCTCGAGATCCACCTGCATCCACACCTGCTGATTATCCAGGGTGAAGATATATTCACCGCGTGTACCCAGTCGCAGCGCGGCGATCTTGCCCGGCAGCACCGCCTGTTGCGCCCGTCGCACCGCTTCCGGATCGCGCTGGCGCGCAATGTCCACGGTCAGGCCGAAGCGGTCGGCCTCGATCTGCGGCAGCGTGGCCGCGAGCGCATCGAAACACGCCAGGCGCTGCGCCTGGTCGGTCTGGCTGGTGCAGCGGCGCAAGCCATCGGCCAGCGTATCGCTCGCGGCAGCGGCTGGCCTGGTCGCCAGCGCCAGCAGCAGTACAAGCCAGACCCGCGCAGTACTCATCGCGAACCCAGCTCGGGTGCATCGTCCCCGAGATAGCGGCCGATACCGATGGTGAGCGCGCGCACCAGCTCCTGTTCCGCCCGGCTCAGCAACGGATTCCAGACGTCGAAGATCAGGATGATGCGCACCTGGTCGCTGTCGTTCCAGGCCTCGTGTTCGATGCTGTCGTCGAACACCCAGGCCTCGCCCTGGCGCCATTCGCGCGTCTGCGAGCCAACACGAAATCCGCAACCCGGCGGAATGACCAGCGGCAGATGCACGATCGAGCGCGTGTTGGTGGTGCCGGTGTGCGGCGGCAGGCGTGTGCGCGGCTGCAGCACGGAGAAATAGGCCCCCGGCGCGTAGGACTCGATGTCGCACAGCGGCAGTTGCGCCAGCACGGCGGCGGTCCTGGGGCACCTCTCCAGGTGCTCGACCACCGGCCCGCTGTCGTGCCAAAGCTGATACACGCTCCAGTCGAGCGAATGGTTCAGTGGGCGCCATTGATCCATCGGGGTGCTGTCCGGGAAATCCACATACGGCCGGAACTGCGCTCGCTCGACCTGCAGCACCGCTTGCGCTTCGGCGGCTATGTCGTCGGTAGCCGCCTCGAGCCGCTCGAACCAGGGGAACAGTGCGCGCGGGAAGAACTCGATCGCCGGCAGATACGGAAACATCATGGCCTTGGGTTCGCTGTAGTAGATGCGCCGCTTGCCCAGGTACACGTCCTGACAGGCCTGGAAACGCTGCAGGTCGTCGGCGCGGTGCCGCGCCCGAAGTCCAGCCAGTTCCTGCTCCAGGAACGCCTCCAGCGCCGCGCTGCTGGCGCGGCAGACTTCGCGTGCGTGCTCGAGCGTTGTTGCCATCTGCGGTGGCACGCGCGCACCCGACGCCACACAGTCCAACGCGGCGCCGTAGACCGTCGCCGCCGTCTTGGGTTTGCCGAGACGTTCCATCAGCTCGCCTTTCTGCAGCAGCGCCGGCACGTAACGCGGCTCGATAGCGAGCGCCCGCTCGAGCGCGTCGGCTTCCGCACCTGGATCGCCCAGCGTGCGGCAAGCGTTAGCGAGATTCAGCCACAGCACCTTGGACTTGCCGTCGGCGGCAATCGCGCGCTCGAACAGCTCACGCGCACGTGTCGGATCGCCGGCGCGGTGCAGGTGACCGCCGGCGGCGTTGAGCACCAGCGGTTGCTGCGGTGCACGTGCCAGCGCCATTTCGACCAGCTTGAGCGCTTCGGCGGGCGGCTGGCTCGCCGACACCTGGTTGATGGCCTCCGCCAGGGCACGCGCCTCCGGTTCGCTGATGGCTGTTGCGTTCACTGAATCCTCACTGTCGAGACCTGGCTATTTTACGCTGTCAGGGGCTGGAGACCGTGTGCTTTCCACGGGCAACGCATCGAAGGCGATCGTCAGCCGCGGCTGCGCACCGTGAATCGGCGTCGTCCCGTGCCACATGTACGAGGGGAACAGCACCAGTCGGCCGGGTATCGGCTGCAGGTACTTCTCCGCCGTCGCACCCGGCACCGGAAAGCGCGTCTCACCGAACTTGAGCCAGCCTGAACGCAGCGCCGTGTCCTGCACCTCGTCCGGCACGTCCACGTAGTACGCCGAGCTGATCCAACCCTGGGAATGCAGATGATTGACGTGGAAGCCCTCACGCTGCAGCTGCACCGACCAGGCGCCGGTGATCACCGCGCCGCCGACGTTGCGCGCCGACAGCGGATGCAACGGTGCCCGGCCGAGCGCGCGCAGATAGTCGGCGATCGGTGCCTGGAAAGCCTGCAGTGCCGCGCCAATCGCCGCGTCGCTCTCGGCGCTGAGGTTGCGCGTGGTCTGGCTGCCGTGCCGCAGGCTCTGATCCAGCGGATGGCACGCGAACCGGTGGCGCGCCGTCAGTGCAGTGCGCAGCGCGGCGTTCAGCTCGGCCATCGACGACCAGCCCGGCGGCGGCTCCAGCATGTAGCTGCGCACCAGCCGATCGTAGTCGTAGAGCTCGCGGTAGTGCTCGCGCCCGAGCAGCCGTGCCGCAGTGGCCTCGTAGGCGATCCAGCTCTGCGCCAGCGGGGCCCGGGCCCGCCGCGCCGCGAGGTACGGTAGTGCATCGTGCGCACGGCCGCGTGCCAGCAGGATGGCTACCAGCGTTTCGATGATCTCCGCGTCGTCGGGCATCGCCTGTGCGGCGAGCAGCGCCTGTTGTTCGGCCTCTGGCAAGCGCCCGGTCTCCTGCAGCAACTGGGCCAGTAGCGCCTGCAGCGGCGCCGCCGGTCCGAGAGCACTCAGGACTTCCCGCAGCTGCCGCTCGGCCTCATCGAAGCGGCCGGCGCCCTTGAAAACGCGAGCCAACTCGGCCTGCAGCGGCAGGTTGCCGGGCTGGGCGGCGGCGATGGCCGCAAGGTCGCGCGCAAAGGCAGGATCGGCGCGCATGTAACGCAGGCGCGCCAGATTGAGCTGCGCCTCGATGTGACTGGGGCGCAGGGCCACGGCGGCGGCGAACTCGCGCTCAGCCTCCTCCAGGCGGTAGAGCAGGCTGAGCGTGCGGCCGCGATTGAAGGCGAGCTCGAAATTGCGCGCGCCCAGCACGCGCGCGCGGTCGAGTGTCGCCAGCGCCTCCTCGGCACGCTCCAGCCGCGACAGCAGCGCGCCAAGGTTCTGGCGCGCAAAGGTGTTGCGGTCATCGAGCGCCAGTGCGCGCCGATAGGTGGCCTCAGCCTCAGCCAGCTTGTTCTGGCGGTCGAGCACGAAGGCCAGCAGCGAGCAGGCGTCGGCATCCTCCGGTCGCTGCTGCAGCAGCGTGCGGGCCTCGGCTTCGGCGGCGGCCGGCTGACCCAGCTCATTGAGTATCACTATCAGGGCACGGCGCGCGGCGCGCTCCATCGGAGCCTGCTCGAGCAGCTGTCGATAGGTCTCCGCCGCCTCGGCCGCACGCCCGCGCCGGTGCAACAGCTGGCCGAGATTGCGCCGGAACCTGAGGTTGCCGGGCTCGATCTGCAGGCTCTGCCGCACCAGCTGCTCGCCGCTGGCGGCATCGCCTGACTGCTCGCAGATCAGCCCGAGCAGGTGCAGCGCGTCGGCTTGTTGCGGGGTCTCTGCCAGCAGCGCGCGGCAGGCGCGCTCGGCTTCGGCGAGGCGCCCGTTCTGCATCAGTTCGGCGATGTCGATGAGCGGCGACACGTCTCCGGTCAGGGTAGCGCGTCGCCTGCGCGCATGCCAAACCCCGCACCGCCAGCCCTCCAGCCCGTCCCGCCAACCGGCGAGGCCGCCCCGCCCGCCCCGCCCCGCGCCCGGCCGCGGCCGCCCGCGCCCGCCCGCGTGCAATCCGCGGTGCCGCGGTTCATGCTACGGCATGGCGATGCGAAGCAGCGCTGCGTTGGCGCTCCGATGGCGCGGATTCCGGTGGGCCGGAATGCTGCTGGCGTCGTTGGCGGCCCACCTGGCTTGGGCAGGGGACGTGGTGCAACCTAGGCCGCCGGAAGCCGAAGCCACCCTTCCGATAGCCACGGATCCGATCGCCACCCTGTTCGCCTCGCCGACCACGCGTGACCATGTCGGGCGCGTCGTCGTGCCGGTCATGATCAACGGGCAGGGCCCGTTTCGATTCATCGTCGATACCGGCGCCAACCATTCCACCATTTCGCCGCGCCTGGTGCGGCTGCTGGGTCTGACACCTACCCACGCGAGCAGCATCCTGGTCGACGGTATTACCGGCACCGCCCAGGTCGCTTTTGTGACCATCGACCGGCTGCAGGCCGGTGAGCTCACGATCGACGACACCGAGTTGCCGGTCGTCTGGGCACCGGTGATGGCGGGTGCCGACGGCATCCTCGGGGCTGCGGGTCTCAACGAGAAGAGCCTGCTGATCGATTTCCAGCGCAACCGGGTCGAGATAGCGAGCCATGTCGATGTGCTGGCGCGGGCGCAGTCGATCAAGATCCACGCGCCGCGACTGACCTATGGCCTGGTGACGCTGGAGACCAGAGTGGGCCGGGTGCCGGTGCTGGCGGTGGTCGACACGGGAGCCGAACGCACCCTCGGTAACATCGCGCTGCGTGACGCACTGATGGCGCAGCGCGCTCCGGGCGCGACGGTGCAAATGACTTCGGTCTATGGCGCGACCGAGCAGGTGGAACGCGGGGAA
>Ga0181537_10003727_pt1 | contig 12926 bp, 7 predicted proteins | sample PEATcosm2014_Bin_39_FD_119765 | JGI IMG/M metagenome (GOLD analysis project Ga0181537, IMG submission 119765) | Peatland microbial communities from MTU Mesocosm Facility, Houghton, MI, USA - PEATcosm2014_Bin23_10_metaG | ecosystem: Environmental > Terrestrial > Soil > Wetlands > Peat | place...
CCCCGACTTCGATTGGGCTTCAAGACTCCCAACGAAGTCTATTACTAACCATTTTGTCGCACTTCAATTGTGAAACTAAACAACATGTAAGCAGTCATGGCCGTGCGTCTTTTGCGGGATTTTTTAAATTGAAAATTAATTTGGGGGCGTTTTATCCAATAACGTCAGGTGTTTTTGATGTTTTTTGCAATTTTCCGAAAAATAATCCCCACATCGTCCGCTCCTGCACAGCCATTATCCTTTTGCCAAAACAGTGTCGTTTCCGCATAACGTCACGCTTTTTGGGGTGAATGATATTTCCCCCGCCAAAACCGGGCGTTGTGCGGCGTGCGCGAATGGCGAACGGGGGGATATTGACGTTACAGCGAATTTTGGCGGGGGTTTCCAAATATACAAATTTCGCATCCTTGGTGTCCATTGGGCGAAACCATGTGACGATTGACGTACCAAAGCCGCCAAAAAATCCACCGGCTGAGTCCCGTTTTTTTCAAAAAGTGGATTTGTTAAGTTTTGGCCTCACAACGCTTGTAACGCTCGCGGTTTATCTGCTCACACTGGCACCGGAGGTGACCCTTGATTTTTCGGGAGTTTGGACAAGGATTTAAGTGTCAATTTGCCACCCGTTGAGCATCGATGCGATCTCCGCTTTGCTTCAAGATGACCTTTACGACCTGATTGGTTGCATTCCTTACGAAAGTCGCCTCTGCATTTCCGCCTGGGACGAAAAAGTTGCGATCTGATTTGGGGAACATCTCGAAGCGCGGGCGTCCCGCGATTTGCGCAAAAACGTGATTGGTTTCGGTCGTTACAGTCATGATTGCGCCGCCGCCCAGGTCGTATCTCCCAACCACAAGAGCCACGTCAGCGGGCGTGATCTCGACGACCTTTTGCTTTCCGTCATTTGGAAGTTCCGAACCCAGAACCCGGCGCGCAATTTCCCGGGCCAAAACCCACTGCTGAATATCCGGAGGATGCGGAGCGCAATTGAGCAAAACCACCACCGTCAAGTTGTAATCCGGCAATCGAAGCAAATAAGAACCGAAGCCCCAAAGTTCGCCGCCGTGGCTGATTTCCCGTGCCCCATTCAACCAGTCTCGAGTCCAACCGCAGGCATATCCAACATCCTCAGGATGGGTCGGATCGTCCAGTTTCAAAAACCCGATGGTGAAAGCCGTCTTCAAGCTGGCTTCCGACAAAACGCGATGGTTGAAAATCGCCTCGTTCCATAGAAATAAATCGTGCGTAGTGGAGTAAAGTTCTCCCGCGGTCGAAACCTGCGACATATCCCAATTCACGGCTCGAATCATCGTTCCATTCGTGTATGAATATCCAAATGCTTCGCCCAAGGACGACATTCCCGCGCGATAAGCGCCGGTATTTTTCATCCCCAGCGGTTTGAAAAATGTTTTCCGCAAATACTCACTGTAAGACTCACCAGAAACTTTTTCGACAATGTTTCCCAGCAACACATAACCGGAGTTGCAATACGAATACTTCTCACCCGGATTGAATTCGTAAGGATCGTTCTCAAATGAAGCGATAAGCGCCTCCATCGAAATCGGCTCTGTCACATGCTCGTAAAATCCCGGCTTGGCCGTGAAATCGTGAATTCCCGAGGTGTGCGTCAGCAGATTCCGCAACTTGACTTCATTGCCGCGCGGCCAATCGGGAATATATTTCGAAAGATGGTCGTCAATGCTAAGTTTGCCGCCTTCGGCCAGTTTGAAAATGGCGGCCGATGTAAATTGTTTCGTGATCGACCCAATGCGAAACCGCGTATGATCTGTGAATGGCGTGCGCGATTCCACCTGCGCGTAGCCGTAGCCCTTTTCGAAAATGATCCGGCCATCCCTAGCCACTAACACTTCGCCGCCGGGCCAGTTGTTTTGCACGACAATGCTGAAGAGCGGGTCAATTCTCACCGCCAAGTCTGCGGTTGGCTCCACTGCCTCAGTGAGCCGAACCAGAAGCAAAAAGAGCGCTGCGCACAAAAAACATTCCCATTTCGGCGCCATTCTCATGCTTCATTGTCAAGGTAAGCCACTATTGAGCCTCGCAAATCAGGGCGTGCGCAATCAGCACTTCTTCGCGATCTTGGGGCGATAGTATGTCAGATTGAGCGTTGTGCGTTCAAACCTACAGAGCCTTTTGACCGATGAAAAGCAGGAATAATCGATTCCACACGCCTAAACCGGACGTGGCTGTTCAGCCGGATACGCAATGTTCAAAGTCCACCGCCTTGAGCGAATTGACTGGAGCGCACATCTTCTGCAAACAGGAATATTCGAGATGCTGTGGTTTGCTCAATCGCCGGCCATTTCCCGGAGGTATTCATCAATTTGAATGAGCAACTGGCGGCGGTAGGACATAATAATTGGTGCGCTTGCTTAAAGAGAGTGCACTGTAGGGGTCACTGCCGCCGGAGGCCAAATACCAATAAGGCAAGGTGCCGTATGTCGTTATGGTGTCATTCGTGTAGAACCATTTTTCAATGCAGCCTTCGAACGAGGACTGGAAAGGAACATTGTCTGTAATTTGAAACCGGTTCAAGGCTCGATTGCCTGGGGCGTATAAAGTGCCGGGCGGCGCGAGTGCTTGAGTGTGGTAGGCTTTGGTGAAATAACCTGGTGTTCCCCAGGAAAAGCCAAAGTAATCTTCCGACCCAGTGCCAAACCAAGAGGGCATCTTTTCCCCATCCACGAAGAACTTCTCGTCTCCCTCGCCCCACCATGGCCCCGGAGTCACGTCCACGGTTTGGTAAATGTGTAGGGCAAGCCCGACGAAGCGCCCCTGGCCGGCGGTGCCAAGAAATCGGTAATCGGGTGCTCGCCCGTTATTCGTCACATAAACGCCGCGATTCCATTTCGCATGGAATCGGGCCAAGCCGCCAATGGGTTTGTTCAAAGGGGCGCGGGTGATGACCACCTCAATATTCCTGGTTACGCTTCCGTCATTGCCGATCACAATCTGCGCTTGGGAGGCAAAAGGCATATACCAGTAGCAATACATCCAGCCATTGCTCAGCATTCCCAAGGGCAGCGCTGTGTAGGGAATATAACCGCACGCGGTGCCGAAGAAATCGCCAAGGGGTGCCCATACGCTTGGATTTGTTTCTCCGTCCCATGACATGCTCACGGTCAGCGCGCGTAGGGCTATCCACTGGTCGTTCCTGTTTGCCAGACCATTCACGCGAACCTTGAACGCCGTGATCGCGCCCTGCCCGGCAAAATTTACAGGTTTGACGCTTTTCCCTGGAGCAATTGCATAACTATTGGTTGTGGTTGTCTCGCCGTTGCGCCTGCCCGCCGGGTCAGAACCGAGATGGTTCATTAAAAAATCATTCACGTTGGAAAGCGCGCCCTGTTCGGCGGGAGTCAAGTTTCTCGTGAAGGTCGGAACCCTAACACCGGGCGGGAAGGTTGAATAATTGAAATGAAAATAGCTTTTATTATTATAGGCGACCACCCTGCACGAGACATCATATGGGATCGGCACATAGGAGTTTAAGCCTTTGCACGCCGTATAAACCAGAGAAGGATAGTTGAACGGCGCCTTCGTGCAATTGAAATAATCCTCGAATGACAAATCCACGGCGGGTGTGTTTGAGCCATCAAGAAATATTTGCACGTGACCAGCTTCGGGCAATCCTGCCCAAATGCGCCAGATGCATCCGGGGCCGGCCATCTCCGCCATGACGATCCCCCCATCCGGCTGGGTGCGGATGAAGCCACCACCATCATCATTGGCACCCCAGTTCAAGTATTGGCCGGTGACCGAATCATAGCTGGACGCCCGGTCGCGTGATGTCCATTCCGCCGAGGTTTCTCCAGCAGCCGGTAATTGGGCCAATTGTTCTAAATTGTCCAGCCTAGCAATCAAATCGACATACGAATACGAAATACCGCCCGTGGCGGTGAGACCGCCAGCCAGCAGAGACAGGACAAGCGAGATGATAATTCTTCGGGTTAGACGCCCGTAATTCATACGAAAAACAGTTTAGACACCATTGGGCTGGGGGAACGAGATTAAATCACGCTTATATCTTCTGCGGAAATTCCGCCAGTCTGACTATCGGAATGCCCAAACATTGCCGGAGCACCAGCAGACATTTTTCTCGAATGAAAATGAAGTTGGCTTCCGCGGTCATGAGCGTGCGAACCGGTCGGTTATCAAATCCAAGACGTCAGTGATTATGGTGACATTGATTTGGATTCAACGCCCGAAAGAATTATTTGGAGTGCTCAGTGATTACGATTCGTGGAGAACATCTTTTGAAAGTTGTAAAAAGTGGTGTCAAACAGTGGATTTCACTTCTGATTACAGGCTGAATTCTTGAAATTGCACAGGCATTTGTTTTAGGAATAAACATGAGGGTTCGATTCCCTTCACCCGCTCCATTCATAATCAATGACTTATGAATGAGTGCAAGCAAAGTGCAAGTAAATTAACCCCTTAAAAACAATTTTTCAGTTCGTTTTGCCGAGCGGGAATATGAAAATCATAAATGCAATATCGCCCTTATTCCACAGGCGATTTTTACCTTTTTTGAATTTGAAAACTGACTAATGAGATTCTTGCAGAATCTTTGCGGCACACGGAGGGAGGCTTGTAACGGCAAATTAAGATACAATTTTTAAACGAGGTTCTCCTTGATGGGTGACCTGTTTATGAGGCTTTCTCGAATTCTTGTCCCGTTCAGGGAGTGGCTGGCTGGAGTTTCACTCGATAAAATTGCTGCGGACCGGTGCCCAGGCTGTTGGTCTGGCTCGTCGTAGGCCCGGTAGCCGTTACCGCTGGCGGTATGTCGTTCCAACCGGTATCCGTCAAATTACTTGAATATTGCAGCCCATAAAGTGCCCCGGCAACGGAACTCCAGGTTACGCCGAGCACCTGATTCGTTAGTTCAAATGACAGGATCACGGGCACAGGCGCCGACGTCACCGTCAGGGTTCCGCTGTTGAATACGAAGCTGTAATTGTCGGCGCTTAATGTTCCCTGCGCGATGGTGATGGGATAATTGCCAACAGGACTGCTGGGATTCGCCGAAGTGCCCAGTACCGGGCTGCCTTGTAACACATTGGTATTGTCACTGTTGACGAACCCGACGTAGCTGGCTGTCAACGGCGGATTGGTCAGGCTGTACATGCGCGTCTGGTCGTCGGCTGTCACCGCCAACGGTGCGCGGTTCACAATCAACGTTCCCGGCTGATATTGAATCGTATAGTTGGTCAGACCCGCACCGGTGGCATTGCTCGCATTGATGGCGTAGGGTGAATTCGCCACGCTCGCCGTCGCTCCCGCGCCACTGCTGCTCAAGCTGACGTTGGTTACCGTGTCCCCATTGACCAGGCCGCTGCTGGTGAACTCGGTCCCCTTAAATAACACCGTCTTGCCATAAGTTTTGTTGGTACTCCCCGCCGTCAGGGTCAAGACCGCCGGATTTACGGTCAGTATCCCGTTTACAAACTGGAAGCCATAATTGGTGGAGTTCAACGTCCCCTGATTCACTGTAATTGTGTAAATTCCAATCGGACTTGTGACGTCCGCGCTGGTGCTCAACGTCGGTGCACCCGTCAGGACATTGGTCCCGCCATTATTGGTGAAACCCGTGTAACTGAAGGTCAAAATCGGATTGGTTGTTCCGTAAAACCGGGCCTGGTTGTCCGCAGCCACCGTCAGGGTGGGCAGGGGAGTGACGGTGATGGTTGCCGCGGCGACACCCAAAACGTTCTGTTGGTCACTCAGTCGAAACACAAACCCGTCGATCCCGCTGAAGTTTGTCACTGGCGTGTAGGTGAACCCGCCATTAGTGCTCAGATTCAGCGTGCCGTTGGTCGGTCCGCTGATCAACGTCGCAATCAAGTTGGTGCCGTAGACATCAAGGTCGTTGGTCAATACTCCGGATTTTGGCACGGTCAACACCGTGTTTTCCTTTGTGCTATAGCTGGGATTCAACAGCACCGGCGCCACAATGAAATTGCTGAATGACATCGTATAGGCAGTTGGCGTTGCCGCATACACTTCCGCGGTGATTCCGCCGTTCATCAAGGCCGGCTGGCCGTCAAATGTCCCGTTGTCCACCAGGTTTGTAATCAGGTTGCCGTCGAAGTAGGCAAAAACATTGCTGCCCAGGAAGGCCACTTTTACATTGTGCCAATTGGTTTCCACCGCCGGCAGGCGCACCAGATTCTCCGCCGCATAATCGGACCAGTCGCTATACTTGAGGATCTGCAATGTAGGCACTCCGGATGGCACGCCATTATCCGGACCCCACGGAGAATTCTCCGGCAAAATCCAGACGTCATAGTGCGCTCCGGTTGCCGGGTTCAATCGTCCGCCGATAGCTCCGCCCCACACACTCGTGCTGGGATAACGAATCTGGGCCTGCACCGAGTAATCTGTCCAATTGGTGTTATAATACGCATAACCGTAGTTATCGAGGGCGCAACTGCCCTGCAGCAACTTGTTGGTGACACTCCAGCTGCCCATCTGATTCACCCACGGAAAGATGGAATTGCTGCCCGCCGTGCGCGCGAAATTGTCATAAAACAATTGGGCGGGAGTGGTGATCATGATACTCGCAGTTGCCACCGCGGAGGTAAGCGAACCGTTGATGGCTTCATAGGTAAAGCCATCCATCCCGGTGTAATTGTTCGTTGGCATATAGGTAAAGGAACCGTTGGTGTTGAAAACCAATGTGCCGTTTACAGGACCACTTGCCAGCGCGGCCGCGGCACCTGTGCCGTTCATCAAAACGCCGGGCGCGGGAACCGCCAGCGTATCGCCCTGTGTCATCTGGTAGAAGCTATCGTTGACCACAGGCGGCAACAGGTAGCTGATCACTGCATTGGAGACCGACGTACCGACCAGCACCTTGATGACCTGGCCGTTGGTCCGAAAAATATTTGTACCCGCGGGAGTGCCATTGGTGGAAACCTGGAGGGCAGAATATGAAGCGCTTGGTGCCAGAATCTCAACGGCTGCATTCGTATTGCCTTCACCAGCAATGGAAAGGCTGGTTACACATTGACCGTTGATATTTGTATAGGTTGCGGAGACTTGAGCGTTGGATTGCTGCAGCCACCACGTATAGATCCCGGTCGCATTGGTGGACCAGATCCTTGGCTTGCTCAAGCTGTAGGTAAGATAAGTACCCGGCAACGAGCCGGCCGGGCCACCACTGGGCGATTCGCTGTGACAATAAAGGTTGAGCAATGCGCCCAAATTGTAATAGGTGTCAACCAGCGATTGCACAGAGGCAGTTGTATGGCCAGCTTCCATGGCTTGCGCGATTTGTGTCAAACCCTGATAGCTGACGAACCAATCGCTGACGGGCAGTTGCAGGGTCGGATACAACAAGTCCGGTGTCTGCGTTGAGAGGGTCCAATGAGGAAAGGGGGAAAGTTTGGTCTCGCCGGCGATTTTAATGCCCAGTTGTTGTTCGATTTGGAAGGAGCCTTCGCGGGTCGCGTTAAAATAGGGAGCCACCCACGCGCGTGGTGTCCCGTTCGTAAGGCCCCATCCCGCAAGATCAACGAAGGAATTTGAAATGGAAGCAACTGAGTAGGCACTACCATTGGTGAGATCCAGAATCTCATCCGGCGACCAATGCCAATAATCATATTCCAGGCCGCTGGAAGGAAAGGGCGCTAAAATTGGATCGGTATAGGGTTCCAAGGTGCTCAACCATCCTTCTGACATCAATTGGCCCAGGTGGGATTCGATGGAAATCAAGGGCGGGCTATAAACATTATTGATGTTGGTGAATCCCCCGTTGTGCGAGTTAATGGTCGCACCGTAGAGTGAAATCGCCCGCTTCAGGCTGGCGATGGTATTCGTCATCGTCGGGTTGGGCATGTCCAGGCGCAAGGTGCCGGTGCAGAAATAATAGTCTCCACTCGCCCCGTTCGTATGCTCAAACTGGGCCGAATTTTCGATGCTGATGATGTTTGTCGGGATGGCTTCCATGTCGTGGCGAAACATAACGGCCGCGTTATATGGATAAGGCCACGGACTGGACTTGACGACCGGCAGCCCGGCGGACTGAAACGCCCATTGGATTGCGTTTCTGAGTATGCTGTAAGCATACATCCCCGGCGCCCAGCCGCCATGGCCCAGCAAAGGTTGCATCGCAGCATCATAAATGAAGTAGCCCTTGCCGTAAGGCTTCACCAAAAGATATGGTGCATTCCCGTCTCCCTGGGCAATAACAGTGGCGCCGTTTGCCTGGACCTGCCACACCATATGAGGAAGTCCGGGGTCTGTCGCGTCCGGGTCTTCTCCCGAAAACCGGGTGTCTACCGGCCACGATATTTCGTCTGACGATGAAGGCATCTGCCATTGAAGCGACCCGCCGGGAAACGTGCTGAGGAGAGGATGATTGGAGACTTTGGTAAACGTGACGTCCATGAACCAGTTGGTGAGCGCCGGAACAACCATGTCCACCCCCATCGCGCTGGCGATGGCAAAATCGCCGCGAGTCGTCCCATTGGTGGTGCGCGTAAAGGACGACGAACCGACGAACAAGAACCCACCGGCGGCAACATAGTTGGTCAACTGGGCAATCTCACCGTTATCAACGGCTTCGGAGGCCAGGCTGATGACAATGGGATATTTGGGCGATCCATCAGCGTTGGTCAGAACTCCAGCCATGATATTGGAATCACCAACAACCGTCCAGGCCGTGCCATCAGAGCGCAACGTTTCCTTGACCGAATCAGGCATCACGAAATAATGCCAGTTGGTAGGCCACCATTGATTGCCGGTCGTCCCGGGTCCTGTAGGAGTTGCGCCGGAGGCAGGCATCGATTCCAACGCTCGCGTCAATTCGGAATCGTGCACCGCAACAATCGGCTGCGTTCCCTGACCTCGCGCCGCTATCGCCGGACAATAAAGCACGCCGAGACACGCCACCGTGAGCGTGACCAGCCGCAGACCCCTGCATACCTTGGAGATTCTAAAACGGAGGAAGCGACTCATAGTTTAAAAAGTTGTAGTCAACGCAAGCAAATACGATAAAGACAGTTCGCCTATCTAATGGGCATTTCACCGGAGAAAGTACGCACTAAGATGTTCGTTGTTTGCCTGCCTTTCACCTGTTTATTGCCACTTCTACAACCAATTTTACTCGGTCGTTGAAAATAACACAAAAGCCCTGAAAGACCAGTAATTTTATTCCGGATTTTCACAGAAAAGCGAGGTTTCGCAGGTTTTAAAATGGGTTTGACCGGCAAGGTGTTATCCTCCATGTTTCAACTTCACTCGGTTGTCAAGGATGGCGGTGGTTGTTCGGGCAGTTGGAATCAGGGTGATTTCAGCCGCCAATTTCTCCGCTTCTCGTCAGGACAGAGTGCGATTCATGGCGACAACCCCTGTCCGAAAGAGTGCCTTGGGTAAAAGGTATGGCGAGTATTCCAACATTTCCCGCGGACGGATCGTATTGGAAAAGAGCTGGTAGAAAATGCCCAGCCTTCGAGACCAAGGTTGGTCCAACAATTCGCGTTTAAGCTCGAAACGCCGACACTCTTTCAGAATCTGTTTCTGCACGCCTGGATATTCCTCTGCTAATATGAGGCCTTGTTCCATTGCACGTTCGGCATCGGCGGCAAAGCATTTGTAGACTTCGACAAATCTATCAAGCTCGATGCGCCGCTTCGCTCTAAAATCCTCGAATGCGGCAGCATTCTGCGGATGCGCCAGGTGGAGGGCAAACGTGAGGTTTTGATCGTGCCTTCTATACTTGACCAGCGGCGCGTCAATAAATGTGAAATATCCCCCGGCAAGTACCGTCCGGAAGCTAATCGCGGTATCTTCATAGGTGACGGTTTTGGGCAGCGGACCGAATATGGCGCTCAACTTCCGCGAAGTGACATTTGAAGATCCGTTGGCGTGTGGTTTTCGCCTTCGAAGGAAACCAGCAATCGTCCCCTGCTCATGAACCCATTTTACTTCCTCCTTGACCGGTCCTTGCCACATCGTTGTACCCAGTGGTCGGCCGGCGACATCAATATCAAAAGACTTCGAATACAGAGATGTGGCCTTGCATCCGGAATCAATCCAAGCCCGCACCACAATTTCTGTTCTTTCGGGAACCGAAATGTCATCGCCAGCGGCTCCAACAATTAATTCTCCTTGACACATGACAGAAGCCCGGTGGCAATTTCCCGCTATACCCAGGTTTGCTGTATTCCGGTTAAGCCGCACAGTATGTGGCCCCTTGTAAGCACCCGCCATTTGCTGGACAATGTCAAAAGTCGCATCCTTCGAACAATCGTCAGAAATAATGATTTCCAAAGGCGAATATGTCTGCGAGAACGCACCTTCAAGCGCCTCACGTATGAAAGCTTCCTGATTGTAACAAACAATCGAAAAACTAACCAAGGGGTTCTTCATAAATCGTATGATCTGCAATGGCAGCCCTCATGCTCTCAACATACCTTCATCTTTCAACTCTCCGCGCCTGTTCCTCTGGATGGCAAGTTCCAAAGCCTTTTCAAAGAGACCTGTCGCTTCGTCCCAGGTATAACGGGTCGCTGTCTGATAGGCTGATTCCGACATCCTGGCCCAGTCCGCCTCCGGTAATCGCAATACGCGCAGCACCCGATCAGCCAGTCCGGCCTCGTCTCCCACATCCACCAGGTGGCCATTCACGCCTTCTTTAATGGTATCCATCGGCCCGCCAACACGCGTGGACACCACCGGGCAGCGGCAGGCCATCGCCTCCAGCGGCGGGAGATGAAATCCTTCTCGACAGCTCCCGCACAACCACACATCGCATTGCGCGTAAAGATCCTTGAGCCTGTCCTGCGGTGGTTGGAGGTGAAATTCCGCATTTGCCGGCAGTGGGAGGCGAAATGTTGGTTGGTGCGCTCCGAAGCAGACCACGCGGAGGGAAGGCATGGCTGCCGCGATTCGCTTGAGGGCAGCGAGACTCGTGCTGCATCCCTTCAACCACGATTTCGAATAGAGAAACCCGACTGTGGGGACGGGTTGTTTGCTCCGTGGCGAGGCATAAAACTGCTCCATGTCCACACTGTTGGGCACGTGCGAAACCGCAGCATCCCCGAATTTTTGATGCGCCAGTTCGACCAGCCACTGCGAGATCAATATCTTGTGCATGGGCATCCGCCAGGTCGCGTCAAGCTTCGGATTTGATTTTCCATTCTCCACCTCATAGTTTTGGATGAAGATTGCTTTTGCGCCCTTGGCTGGCGGCAGGTCGCGCGTGTGGTAAGCCGTATTCCAAAAACTCGCCACGACGACGTCCGCGTCCGGAAAATCAACGTCTCCCGGCTGTCTGATCGGTTGCAATATGCGGTGTTCCACGTTAATGCCGTGCAAATAGGATGGCTCCGGTCTAGCTTTGGGCCAGCCGCGGCCCAACACAAGGGACTTCAGGCCATGACGCACTGGGATTTTCTCCCGCCGCAATGACGAAAGCACCTGAACGGTATGTCCACGCCGTTTCAACCGTTCAGCGTAAATTGTGATCACCCGAACGCCGCCGCTCAAATTCGCCCAAGGAATCACGAAGGTAATTCTCATAAACTCAGAAACCACTCCCCTTCAACGAACCGTCCTCTGCCAAAGTGCAAGCGTGACTTTATGGCTTCATCCTTTGTGCAAAAGCACCCTTGATCGCCCGCCAATAGGGCCCTGCTGGCGAACTGCCGAACTGCGTGCGAACCCGCTTGAGCCAACTCGCCATCGCTGGATGACCATAATAAAGCCCCGGGGGCCTGGTCCCATTGCTGCCGGCATTCATGAACTCCGTGACTCGCTTTCGCGCCAGATAGTCTCTTCGCGCCTTGCCAAGTCGCTCCCCATGCACGTTGGTATGGAAGATTGTCCAAGCCGAATCCTCCTCCGGTACCAAGGTATATACCTGATGCTTTTCTATATACCTCTCCCATGCCAACTCGATCAAATACCGGCCTTGGCCGGTCGCATCACCTGGATTGGCCGACCGGAATCCCGAACTGATGTATTCCCCCGCATATTCCTCCATGGCCCGGATGAACATTTCCCGTTTCATCAGAGCAAAATTCTCACTGCATTTATGGCTGAAATACCATCCCGGCCAGGGACCTTCATGGTGCTTTGACATGACATTGATCGACCCCCCCATGGCGAACGTGTCCGGTCGGTCCAGATACTCCGTCGCTTCCACCAGCCAGGTTTCATGCCCTTCCCGGTACGGTAACGTGTCGAATTTGAAAAACAACAAGTAGCGCTTGGTTGCAAGAGCTGGCGCCGTGTGCTCTGCCAGATGTGCCCTGGCCTTCGGCGTATCGGGGTGCCCCGGCCTGACAAGCACGAGTTTGTCAATCATCCCTCCATCAAAACATTCCAGCGACACCCGTCTCGTCTGAGCATCGCTTCCATTATCCAGCACCACGACTTCACCTGGCCGCCCTCCTAAAAACGCAAACCAATCTTCCAGCACGTTGCGCAACGTCAGCCCATCACCAAAATTGGCGCATACCAGCGAAAGATCGTCCAGAACCTCTTGCATTGTCATTCTAAAAACTCGTTGTGGCTGTTATTGCGTCACGAGCCGGCCTGTTCCTGTCGGAACATCAATGTGAACCTGCGCTTACACTAGGGACTGACAATCCGCAGACCGTCTGGAGTTGTCGGCGGCTGTTGAGCCGAGTTTAACTGAATTGACTGTGATACAGATGCCGGGGCGGCCGGTACCACTTGCAGCAGGGTAAAGTTTGCCAGGGCCGTCCCCGGTGTCTCGCCCTTAAAAAAGATTTGGTGCGAACCGGCGCTGAGGCTAAACACCTTGGGAACAATCTGGTCATTGTTCTGAGTGCCACCACCGCGCCAACTGACAATGCGTTGCTCAAAGCCCGAGGTAATTGGCATGATGTCCCAAATCATGGTTGGATCCACTGGCGGGGCATCAATATTGACGGAGA
>Ga0181537_10003728_pt1 | contig 12922 bp, 8 predicted proteins | sample PEATcosm2014_Bin_39_FD_119765 | JGI IMG/M metagenome (GOLD analysis project Ga0181537, IMG submission 119765) | Peatland microbial communities from MTU Mesocosm Facility, Houghton, MI, USA - PEATcosm2014_Bin23_10_metaG | ecosystem: Environmental > Terrestrial > Soil > Wetlands > Peat | place...
ACCGGCGACTCGTTGGCTTTTTCGGCGTCGAGTTACACGGTGGCGCAGGCGGCCGGGACCCTGTCGGTGACCGTAACGCGAACCGGCACCGGGACCGACGCCGTGAGCGTGAATTACGCCACCTCGGACGGTACCGCTGTCGCGGGCACCGACTATACGGCGGCTGACGGCACGCTGCAGTGGGGAGCGGGTGATCTCGCCTCCAAGGTGATCAAGGTGGCTGTCAGCAACGCGGTGTCGTTCTCCGGCACCCGCACATTCAAGGTTGCATTATCCGATCCGAGTCCGAGTGCCGACGCAGAGCTCGGCAGTCTCAGCACCGCGACCGTGAACATCTCCGGCTCGACTGCGGGGTCGGGCGGTGCGCCGGCGGCGCCCACGAGCGTGCAACTGACGAACCAGGGCGCCAATTCCGAAACCCTGACGTGGACCGCGGCCGTCGCCGGAATTGCGCCGATCGCGCACTACAACATCTATCGCAATGGGGAAGCCTACGCGACGACGACGGGCACGACCTATACCGACAAGGACGCGACGAACGCGACGGTGTCATCGTTTGCCGCGCCCGCGACGATCTACTCCTATCAAGTGTCCGCGGTGGATACGAGCGGCAATGAAGGGCCGCTGGCTTCCGAAATCACTTTCTGGGCGTATTACAACGGCACGTTTTTTTGGGGCGGCGATTACTCCAATGTGACCGTGAACTACAAGGATACCGCCGGCATCCCGGAATCCGGCGCCTACGACATCGCGATCACATCGGTCGACACCAGCTACTACTATCAGCCGTTCTCGGGCGGCACCGCCTCGCCGCAATGGGCCGAGGAACTCGGCGCCTTCAAGTACATGGTCTTGGATTTGAAGCCGGGCGTCGCCAACCAGACGTGGCAGCTCGACATCATTTCCCGCTTGCCTCAAGGAGACGTGTACAACAATGCCGTGGTCGAGTTGCCGGGCAACTACGGTCCGGCTCCCGTGGTGGGCCAATGGGGACACTACAAGATTCCGCTCAACCCCGACCTCGCGGTCGGCACCGGCTCCTTCGTCGGGTCGATCTCCGGCACCACCTTGACCGTCAGCGCCGTGAACGCCGCCATGTCGGTGCAGACGACCGCATGGCTCACCGGTGTGGGCGTGACCGTCCCCACGAGCATCAATGCGTTCGGCACGGGCAGTGGCGGCGGCACAGGCGGCACCGGTACCTATACCTTGAGCGCCTCGTCGAGCGTCCCCGCCGGGACCACCATCGACATGCAGCGCACCAACATCTACAAATTCTCGCTGATCGACGAGAGTGGCACCACGAACACTTATTACATCGACAACGTGGGCTTCACCACGTTTTAGTGCCTTAACGCCGCGCGGATCGCAGAGCGCCCGCGGCCGCGCGGAGATGCCACACCCGCCACACGCGCTCTCACGAGTCGTTATGTCAACAATCGCGGTCACGATGTCACCAATCGCAGACGCTTTCGATCATTCATTTCAATAAATATTCCATTGTAAGAACAACAATTTCCAACCGTCTGCCCAGTCTTCATTCACCGACAATTGCGCAGGCACGCCTTCCGAGGGTTTACTTCAGCGCGACGTGAAACGGGAGAAGGGACATGAAGCGGATGATGCGCGCGGGAAATAATTTTCGGTTCGCGGCGGCGATGACGTTCTCGGCCGCGCTTGCGGCATGCAGCGGCACGAGTTCCAATTCGACCACCAACTCAACGATGGGCGCCGCAGCCGCCGCCACCGCGACGATGGACGCACAGCAAACCGCGGGCGCCACGGCACAGCAGGACTCGCAATATCGCGCCTGGTGGCGCCATGCGCTTCTGATGTTCTCCGCGTCGAACTACGCCGCTGCGCAAAGCGCGGGATCCGTGTCGTTGAGCGTGAGCCGGATGGGTCTGGCGAGCGCCGCCGTGACCGTCAACTACAGCACCGCGGACGGGACCGCCGTCGCGGGGCGCGACTACACGGCCGCCGCCGGCACGCTCAAGTGGGCGGAAAACGATTCGACCACGAAGACGATCACGGTGCCCGTCAGCAATTCCACGCCGTATCCCGGCGCCAGATCATTCAAAGTCTCGCTCAGCGATCCGAGCGCCGCCGCGCATATCGCGAACCCCGGGGCCGCGACCGTCACCATTTCCGGCGACGCCGTGGCTGCCATCGGCGACTTGCAGCTCGCCGCCCCTGGTTACACGGTGGCGCAGGGGGCGGGCGCAGTGACGGTGACCGTCGATCGGTCGCAGGGTTCGAGCGGCTCGGTCAGTGTGGCCTATGCCACCAGCAATGGGAGCGCGGTGGCGGGCACGGACTTCACGGCGGCGAGCGGATCTCTGGATTGGGCGGACGGCGATGCAGCGCCCAAGACCTTTTCAGTTGCGGTCAGCAATGCAAAACCCTTCTCGGGCACGAAGTCGTTCAGCGTCGCGCTCCTGGACCCGAAGTCCGGCGCCGTGCTCGGCACTCCGAGCAGCGCCGCGGTGATGATCGACGGCGACGCGTCGGCGCCGATCGGCAGCTTGAACCTGGCCGCCGCCAACAGCACGGTCAGCCAGGCCGCCGGCACGGTACCGGTGACCGTCGAGCGGACCGGCGGCTCGAGCGGCGCGGTGAGCGTCGCCTATTCGACCGGCAATGGAACCGCGCTGGCGGGAGCGAATTACACGGCGACCAGCGGCACGTTGAATTGGGCGGACGGCGATGCGACAGCGAAGAGCTTTTCGGTCGCCATCGTGAACACGACGCCATTTTCAGGCAGCAAGTCATTCACCGTGGCGCTGTCGCAGCCGAGCGCAGGCGCGACGATCAGCAACCCCGGCAGTGCGACCGTGACGATCAACGGCGATGCCGCCGCGGCGGTGGGCGCGCTCGAGTTGACGGCGGCGAGCTTTGCAGTGTCGCAAGGCGCGGGTGGCGTGACGGTGAGCGTGGCGCGCAGCGGCGGCTCGGCCGGCGCGGTGAGCGTGGCGTATGCGACGGTGAGTGGGACGGCGGTATCGGGCACGGATTTCACGGCGGCGAGCGGCACGCTCAACTGGGCGGACGGGGATGCGGCACCCAAGACCGTGTCGATTCCCATCAGCAATGCAACTCCGTTTGCGGGCGCCAAGTCCTTCACCGTGACGCTGTCCGGCGCGGCCGGTGGGGCGACGCTCGCGAGCCCGAGCAGCGCCATCGTCTCGATCAGCGGTGATGCGCCGAGCGCCGTGGGCAGCGTGCAGCTCTCCGCCTCGAGCGAGGCGGTGCTGCAGAGCGCGGGCAGTGTGACGGTGACGGTTAATCGCACCGGCGGTTCGAGCGGCGCGGTGAGCGTGTCGTATGCGACGAGCAATGGGACCGCGGTGGCGGGCACGAATTACAGCGCAGCGAGCGGCACGCTGAACTGGGCGGACGGGGACGCGGCCTCGAAGACGCTGTCGGTCGCCATCAGCAATGCCGCTCCGTTCGCGGGCAGCAAGACCTTCACTGTGGCCCTGTCGAGCCCGACGGGCGGCGCGACGCTCGCCACGCCGTCGAGCGCCACCGTGACGATCACGGGTTCGAGCAGCGGTTCGGGCGGCGGAGCAGGGGGTTCTGGCGGCCCGGCGGCGCCGACGAATTTTCTCCTCACCAACGAGGGCGCGAACTCCGAAACGCTGAGCTGGTCGGCCTCCTCCGGAGCGGCGAGCTACAAGATCTATCGCAACGGGACCGCATACGCGACCACGAGCGGCACGACCTACACGGATACGGCCGCGACCAATGCGACCGTGAACACGTTTGCCGCACCGGCCACGATCTACGCCTACACGGTCTCGGCGGTGGATGCGAGCGGCGCCGAAGGGCCGCAGGCGACCAATCTGACCTACTGGGCGTATCACAACGGCACCTTTTTTTGGGGCGGTGATTACTCCAATGTGACCGCGAACTACAAAGATACCGCCGGCATCCCGGAGTCCGGCGCGTACGACATCGCGATCCCCTCGTTCGTGGGCAACTACTATCAACCGTACTCGGGCGGCGCCGCTTCACCCGAATGGGCGGCGGACATCGGCGCCTTCAAGTACATGATCTTGGATTTGAAGCCGACCATCGCCAATCAGAAATGGCGGCTCAACATCATCTCGCGGCTGCCGCAGGGGGATGTGTACAACAACGCGCCGGTCGAGTTGCCCGGCAATTACGGCCCGGCGCCGGTGGTCGGCCAGTGGGCGACCTACAAGGTTCCGCTCAATCCGGACCTCGCGGTCGGTACCGGCTCCTTCGTCGGGTCGATCTCCGGCACCACCTTGACCGTCACCGCCGTGAACTCCGGCATGTCGGTGCAGACCACCGCGTGGCTCACGGGGCCGGGCGTACCCGCGGGCACGAGCATCAATGCCTTCGGCAGCGGCAACGGCGGTGTGGGGACCTATACCTTGAACAAGTCGGCGAGCGTGCCGGCCGGCACCACCATCAACATGCAGCGCACCAACATGTACAAATTCTCGCTCCTCGACAGCAGCGGCACGTCAAATACGTACTACATCGACAACGTGGGATTCACGGTGAATTGATGCTGCTTACGACGCCCGGGCTGTCCGCGACGCCGCCCGGGCTCTCCGCTGCGCCGCTCTGGGGAGGCAGGTCTTCCGGCGCCTGCCTCGCCTCTCGGACCGAAAAGTAGACGATGCCCGCGACGTTGAGCACCTCCCCCGTGAGCAATCCAAGCAATGCGCCGGTGACGCCCAGCTGACGCATCCCCACGAGGCTCACCGCGAAGGACACCACCGCGCTGCACAGCGTGATCGACGCGGTCAATCGGAACTGCGCACGCGTCACCAGGAAATGCAGGAGCTGGTCGCGAATGACCTGCACCAGCGCGATCACCACCCACAGGCTCAGCAGCAGATCGCGGTGCGCAAAATCTCTCTTGAGCACGTGCGCGAAAATCCAGTCCCGCGCCAGCCACATGACGAGCAGGTAGCAGGACGCGGTGGCCGCGAGTCCCGCGGCGAACAGGACCAGCCGGCTGAAGACCTTCTTCGCGCCATGTTCGTTGGTCCACCGCGAGACGGTCGGCAGCATGAGCGAGCCGATGCCGGTCGACAGCAGACCGACGGGCATGATGAGCAGGCGCGTCGCGGCGAGCGCGGCGACGGCGGTGACATCGAGGGCGCCGGCAACCACGTAGTTATAGCCCTGGCTGAACAGCCAGTGCACGCCTCCCCCGAACGAGGACCACGCCCCCAAAGGGCCTATTTTTCGCAGCATGCCGGTGGGCGCCTTCGGGTTCCAGGCCTCGTGGCGCCACAACGCCTTGGATAAGAGTGAACCCCCGACCAGTGAGGAGACGGCCACGGTCAGCGCGGCGGCCGCCGCGGGCAGGGCCGTGAGCGTCGCCAGGTACGCGCCCACCACCAGGCAAACGCAATACACGAAGTCCGATTTCAGCACGTCGTTGGGGCAGCGGTAGGCGAACAGCACCATGCGGAAGAATTCCCGGCGCAGTGTCGCGACGACCGCCGCGGTCCCGGCGGCGAGGATGACCGCGAGCGAAGCGCTCAGGCGGCCCGTGATCCCCAGCACAATGCCGATTGCCACGGCCAACCCCACGACGTAGGGAATCAGCCGGTTTTGATCCCGCATCAGACTGCCGACGAGATCCGCGCGGCCCTCTCGATCCGCGCGCGTGAGACGCAGGATCATGGCCGGCGCGATGAACGAGCCCTGCAGGGTGGTCGAGAGCAACACCGCCGTGGCGATGAGCACGTAGTAGCCGTACTGCGCTTCCGGCGAGCGCCTGATCAAAAACAGACCGACGATGAAGTTGGCCGCGGAGAGGATCGCCTGGATCGCGACTCCGCCGCTCAACATCCGCAGGAAAGCGCCGCGTCTATCTCCGGGTGTACTCACTTAAAAGTGGTTGAGTACGGCGCCGAGGATGTTCGATTGGGTCGTTTCCAGGCGCCTTAGCATGTCGCGGGTGGCCTTGTAGGAGGTGTGTTGAGCACGGCTCACCAGCAGCACCCGGGCAGCCAGAGTGGCGACCGCCATTCCGTCCGCGCACAGCGATACGGGCGGGGTATCGAGGACGATGAACTCGTAGGTATTGCGCCACTCCGACAGCAGCTTCTCGAAGCGTCCATCCGACAGCAGTTCCAGCGGATTCGGCGGTATCGGGCCCGCGGTCAGCAGGTGCATCAGCGGCAGTCCGACCACCGGATGGAAAAAGGGCTTCTCGCCGGCGGAAATCGCGCGCGACAGGCCATTCTCGTTGCTGGTCGCAAACAGCACGTGCTGCTTCGGTTTGCGCATGTCGGCATCGACCAGCAGCGTGCGCCGGCCCAGTTGCGCGAACGAGATGGCGAGTTCCGCGGCCAGTTGCGACCGGCCCTCGCCCGAGCAGGGACTCATCACCGGAACGATATTGGCGCCGCGCGTGCCTTCATTGAGCAGCAGCAGCTCGGTGCGCAGCGCGCGGATCCTTTCGCTGCGCGGATTGTACGGATCGTGCGCGAGGATCAGCTGCTCGCCGGGCTTGACATCCTCGCCGTGCCTGACGACGACGCGCCTGTCGCTCGATACCCTGCGTATGACCGATTCGATCAGTCCCGCTTCGTTCTGCGCGAGGCCGCCCCGGGTCCGCAGCAGCGCTTCGGTGATCTGCTCCGGGGAGACGTACCCCAGGCGCAGCGCGACGTCGGTGAAGCTCATGTCGGAGAGTTGCATCTCCGCGTAGATCTTATCGACGGTGTCCGGCGTCAGCTTGAAGTGCGAAATCAGCACCGAGCGCATTTCCTTGTCGCTGTCGACGGCCGGCCCTTTGGCGGACGGGGCGTTCAAGCGGCAACTCGCGCAGAGGGGATGGGATCGAATTCCATCAGCACGGGTACCGCGAATCCACGTTCGAAGTCATCGCGGCAGCGTATGCGGCGGTTCAGGATGAGCTCATAGCCGACCGGTCCCAAAAGTCCCGCGACAATTCCGGCAAGCACACCCAAGAGCATCAGTTTGATCACGTTCGGCTTGCTCTCCTTTTGCGGCGGCACCGCGCGGCTGACCAGATTGATGTTGTTGGTGTGTCCCACGGTTGCGAACATGATTTGATCATAGCCATCGAGCGCGCGCTTGTAGACGGCCTGCGCCGACTCGAACTCCAGCACGTACTTGGTGCCTTCGTCCTGCAGTCGGCTGATCGCAAGCACTTTCGCGCGCTGCTGATCGATCGCGGCCTGCAATTTCGCTTCGAGCTGACGCGCCGCGCTCACGTCGGAGGCCGCGCCGGCGGACACGTTGTTGAATTCCGAGTCGAGCATCCGCTGGTTCGCGTCGATCTGATTCTGCAACTCGATCACTTTGGGATGTTGCACACCCATGGTCGCGCGCATTTGCGCGAGTTGAGCCTGTTCGGTGTTGATCTGGCCTCGAAGCGCCTGGATCGTCGCCGATGCCGCCGCGCTCGAGCCGATTTTTTGGTTCGTCTGGGCTTTGACTTCGGCGCTGCGACGGGCGTTTTGCACTTCCTGCAAGCGCGCCTCGAGACTCGCCAGGAGGTCCGCTTCGGCATTGTTGTTGCGCGCAGCCGCGTCGGTGACGCCGGTGCGCTGCCTGAATGCGGTCACCTGGTCTTGCGCGATGCTCACCTTGTTCTTCAGTTCCGCCAGCTCCTGGGCATAGCGCTTGGCCCGATCGCTCGCGGGTCCGCTCAGTCGCGAGGTCTCCTGGTCCATATAGATTTCCACCAGCGTATTGGCGATTTGCGACGCCAATGCCGGAGAATGCGCCGATGCCGTCACGTAAATCAGCTGGCTGCCGGCCTTGCCGGGTTGGATATCCAGATCCTTGACGAGCACTTCCTTGACCCAGTTCGCGAGCGAGCTGCCGTCCCCGTTGTAGCCGGCCGTGTAGTAGCTATCCTGCGTCAGCTTCAACTTGTCGATGACGGGCAGCAGCACCTCGGCGCTCTGCATGAGCTGAACTTCGGTCGACATGTAGGTGAACATGGGGGTGACCTGCGCCTGCTGATTGGTGGCAAGCGGGTCGTTATTCTCATAGCTCACCATCAGCGTCGCCGTCGCCGTGTAGGTCTTCGGCAGCACCTTGATGATCAGCGCCGTCAATACCAGAACCGCCGCCAATATCACCACGGCATGGCGTCGATACGCCCAGAGGATCGAGGAGATCTGCGTCAGCGACAGTCCCGGATTCGCCGCGTCCTGCTCGGGCGTGTTGAATGTGGGGGCTGGCTGCTCTCGCGCCACCGGCACGGCCGATACGGCCAACACCGGTACTTGTTTGGTTGCTCTCAAAAAATGCTCTCCTTGACCCGGATGACGTCATCCGAACGAACGGGTTCGTCGAGCTTGGCGCTCGACGTCGTGTAACTGCCGTCGGACTGCAGGCGTTTGATTTCCACGCGGCGCTGGCTGCCGCGCGGTGTGAGTCCGCCGGCGCGCGCGATCGCTTGAACGACGGTCATCCCCGGTTCGACCCGGAACTTGCCGGGCGCGGTCACTTCACCGTAGATGTAGAATTGTTCCGCCCGCGGCACATAAATCGAATCGCCGCCCTTGATGGCCTGACCGGAACCGGCGCGCGAGCCCTTGGCCATGGCCTTCAGGCTGATTTCCGTGCGGACCACGTTTCCTTCTTTGTCCGGGCGCAGCAAATACACCACATCCGAGGCATTGTCAGTGACACCGCCGGCTTCCGCCAGCAGGTCCAAGATGTCGATGTTCGACTCGATCACGAAGCGGCCCGGATGGCCCACTTCGCCGAGCACCGAGACACGCTGACTGCGCGACACGATCGCGGAAATGGTCACATGCGGGTCGACCAAAAATTTTCCGTCGCGCAGGGCTTTCTCGATCCGCTGACTCGCCTCCGCCGGCGACAGCCCGGCGACCTGCACGGGTCCGGCGAGCGGTACGGCGAGCGTGCCGTCATCCCCGACAAAGGTCGTGGTGGTCATGTCCGGCTGACCGAAAACCGAGAACGTCACGCTATCCCCGGCGCCCAATTGCACCAAGCGATGACTCTCCGCCAGGGCTTCGGCGGCGGTGTTTGCGGGGATGTCGCCGGAAGGTGCCGCAGCCGCCCAAGGGCAACAGGGCAACAGCACCACCAGCGCCAGCGCGAGCGTTCTGACGCAGTGCGGAATAGACCAAACGATCAAGCGTAATTCTCCAAGGCGCATATCCAAATCCACGAGTTCGCGCGGCATCGTGGCCTACACCATTGATACTACAGCAATTACCGGCGACCCCTGGTCTCGTGGCGGGGTCGCGACGGCAACGGCTTCAGGTCGCGTTATGTGTGTCGGCGGGCATTGTGCCATGGAGGCGAACCGATGTATTGAGCGGACCATCGCAGTTCCACACATCACATAATAATGGGCGCGCGGAGCCACCACCAGAATGTCGGGCCGCAAAATCTACTCCCCAAATGCTTGACGTCCCTGGTTCGATGTCCCTGGCTCGACGTCCTTGGGCGGTATGTGCGCGAAAGGCGCGCCAGGGCGCAATGCTCGCCGGGCGCGGAATGTGCTCCGCGCCGACAGCGCCGGCGCCGATGGCGTGTGATGCACGACAACTACTCATCTACACGCAGACGCCTGGCGCGGCTTCGCAAAACCGAAGTTGAAGAAGTTGCGTGCAGCTCAGCGTCGGCGCAACACGATATTCAGAGCGGGGCGTGCCAATCCGGGGGACGCGTCTCAATCCGGCGGAAAAATTCGCGCATTAGTTTGTCTGGCGGCTCCCTTTACCCGATAATCGAATCGCCTGGATGAAGGCGACCGCATGATTGCGTTCAACTCTAACGAAGCCAAAGCGAAATGGAGCCAAGAGGATGTCGATCAGATCAACAATATCGTCAGTGTTCGAAGAGGTCGCTGTCGAACAAGAACGCAAGCTCTCGCCCCTGTCGGATGACTTGAAGCTTCTGCATTCCGGGCTCGACTCGCTCAGTTTTGCGCTGGTCGTCGCCCGCCTCGAGGACGCCTTGGGTTTCGATCCCTTCGAATCGATCGACTCTTTTCCGGTCACGTTCGGCGACTTCGTCAAGCTGTACGAGAGCCACCAGAAATAACCCGCCGGCCGGCCACCAGAACTGCGCGCGCGTAGCGTCACTTGCTGCCATTACAAATAGCACGTGGACGAGTTTGACTTAATACCTGGATACGCGCCTTGCGTGCGCGTTGTGACGGGATTCGCTCCTTCGATCGAGTTGTGGGTTAGACTCCACACTAGGGATATATTAGATTTCGCCGCGGGCACCCAAAAATCGGATTGAGAACCGAGCGCTTCATGCGAACGGTCTCAACGGAAATTCCGGTACGGTGATTGTCGGCGGTCGCAAGCCGTCAGATCAAGACCAGGTCTCATTGATATAGCGTATGCGCAGTGCCTTGCTAATAGATCCGACGAGCCCCGACTCGACGGGTGATCATGCTTTCGATGCGGGAGCCGGCGCCGAGCCGCTCTATTTTCCCTCGGGAACCCACTTCTTGTTCGGCTGGCTCCATCGGCCCGACGCGGTGCCCGCGGGGGACTTGGGCTTGGTTGTCTGCAAGCCGTTCGGCTATGAGGCCATCTGCGCGCACCGAAGCATGCGGGCGTTTGCCGAGGACGCCGCCGCCGTCGGCGTGCCCACGCTGAGCTTCGACTACCTGGGCACCGGAGACTCGGAGGAGATCGACCCTTCGGCCAATCAACTGGAGATTTGGACGCGGGATGTGGTGGCGGCAGCCGCAGAGCTGCGCCAACGCACCGGCGTCGCGCGAGTGGGCCTGCTCGGTTTTCGCCTGGGGGCACTCATCGCCGCCCTCGCCGCCGCGCAGGTCGGAGCCGAGGCGCTGATCGCGGTTGCCCCGATCATGAGCGGACGTCGCTACCTGCGCGAGATGCGCACTATTCAAATGGCCGCCTCGGCCGAGGCCGCGGCGCCCGCGGACGGTTCGCTGGAGGTGAGCGGCTTTATATTCTCCGCGGCCACGCTCGCCGCGCTGTCACAGCTCGAAGTACCGCAGATCGCCATGCCGTCGGTGCAACAGGTGCTCATCGTCGACCGCAAGGAATTGCCGGGCGCGCGAGCCTGGGCCGATGCGTTGACGGCATCCGGAGTCAAGACCCGGTACGAGCCCCAGCCTGGGTTCGTGAGAATGATGATGACGGCACCGCACTTCAGCGTGATTCCCCAAGGGATGATCGCGGCCACTCGGGAATGGCTGCACAGCCTGACGCCCGCGGAAACGGCGCCGTCGGCGGCGCCCGATCCCGACCACGCCGTGCAGCGAGAAGATCGGAATTCGAAAGTCTTGCAACTTCCCTATGAGATCGCCGCGCCGGGCGCGATGTTGACGGAAACCGCGGTACTCCTGTCGTCGGAGTCGCGTTTGTTCGCGATCGTGACCGAGCCGCGCGCCGGTGAACCGCGGCGCCGAGGCGTGATTCTGCTCAATGCCGGCGCCACCCATCACGTCGGCCCGAATCGCATGTACGTCACGCTCGCGCGCCGCTGGGCCCGCCGCGGTTACGTGGTTTTGCGGCTGGATCTGGCCGGTCTCGGCGACAGCGATACGCGAGCCGGCCGCCCCGACGGCGAAGTCTATCCGCAGGCGGCGATCGACGATGTCCGAGTCGCCGTCGAGTTCATTCGCGACCGCTATGGGATCACCAACATCACCCTTGGCGGCCTGTGCTCGGGCGCCTTCCATTCGCTGCGCGCAGCGGCCGCGGGTCTGCCGGTGCGGCGCGTGTTGATGGTGAATCCGCTCAATTTCCACTGGCGCGAAGGGATGACGCTGCAGGACCTGACCTGGCTCGGATTCGTTCACAATCCGCGCACCTATCTCGAGCAGGTCATACCCTCGAAGTTCTGGAAAAAACTGTTCAACCGCCAGATCAATGTCGCCCGCCTGGTCAGGCTCTATGCGCAATATTTCCAGGTGGTCGCCAAATCGGCTCTTTGCAACACGGCGCGGGCTCTGCATATCCCGTTGCCGGGATATCTCGGTTACCAGCTGGAGGCCATTGCTGCGCGCGGTATAGAGATGGTTTTCCTATTCGCGCGCGGTGACGCCGGCCCCGGACTGCTGAAGCATTTGGGCGGCTCGTCGGTGAAGCGGATGGGCTCCCGCTGCCGCATCCACATCATGGACGGGGCGGATCACATATTCAGTCAGGGCGGTGTCAGGGCGACGCTGGAGCAAATTCTCAGCGACGAACTGTTTGCGCACCAGCACCCCGCGCTGCGCAGCGTGGATGGCGGACTCGGCGGTCAAATTCATGGAGAGCGGCTCAGTTGAACAACAGCGAAATACTTTCGAAAGTCCGGGATTGTATTGCCGGCATCCTTGACCAGCCGAATCTGGTGGTCACGATGCGCACGACCGCGGAGGACGTGGAGGGCTGGGACTCTTTCAACCATGTCAATATCGTCCTCGCCATCGAAACCGAGTTTGGCATCAACTTTCACGCGGCGGAGGTTGAAGAACTGCGCGCCGTCGGCGAAATCGTGAGTTTGATCGACGAGAAACTCGCCGAGAAGGCCTGAAGGGCTGGCCTGAGGGCAGGCTCTGAACGCGCGTCGTCCGGGCCGGGGACCGCGCGGTCTGCTTCCCCGGCCGAAGCCCAGCCCATTGATTATCTTGACCCGCGCCGCCCCCGTCAGGTAAGGTGCCGCGCCTCCGGGGCCATAGCTCAGCTGGGAGAGCGCTTGCATGGCATGCAAGAGGTCGGCGGTTCGATCCCGCCTGGCTCCACCAGACTTTATAGTGTCGATTGACTGATTTTCAGGCCTGCGTCCCCATCGTCTAGAGGCCTAGGACACATCCCTTTCACGGATGCGACCGGGGTTCGAATCCCCGTGGGGACGCCATTTTTAAACGGCCGCTGACCACTCGCGCGCCACCCATCATGCCGTCGAAGCCGGCGGCGCCATTGCAATGAATGAC
>Ga0181537_10003730_pt1 | contig 12919 bp, 6 predicted proteins | sample PEATcosm2014_Bin_39_FD_119765 | JGI IMG/M metagenome (GOLD analysis project Ga0181537, IMG submission 119765) | Peatland microbial communities from MTU Mesocosm Facility, Houghton, MI, USA - PEATcosm2014_Bin23_10_metaG | ecosystem: Environmental > Terrestrial > Soil > Wetlands > Peat | place...
ACTCAAGGGACACGCTCATGACAATTCAACCCGCCACACTCGTAAAGCCTGCAGCCACTGTCAAATTGCTCCTCGACGGCAAATTCGTCGAGTCACGCAGCGAGGAGTGGCACGACGTCGTCAACCCGGCGACCCAGGAGGTGCTTGCCCAGGTTCCGTTCGCCACCGCGGAAGAGATCGAGGCGGCCGTCAACTCCGCCAAACAAGCTTACAAGACCTGGAAGAACACGCCGCTCGCCACGCGTGCCCGCATCATGTTGAAGCTTCAAGCGCTGGTACGCGACCACATGAGCCGCATCGCGCAAACCCTGAGCGCCGAGCAAGGCAAGACGTTGGCCGATGCTGAAGGCGACGTGTTCCGCGGGCTCGAGGTGGTCGAACACGCCTGCTCGATCGGCAGCCTGCAATTGGGTGAATTCGGCGAAAATGTCGCCGGCGGCGTCGACACCTACACGCTGCGGCAGCCCATCGGCGTGTGCGCGGGTATTTCGCCGTTCAATTTTCCGGCAATGATCCCGCTGTGGATGTTCCCAATGGCCATTGTCTGCGGCAACACGTTTGTGCTCAAACCCTCGGAGCAGGATCCGCTTACGCCCATGCTGTTGGCGGAACTCGCTGTGGAGGCCGGTGTGCCGCCCGGAGTTCTCAACATCATCCATGGCGGCAAACGCGCCGTCGATGCCCTGTGCACTCACCCGGACATTGCGGCCGTGTCTTTCGTCGGCTCAACCGCGGTGGGTACGCACGTCTACAATCTGGCTTCACATCACGGCAAACGCGTGCAATGCATGATGGGGGCGAAGAATCACGCGGTCGTCATGCCGGACGCCAACAAGGAACAATCGCTCAATTCGTTGGTCGGCGCGACTTTCGGCGCCGCCGGACAGCGCTGCATGGCAACTTCGGTCACCGTGTTGGTGGGTGAGGCGCGAAAGTGGATACCGGACATCGTCGCCAAGGCCAAGACACTCAAGGTCAATGCCGGTGTGGAGAAAGGCGCCGATCTGGGACCGGTGGTGTCGAAGAACGCCAAGCAGCGCATACTGGGTCTGTTGGAGGATGGGATCAAGGAAGGCGCCAAGCTCGAGTTGGACGGCCGCTCGATCAAAGTGCCGGGCTACGAGAAGGGCAATTTTATCGGGCCGACCATTTTCTCCGGCGTGACGCCCGGAATGAAGATCTATACCACCGAAATTTTCGGTCCGGTCATGGTCATCGTGAGTGTCGACACCTTGGATGAGGCGATTTCGCTCATCAACAGCAACCCTTTCGGCAATGGCACCGGAATATTCACGCAAAGCGGCGCCGTCGCCCGCAAATTTCAAAACGAAATCGATGTGGGTCAGGTCGGGATCAATGTACCGATCCCCGTGCCCGTGCCCGTATTCAGCTTTACCGGTTCGCGCGGCTCCAAGCTCGGCGATCTCGGGCCCTACGGCAAACAGGCGGTGCAGTTTTATACGCAAACGAAAACCGTGACGTCGCGCTGGTTCGACGACAGCAGCACGCCCGCTGCGGTGAATACGACCATCGCACTGAAATGAAACCTGCGTATGGAAGTCTTGAGTGAAACCCGCAATCACATCGCCTTCATCACGCTGAATCGCCCCGCGGCGCTGAACGCGTTGTCGCTCGAAATGATGCTTCGACTGCGCACGCTGCTGAGCGAGGCCGCGTCGGATCCTCTGGTGCATGCGGTCGTGCTGCAGGGTGCGGGCGACCGGGCATTTTGCGCCGGGGGAGATATCCGCGCGCTGTATCAAAGCTTCAAAAGCTCGGGAACGTTGCACCGCCAATTCTTTTTGACGGAATATCCGCTCGATTACGCGCTTTATTCCTACCCCAAGCCCTACGTCGTCGTGATGGATGGCATCACGATGGGCGGAGGCATGGGGATTGCCCAAGGCTCGACCATGCGCGTGGTGGGGGACCGCACCCGGATTGCAATGCCGGAAGTGGCGATCGGTTTTTTTCCGGACGTGGGCGCGAGCTATTTTTTGTCGCGACTTCCGGGCGCGCTCGGAATCTACCTGGCGTTGACCGGGATACAGATTCGCGGCGCCGATGCCCTCTATTGCCACTTGGCTGATGTGTATCTGACGCCGCAGGCAATCGCGGCGCTGATCGACGAGATCTCGACCCTCGATTGGAGCGATGACCGCCCGAATGACTTGCGGCGATTCATCCACGCGCGGGCGGCGCAAGGCTTGGCGGCACCGTCGCTCAGCCGTTTGCGGACCGGCATCGACACGCATTTCTTGCACCCGACGGTCCGTGCCATACTCGCGTCTCTGGACGCTGAAACGAACGCCGAATACGCCGACTGGGCACGGCAGACCGCAGCGCTCATGCGCAGCCGCTCGCCGACCATGCTGTGCGTCACATTGCGTCAATTGCAACGCGGCAAGACGATGAGCCTGGCGGCTTGTTTCCGCATGGAATTGTCGATGGCGCAGCAATGTTTCGAGCAGGGAGATTTCATCGAAGGCGTGCGTGCGCTGCTCATCGACCGGGACAATGCGCCGCACTGGACGCCGGACCGAATTGAAGAGGTCACCGACGCCATGGTCGACACGTTCTTCCGCAGCCGCTGGACCGCGGCCGGGCATCCACTATCAATCTTACAAGGCTTCTGAGAACTCATATGCAGCTAAAAGACACTCACGCCGTCATCACCGGCGGCGCCTCCGGACTCGGCCTCGCCGTGGCGAATCGAATGGTGCTCGCCGGCGGCAAAGCGACGCTCCTCGACGTCAACGAGGCGCAGGGCACGGCGGCGGCCGCGAGGCTCGGCGAGCGCGCCACGTTCATTGCGGCCGACGTGGCCGACGAATCGGCCGTCAATGGTGCGATCGAGCGCGCCCGCGAGCGGCTCGGCGCGATCCACGCGGCGGTCAATTGCGCCGGCATTGCGACTCCCACCCGCCTCGTCGGCAAACAGGGCCCGATGAGCGGCGCATTTTTCCGAAAAATGATCGAAATCAATCTGATCGGCACCTTGCTGGTTGCCAAGGCCGCCGCTGTGGCCATGCAGCAGAATTCTCCCAATTCCCTTGGCGAGCGTGGCGTCATCATCATGACCGCGTCCGTCGCCGCCTTCGACGGTCAAATCGGCCAGGTGGCTTATTCGGCCTCGAAAGGCGGTATCGTCGGCATGACGTTGCCGATGGCGCGGGATCTGGCTTCCTCGGGCATTCGCGTCATGACCATTGCTCCGGGATTATTCGCCACGCCCATGATGAAAGGTCTGCCGCAAGAGGCACAGGATTCCCTCGGCAAGCAAACTCCGTTTCCGCCCCGGCTGGGTGAACCCGATGAATATGCGGCACTGGTCGCACAAATCATCGAGAACACCATGCTGAACGGCGAAACCATCAGGCTGGACGGCGCCATCCGAATGGCGCCGCGCTAGCGAACCGCGGCCCGCCTTACCCGCGAGTGGCTTGCGGCGCGCGACGGCGCGCGACGTCGCGCAAGATTTCGCGCCGGCGCGCTTCGCCGGCGCTCGACCATTCGGCGATTTCGTTCAAGGTGCGACGGCACCCCACGCACAGCCCCTCCGCGTCCAATCGACAGACGTCGATGCACGGCGAGGGCACGGCGGCGGCCCTCAGTGGTGTGTCGACCATTGGCGCAACACCCCATGAATTGCATCGAGTCCGTCGGTGAGCGCCGCCGGACCCGGCTGTAAGATGAGAGGCGACTTGATCTCGTGAATCTCTCCGTCGCGCACCGCCGGCACTGCGTTCCATCCGAGCCGCGCCGCGACCTGTTCGGGGCGAAAGCGTTTCCCGCACCAGGATCCGAGGATGATGTCGGGCGCGCGGCGGATCACCTCGCTTGCGTCGCCTAGAATCCGGTCCTTGCCGAGAGCGCATAGCGCGCGCTCGGGAAACACATCGTCGCCGCCGGCTATGCCGACCAGTTCGCTCACCCAACGGATGCCCGTGATGAGAGGTTCATCCCACTCTTCGAAGTATACGCGCGGACGGCGGGTCAACTCGGCGGCGGATCGGCGCACGCGCTCGACATGTGCTTCGAGTTCGAGCGCATAGCGCTCGGCCCGATCGGCCGCGCCGACCAATGCACCGAGCCGGCGCACGTAACCCAATATCCCGTCGACCGAGCGATGGTTGCTGATCCAGACTTCGATCCCATGTTTGATCAGCGCCTGTGCGATCTCGGCCTGGATGTCGGAGAAGCCGATTACGAAGTCCGGCCGCAACGCCAGTATGCGATCGACCTTGGCGCTGGTGAACGCCGAGACACGCGGCTTTTCGCGGCGCGCCCGCGCCGGGCGCACCGTGAAACCGGAGATGCCGACTATCCGCTCTTCCAGCCCGAGCGCATACAGCACTTCGGTGGGTTCTTCGGTCAGGCAGATGATGCGGCTCGGATAGCGGGGATCCATGGCCGTTACAGCACGCCCTCGGCGAGTGCGCCGGCCGCGCCATGAACGATGGCGTGTGCCAAACCCGGAGCCTGCGAGAGAACGTGGTCCGCATAGAATCTTGCGGTCATGATTTTCGCTTCATGGAATTCCGCGTCGGCGCCGGACGCAGCGAGCCGCTGCCGCGCAATCAACGCCGACCGCACCAGCTGCCAGCCCCCGGCGACGATGCCAAATAATTTCAGCAACGGCACTGCACCGACCGAGACGCCGCGGATGTCGGTGCCGTAGTTTTGCACGACGTGGCGAATCGAGCGCTCCAGAGCATCGACGCCGGCGGAAAACGTGGCCGCTATCCCCGACAAGGCCGGTTCAGCCGCGAGTTGCGCGCCCAGCGACAGCATCTCTGCAATCACGATCTGTGCCGCCCGTCCGCCGTCGCGCCCCAGCTTGCGGCCGATCAAGTCGTTGGCTTGGATGCCGGTGGTCCCCTCGTAGATCGGTGTGATGCGCGCGTCCCGCAGGTACTGGGCCGCGCCGGTCTCCTCGACATAGCCGACGCCGCCGTGAACCTGAATTCCCAGGGAGGCGATCTCGACTGAATTTTCGGTGCACCAGCCCTTGAGCACCGGAATCATCAAGTCGGCAAACGCTTGATGACGTGCGCGCTCCTCGGGGCTCGGATGCAGCCGCGCGGCATCCAACGACACGGCGGCGACCGCGGCCAGCGCCCGCATCGCCTCGGTCTGCGATTTCATGAGCAGCAGCATGCGGCGCACGTCCGGATGCCGGACGATGGGCACGCGGGCGCCGCCCCGCAAACCGGCCTCGGTGCTCTGTATCCGCTCCCGGGCGTACGCCAAAGCGGCTTGGGTTGCGCGCTCCGCGAGGCCCACGCCCTCGATGCCGACGGAATAACGCGCCGCGTTCATCATGATGAACATGTACTCGAGACCGCGATTCTCTTCGCCCACGAGTTCGCCGATGGCGCCGCCGTACTGCCCGTAGGCCAAAACCGCCGTAGGACTGCCATGAATGCCGAGCTTGTTTTCGATGGACACGCAGTGGACATCGTTGCGCGCGCCTGGCGACCCCGCGTCATCCACCAGAAACTTCGGCACCACGAATAGCGAAATGCCTTTCACGCCCTCTGGAGCTCCCGCGACCCTCGCCAGCACCAGGTGCACGATATTCCCGGTCAAATCGTGCTCGCCGTAGGTGATGAAGATTTTCTGGCCGTCGATCCGGTAGCGGCCGTCGCCGGTGGGCACGGCCCGGGTGCGCACCGCGGACAAGTCGGAGCCGGCCTGCGGCTCGGTCAGATTCATGGTTCCCGTCCACTCGCCGCTCACGAGCTTCGCGAGATACCTGCGCTTGAGGGCCGCCGAGCCGCGCAGCTCGATGGCGTCGACCGTGCCGCGGGACAACATCGGACAGAGCGCAAACGCCAGGTTCGCGGCGTTCCACATCTCCTCGACCAGTGCCGACAGTACGCGCGGCAGGTTTTGGCCGCCGAATTCGCACGGACACGACAGTCCGGTCCAGCCGTCGGCGGCAAACCGCGAATACGCTTCGCGCCAGCCGTCCGCCGTCAACACCTCCCCATCCCGCCAACGCGCGCCTTGCACATCGCCGCTGCGGTTGAGCGGCGAGAGGACTCCCGCGGCGAATTTAGCGGCTTCTTCCAGCACCGCGTCGGCGAGGTCTGCAGTCATTTCGCCGAAGCCCGGCAATTGCGCGAGCAGCTTGAGGTCCACCAACTCCCGCAGCACGAATTTCATGTCCGCCAGCGGTGCCTGATATTCCTGCATGACCGGCCTACATGTTGCGGCGGTAGCGGCCGCCGACATCGTACAGGGTGTGCGTGATCTGACCGAGCGAACAGCCGCGCACCGCTTCCATCAACACTTCGAAGGTGTTGCCGTCCTCGATCACCGTGCGGCGCAGCCGCTCGAGCAGCGGCGCCGCCGTGTCGGCATTGCGCTCCTGAAACGATCTCAGGCGCTCGAGCTGGGATTGCTTCTCCGCATCGGTGGAGCGCGCCAGTTGGATCGGCGCCGGGGCGGCCCCGCCATCGGGGTTGCGGAAGGTGTTCACGCCGATGATGGGGTACGAGCCGTCGTGTTTTTGCCGCTCGTAGAACAACGACTCCTCCTGAATTTTGCCGCGCTGGTAGCCGGTTTCCATTGCGCCGAGCACGCCGCCCCGTTCCGCGATGGCGTCGAATTCCTTGAGCACCGCTGCTTCGACCAGGTCGGTCAGTTCATCGATGATGAAGCTGCCCTGATTCGGATTCTCGTTCCTGGCGAGGCCCCATTCGCGATTGATGATCAGCTGGATCGCCATGGCGCGCCGCACGCTCTCCTCGGTCGGCGTGGTGACCGCCTCGTCATAGGCGTTGGTGTGCAGGCTGTTGCAGTTGTCGTAAATCGCGCACAGCGCCTGCAGCGTGGTGCGTATGTCGTTGAAGGCCATCTCCTGGGCGTGCAACGATCGGCCCGAGGTCTGCACGTGGTACTTGAGCTTCTGGCTGCGCTCGTTGGCGCCATATTTGTTTTTCATCGCCACGGCCCAAATTCGCCGCGCCACGCGCCCGATCACCGAATATTCCGGATCCATGCCGTTCGAAAAAAAGAACGACAGGTTGCCGGCGAAGTCATCGACGTGCATGCCGCGGGCGAGATAAGCCTCGACGTAGGTAAAACCGTTGGCGAGCGTGAACGCGAGCTGCGAGATGGGGTTCGCGCCGGCTTCCGCGATGTGATAGCCGGAAATCGACACGGAGTAGAAATTCTGCACCTTGTGGTGCACGAAATATTCCTGCATGTCGCCCATCATCTTCAGCGCGAACTCGGTGGAGAAAATACAGGTGTTCTGGCCCTGGTCTTCCTTGAGGATGTCCGCCTGAACGGTGCCGCGCACGGTCGACAGCGTCCATGCCTTGATCTTCTGCTGTTCGTCGGCGGTCGGCTCGCGGCCGTTCTGCCGCTGGAACTTTTCGACCTGCTGATCGACGGCGGTATTCATGAACATGGCGAGAATCATCGGCGCCGGTCCGTTGATGGTCATGGACACCGAGGTGGTCGGCGAGCACAGATCGAAACCAGAGTACAACACCTTCATGTCGTCCAAGGTGGCAATGGATACGCCGGAATTGCCGACCTTGCCGTAGATATCGGGGCGCAGATCGGGATCCCACCCGTACAGCGTCACCGAGTCGAAGGCGGTGGACAAGCGGTGCGCCGGCATGCCTTCCGAAACGCGCTTGAATCGCTCGTTGGTGCGGAAGGCGTCACCCTCGCCGGCGAACATGCGCGTCGGATCCTCGCCCTCGCGCTTGAAGGCGAATACACCGGCCGTGTAGGGGTAGGCGCCCGGCAGGTTCTCCTTCAACAAAAAGCGCAGAATTTCACCCTCGTCCTCGAAACGCGGCAGCGACACCTTGCGGATCTTGGTCCCCGACAGCGAATCGGCGACGAGCTTGGTGCGTATTTCCTTGTCGCGTATCTTCACCACATACTCGGGACGTGAGTAGAGCTCCTGGGTTACCGGCCATTGCTCCAAGAGCTTCAAGGACGCTGGATTGAGCTCAGCCCCCTTCGCCGCGATCAGCTCATCGAAGCCGGCAAGGTTCGAGCCCGTTGCGGCGAACAAGGCCTTGGCGGTGCGCAGTGACTGGCGCTCGCGCGCAATGCGCGACTGGTGGCCGGCGCTGCGGTGGAACTCGCGCACCTGCTCGGCGATCTCCGCCAGGTAGCGTGCGCGCTCGGGCGGAACGATGGCGCGCCCGCGCGAGGAGGCTTTCACATTCGCCTGCGGCAACCTGCCGCTGCCGATCTTGAGACCCTTCTCCTGCAGGCGCGGCAGTATGGCTTGATACAGCGCGGTGACGCCGTCGTCGTTGAAGCGCGAGGCCATGGTGCCGTACACCGGCATGGTCTCCGGGCCGCGGGCGAACCATTCGTGATTGCGCTGATACTGCTTGCGCACGTCGCGCAGCGCATCTTCGGAACCCTTGCGGTCGAATTTGTTGATGGCCACGAAATCGGCGAAATCGAGCATGTCGATCTTTTCCAGCTGCGATGCCGCGCCGAATTCCGGCGTCATGACATACACGGACAGATCCGCCAGCGGGACGATGGCGGACTCGCCCTGCCCGATACCCGAGGTCTCGACCACGATCAGATCGAAGCCGCTCAGCTTGCAGCACGCCAGCACCTCGGGCAGCGCAGCCGAGATCTCGTTGCCGGTGTCACGCGTCGCGAGCGAGCGCATGAAAATCTTGTCGGACTCGATCGCATTCATGCGAATGCGATCGCCGAGAAGCGCTCCGCCGGTGCGCTTGCGGGACGGATCGATGGATATGACGGCCACGCGCAGCCGATCCTGCTGATCCAGGCGCAGCCGCAAAATCAGCTCATCGGTCAACGAGGACTTGCCGGCGCCGCCCGTGCCGGTAATTCCCAGCACCGGGGTCTTGATGCCCGCGGCGGCTTGCAGCAGCGCCTGGCGCAGGCGCATCGAATAGAGACGATTCTCGACCGCGGTGATGATGCGCGCCAGCTGGCGGCGGTTGCCCGAGCGCAATTCCTGCAGGGCCTCGCCCTCGGAAGGAGCCAGCGCTCCCAGATCATAGTCGCTGGAACGGATGACATCATCGATCATCCCCTGCAACCCGAGCTTGGCGCCGTCTTCGGGCGAATACAGGCGGGTCACGCCGTAGGCCATGAGCTCGCGGATCTCGGCCGGCACGATGACTCCGCCGCCGCCGCCGAACACTTTGATGTTATCGCCGCCGTTTTGCCGCAGCAGATCCATCATGTACTTGAAGAATTCGATGTGTCCGCCTTGATACGAGGTGATGGCGACGCCCTGAACGTCTTCCTGCAAGGCGGCGTTTACGATCTCCTGCACCGAGCGGTTGTGCCCCAAATTAATGACCTAGGCCCCCGACGCGTGCATCACCCGCCGCATGATGTTGACTTAGGCGTCACGTCAGTCAAACAGCGATGTGGCGGTGACCAACCGAACTTTGTGCGAGGGCTGATAGATCGGCTTGGCAGCGATGGATACGGCGCTCATGGGTCTGCCTTCTGTGAGTGGCGCTATTTTAGAGAAGCCATGCAGTGAAACAAATGGCCGAATCTGCCGCCCGGCTTGAGCGAATTTACAACACGAATGCGCGGCGTGGCGTTGCAAGCCATCGAGAATGTGTATATGAAATCACATTACATTTAACCCATAACTGATTATTTTGATTGAGGTTCACTCGGCGCGATTGTCGTCAAGCTTCTTGTAGGCATCCGCCAGCGCCTGCATTCGTACCCGCAGAATATTGAGACCGTCATCGACCAATTCGTGTTGCGATAAGGACCGGCCAAACAGACTGCGCAGCAGGTCTTCGGGCGGAGCGTAAAAACCCTCACGCAAGAGTTCCGCGTAACGCTGCTGAAATGCCGCGGGCTCGCGCTCCACCAGGTCGAACATTTTGGTTGCCAGCAGTCCGGCGTACAGATAGTTCACGAGGTAGAGAGGGTCTTCGAACATCAGGCTCTTGGTCGCCCAGACATGGCCGAACTGCGGCTCCGTCGCCGGCCAGATTTCGTACTGGCGCCAGATCGACAAGCTGAGCGCATCGAGGTCGGCGCCGTTGCGGATCCGGCCCGCGACCACGCCGTCGTACACCGATTGCTCGAGGGTCGCTTCCTCCGCCGAGGTAAAGATTTGAAATGCCATGTTGTCGATGAGCGCTTCGAGGTAGTACACCCGCAGCTTCGGATCCGCACTGGCCTGATACAGATGGTCGCAGAGCAGATACTCATTGAGGATGGCGAATGCCTCGAACATCCAGTTCGGGCCCCGCGTATAAAAAGGCGACACGCCGTTCTCGCTCATCAGCTGCCTGTGGATGGCGTGGCCCCCTTCGTGAATGACGACCCGCGTGTCAGCGAGCAGGCCAGGACCGTAACTCTCGACGAAGAGGCCCGACGGCACGCCAGGCGCCCCAATCGAGAAGCCCGCATTGGTCCGCTTTCCCGGCTCCGCGGCGACATCCATGCGCCGATTGGCGGGATCGAGCAGTTGGCGGAAATGCTCCACGTACTCCGCCCCGAGCGGAGCGAGCGCCGCGAGCACCTCGGCACGGGACTCATCGAGCGACAGTCGCGGAACGTCGAGGCCGGGCACCGGCAACGACCAGTCCCAGGGACGTACGTCGGTGATGCCGGCCACGGCCGCAATGTGGCGTGACCGCGAGCGCTGATAGTTCTTCAGCAAATCGGCCCGCTTCTCGATGCGCGCCAGCGCCTCTGCGACATCCTTGCGATCGAGATCGCGCGCAAAATACACTTTGCTCGGCGCATCGGGGAAATGCTCCAAGCGCGCCACGCGGTCGTTCATCCGCACGATGCCGAACAGGATATTGGCGTAGATCTCTTCCCGCGAGGCGTAACCATCCCAGCGCGCCTGCCACGCGGCCCGGCGGACCGTTCGCTCCGGGTTTTGCGCCAGCAGCCGCGCGTCTTTTTTTACGTCGAGTTCAGCCTCGCCCGACTCGAGTTTCTTGAACGGCGTGCTGCGCACGGTTTGTTGGTAGAGGATCCAGGAATTGGCAGCGGCGGGGTCCGCGAGCTCATGCAGTATCAGCGCCTGATCCTTGGGAAGCTCATGCGGATGGGTTCGTTCGGCGCGGGCCAGAAGGTAGGCGTATCGGCTCAAATCCGGATTCGTCTCGACGTCCTTCGCGAAAGCGGCCTCGCCGAGCGCACCCAGCGCAGCGCCCACCGTGTCGACCAGCGTATCCATCGCCTCGCCGGTTCGGTCGCCCGCATCGGCATCCGCCCGGTCTTCGATATCCCTGGATGCACGTAAATGCAGGTACGCATCGTGGCGCTCCAATTGCGCCAGCAGAAATTCAGCGTGTTTGAGGTATGCGGCCAATGCGACGGGATCGTCGGGCGCGGTCCGCGCCAACGCCGCGGCCTCGTCCAGACGCTGCTTCAATTCCAGAGCCTCGATCCTGGGAGTCGCGAAATAGCGCGTTTGATCGATGCTGTGGGTCTCTGAAGATCGGGGCGCGTCCGCGAAACCCGTAAGCGGAACCAGGGCGATCAGCCCGACGATGGTACCGATCACAACCGTTTTTATTTTCACAAATTTAATTTAACTATTTCAATTGCTTAAAAATACTTATTCATGTCAATTATCCTGCTCGATCGATCCATAACCCCCACCGCCCGGGGTAGAGATACCAAATATATCGCCGGGCTGCATGCTGGCCTCGCCAATATGATCCAGCCGCTCGATGCGCCCATCGTGGCGCTCAATCCAATTCTCACCCACTGCGCCGGGCTCCCCGCCGCACATGCCGAACGCACCGTGGCGCCGGCCGTTGCTCAAGATCGACGCCGTCATCGGCTCCAAGAAGCGGATTCGCCTGACTCCCCCGTCACCGCCTCGCCGCCGTCCACGCCCGCCGGAGCCCGGCCGAATCTCATAGGACTCGAGGCGCACCGGGAAACGAAACTCCAACACCTCCGGGTCTGTCAGGCGCGAGTTGGTCATATGCGTTTGAACCACGCTGGTGCCGTCGAATTCAGGTCCCGCGCCCGAGCCGCCGGCGATGGTCTCGTAGTACTGATACCGAGCATTGCCGAACGTGAAATTGTTCATGGTGCACTGACTCGCCGCCATCACGCGAAGCGCGCCGAACAGGGCGTTCGTCACGCAGGTCGAGGTTTCGACGTTGCCGGCGACGACCGCGGCCGGAGATCGCGGATTCAACATGCAGCCCTCGGGCAGGATGATCCGTAACGGTTTGAGACACCCGGCGTTCAGCGGAATGTCATCATCCACCAGAGTGCGGAACACATATAGAACGGCGGCGGTGGTGATGGCCTGCGGCGCGTTGAAATTGTTGGCCAACTGCGCGCTGGTGCCGGAGAAATCGACACAGGCGCTGCGCCGCTGCGCGTCCACCCGGACACTCACCCGGATGTTTGCCCCGTTGTCCAGCGGCAAGGTGAATCCGCCGTCCTTGAGCGCGGTGATCACCCGCCGCACCGATTCCTCGGCGTTGTCCTGGACATGCCGCATGTAGGCAACCACGGTCGGGCGGCCGTACTCGGCGATGGTCGCTGTGAGTTCCTCCGCGCCCTTCTCGTTGGCCGCGATTTGCGCGCGCAGATCGGCAAGATTCTGCGTGGCGTTGCGCGACGGATGAGACCCTGCCGCCAGCAGTTCAAGCAATTGAGCCTCGCGCAATTTGCCGCGCTCGACCAGCTTGAAGTTGTCGATGAGCACTCCCTCCTCGGCGAGGCTCATCGAGAACGGCGGCATGGAGCCTGGCGTGATTCCGCCGATGTCGGCGTGATGGCCGCGCGAGGCCACCCAGAATAGAATCTTCCGTCCCCCTCGTGGGGAGGGAGAAGAGAACACCGGCGTACACACGGTGATATCCGGCAGATGCGTGCCGCCATTATACGGCGCGTTGATCGCGTAAACGTCGCCGGGACGGATCTTGCCGGTGTC
>Ga0181537_10003733_pt1 | contig 12908 bp, 8 predicted proteins | sample PEATcosm2014_Bin_39_FD_119765 | JGI IMG/M metagenome (GOLD analysis project Ga0181537, IMG submission 119765) | Peatland microbial communities from MTU Mesocosm Facility, Houghton, MI, USA - PEATcosm2014_Bin23_10_metaG | ecosystem: Environmental > Terrestrial > Soil > Wetlands > Peat | place...
ACCGCCACCCACGGTGATTTTGTAAGCTCCCGGCGCAACCACGCGATCGCCACCTTCGTTCACCAGACTGAGATCGCGTGGACTGAGCGAGAAGTGAACGTGTCTGGTTTCGTCCCTCGCAACGTGTATGCGTGTAAACCCGCGCAAGGCGCGGATCGGAACTCCGGGCACCGATGGGAAAGCCAAATATAATTCCACCACCTCGTCCCCATCGATGGCACCCGTGTTCCGCACGTCCACATCGACTTCCATGGATTCGCCGGCATTCAAGCCAGGAGCCGAGAGCTTCAGATTGCTGTAGGAAAACTTCGAGTAGCTCAATCCATATCCGAACGGGTAGAGCGGCTCTCCCTTGAAGTAGCGGTAGGTCCGGTTGGTCATGGAATAATCTTCGAAGGGCGGCAACTGTTGGACGCTTTTGTAAAAGGTAACGGGCAGGCGTCCTGCTGGATTATTGACTCCCGCTAGTGTTTCGCCCACCGCGGTTCCGCCTTCCTCGCCGGGATACCATGCCTCCAAAATCGCATTAGCGTTCTGGTTGGCCCAGTTCACTGCCAGGGCGCTTCCGTTCATTAGAACGACGATGAGCGGCTTGCCCGTGGCTTTGAGCGCGCTCAACAAGTCTTGCTCGGGCTGGGGCAAATCGAGACTGGTACGGTCTCCGCCTTCGAATCCCGGCAAGTTCACCCTCATCTCCTCACCTTCAAGGTCCGAGGTGATGCCGACGACTGCGATCACGATGTCGGCTTTTTGGGCGGAAGCCAAAGCCACCTGCAGCGGATCACCGTGTGGAACGACCCAGAAAAGCTGCCCGGAAGCGCCTTCGCTGCCTCGAAAATATTCCAGTTTCAACGCGTACTTGTGGCCTGCTTCGAGCTTCACGCCGGCGACTCGCTGAGAAGGCGCGTGGCTGGTCCAATCTTCCACCAGCAGTTTGCCATCCAGCCATAAGCGGTATCCATCGTCCGCGTTCACGCCGAGTTGGTACGTTCCCGATTCTTTCGGAGATAGAAAGCCGGTCCAGCGGACCGAGAAGTCAGTGGCGCCAAGTCCGGGAACTGGGCTCTTCCCGCTGAAATCGAAGTTGATGCTGCGGTCCGTTCTGGTAGCGACGGGAGCACCTTCGAGTTCCGTACCCTGAAAATATTCGCCCGTGAGGCCCGGTTCACTGCTCGCGGTGGACAGTGCCGAAGCGGGCAACGGATAATCGCCGTCGCGCAAGAAGATGGTCCCCGGTTCAAACGTCACATGGGAACTGGCAAATTGTTTTTGAATGCCATGCAAAATTGTGGTGGCGCGAGATGGCGTGCCGTGGTAGTTCCCTTCTAGCACCGTGACTTGGTCCGCCAAGGGACCGATCACCGCAATGTTCTTAGGGGGAGCGCTCAAGGGAAGGATGCCATCGTTTCTCAGCAGCACGATGCTCGCGCGGGCGGTGGTGACCGCAAGCTGGCGGTGTGCTTCCGAATCATTCTCCGAGTAGGGAATTTGCGCGTAGGGCACGATCTGCGGCGGATCGAACATGCCGAGCAGGAACCGGACGCGGAAGAGGCGGCGCAGGGCAACGTCCATATCATTTTCCTTGAGCAGGCCCTGTTTGACGGCGTCGAGGTACTTCACGTAATCGGAGTTACCGGTGACTTTGTCGGTGTAATCGACGCACTCGTTGTCCATGCCCATCTTGAGGGAGATGGCGGCAGCTTCCTCTTTGGTTTTTGCGTAGTGGTGGCCATCCCAGATGTTCATCACGGCGCCACAGTCTGAGACGACGAAGCCGTTGAATCGCCAGGCCCCACGAAGCTCTTCCCGAAGGAGAAAATTGTTGGCGCACGCGGGTTCTCCGTTGATGCTGTTGTAGGCGCACATGGTTGAGGCGGCGTGGCCCTCGGCGATGGTGGCGCGGAAGGCGGGCAGGTAAGTGTCTTCCTCGTCGTGCTTGGAGACGGACACGTCGAACTTGTGGCGCAGGGGCTCAGGTCCGCTGTGAACAGCGAAGTGCTTGGGCGTGGACACGACACGAAGATATTTCGGATCGTCGCCCTGGAGTCCGGTGACAAAAGCAATGCCCATATGGGCCGTGAGAAACGGATCTTCGCCATAGGTTTCCTGGCCGCGTCCCCAGCGCGGGTCGCGAAAGATGTTGATGTTGGGCGACCAGAAGGTGAGCCCTTCGAAAATGTCGCGGCGGCCCTGGCGGAGGGCTTCGTGGTGCTTGGCGCGAGCTTCGATGCCGATGACAGTGGCCACGTCATGGAGCATTGGGGCGTCCCAGGTTGCGGCGAGCGCGATGGCTTGCGGGAAGACCGTAGCGGTTCCCGCAAAGGCGACACCGTGAAGAGCTTCGCTCCAGTAGTCATAGGCCGGAACCTGGAGGCGCGGAATCGCGCGGGCCTGGTTCACGAGCTGCGAGGCTTTTTCTTCCAGTGTCATTCGCGACACCAGATCATCCACACGCTGGTCGATCGGCAATTGCGGATTCAGATAAGGCACAGTCGAATCCGGAGCTCCCGTCGGTTGCTGCGCAGCCCCGTCGACCGGCGAAAACATCGTGCCCAAGGTAAGAATCAAAGGTAGGCAGCAGCGCCACATCTTTTCTTCGAAGACCAATGTCTCCTCCACGTATTGATTTTTGCAGCCGATTACAAGCCTTAATCGTGTCTCTACAGATAGCCGAGCTGACCCCTAAAATAACATCATCGATGATGGGGACAGATACGCCTCCTTGTCGATCGTCTCTCACGGTGTGCTAAACTCGGCGGCGAATCGCCGCGGACACATTGGATATGTCGAAGTTCAGGTTGAAATTGATGTCTCGAGCGGACGCGAAGAATACCTCCAACCAACGCCTACGAAGTGTTCGGATTCATTCCGCCTGGCTGCTTTCTGCGGGCGGCTTTCTTGTCTTTGTCCTGCACCGGGCACTGTTGGGATGGGTTCTTTGCGCGAGCGGCGTGCTTTTGCTGGTTGCCGGTCATTTGTACCCTCCCCTTTCTCGTGCCATTGAAAAACTAAACGGGAAAGTATCAACGCTTGCGGCTTCCGTCCTCGGCTGGATCGTGCTCGCTCCCTTCTATGTAGTCTTCTTCTCGGCAGGACACGCAGCGCTCGCTCTGCGCGGTCGAGACCCGCTGCGCCTGAAGCTTCCTTCCGATGCATCCACCGACTGGCTCCCTGTGTCGACCGACACGGGCGACGGCGACGAAGACCATAAGTACCCCTACTGACAGATGAACATCCTGGGGATCAGTGCCTTCTATCACGATGCCGCCGCCGCGCTGCTTCGCGATGGAGAGATTGTGGCCGCCGCTCAGGAAGAACGCTTCACCAGAATCAAGCACGATGCAAGCTTTCCCTCGAACGCGATCCGATATTGTCTTTCGGAAGCTGCGGAGAACGGGAAACTTCGCTGCGACGCGGTTGCGTTTTATGACAAACCGCTCACCAAGCTTTCTCGAATTCTGACCACCCATCTGGCCATCGCTCCGCGGGGACTGAAGCCCTTTGTGGCGGCCATGCCGGTTTGGATGAAGCAAAAACTATGGATTCCGTTCCACATCGAAAGAGCGATGAAGGAATTATCACTGCGTCCGCCTAAGGAAGCTTTCTTCTTTCAGCACCACCAATCGCACGCCTCAAGTGCGTTTTTCCCGTCTCCCTTTCAAAGCGCGGCTATTCTCACCATGGATGGTGTTGGAGAATGGGCGACCACCACGATCGGCCGGGGTCGCGATAACCGTATCGAGATTCTGAAAGAAATCCGGTTTCCGCACTCTCTTGGTCTTCTGTATTCGGCGTTTACGCATTTATGCGGTTTCAAAGTCAATTCCGGCGAATACAAGCTGATGGGACTTGCACCTTACGGCGAACCTAGATATGAAAAGCTTATTTATGAGCGCCTGTTGCAGTGCCGGGCCGACGGATCGTTTCGGCTCAACATGGAGTATTTCGGATTTATCGACAGCCTGTGTATGACCAACCAGAAAATGCATCAGTTATTGGGCGGTCGACCTCGTCAACCCGAATCCGAGATCACCCAGCGGGAGATGGACCTTGCGTCCTCCATTCAAAAGGTCACGGAAGACATGGTGATGCGCTTGGCGAGGCACGCGCACGAAATCACCGGTGAAAAAGAGTTGTGCCTGGCCGGAGGCATCGCGCTAAACTGCGTGGCGAACGGGCGACTGCTTCGGGAGGGGCCCTTCGAAGACTTGTGGATTCAGCCCGCCGCCGGGGACGCAGGAGGAGCATTGGGTGCCGCGTTAATGACTTGGTATCAGGTGCAAGGCAACGTAAGAGTGGCGGATCGCGCCAAAGACGGCATGAAAGGCGCCTACCTGGGACCATCGTATTCCGATAACGTGGTTCGAGAGTGGCTCAGCAGCAAAGGGTATCCCGCCCGCGAATTGGAAGAAGACGAGTGGGCCGGGGAGTTGGCCACGCTTATCGACGCTGGAAAAGTTTTAGGCATCTTCTCCGGCCGCATGGAATATGGTCCGCGCGCGCTCGGAGCGAGATCGATTGTGGGCGATGCTCGATCTCCCCAGATGCAATCGCGGATGAATCTTAAGATCAAGTATCGGGAATCGTTCCGTCCCTTCGCTCCAGCGTGTCTGGCCGAGCGCTGCGGCGACTATTTCGAATTGGACCGACCTTCTCCCTACATGTTGCTCACCGCACGAGTAAAATCGTCGCGCTGCATCGAAGTGAGTTGTAACTCCGCCACTAGCATGAGCGCACGCGTGAATCAGGTGCGCTCCGACATCCCCGCGATCACGCACCTGGATTACTCGGCACGTATACAGACCGTAAGCAAGGAAACAGCTCCGCGCTTTCACCGTCTCATCCAGGCTTTCGAGGAGCGCACAGGCTGCGGCGTCATCATCAACACTTCGTTCAACGTCCGGGGTGAACCCATCGTTTGCACCCCGGAGGATGCCTACCGCTGCTTCATGCGGACCGGAATGGACTACCTCGCGCTCGGAAATTTCCTGCTCGACAAAAACCAGCAACCGGCATGGCAAGACAACCGTGATCGGAGTGAAACTGACGAATTGGATTGAGCAATCAGGGAAAGTGCTGCAATGTTGAAACACGCCTGGAAACTGGTGCAAGATCTGTTCGGCTTCGCCCGTCAAAACAAGGCCTGGTGGATTGTCCCGCTGGTCGTCGTTCTGCTTCTGCTGACCTTATTCGTGGTGGTTGGTTCAGTCGTGGCTCCCTTTCTTTATCCGTTGTATTAAACGTTCGGAGCAAGAATGAATTCGCACAAGAAAATGAACTCGCGCAGAACCGACCGCCCAAAGACTCGCAATGCCGAACCAATCGAGGAAGACAAACCCGGCGCGGCGGGGCTCGTGATCAAGGGTTGGAGGAAATGGACTTTGCGAGCCGGTCTGGCGATTCTGACGCCGTGCATTTTTCTATTACTCATCGAGGGCGGATTGCGTCTGGCCGGCTACGGATATCCGAGTTCATGCTTCTTGAAGAAGGAAGCGGGCGGTCGGACATTTTTCATCGAGAATTCGAAGTTCGAGTTGCGATTTTTCCCGCCTGCATTGCTGAGGATTCCAAGCTCTTACACGATACCGGACCCCAAAGACTCCAACGTGTACCGAATCTTCGTGATCGGCAGCTCGGCGGCGGCCGGCTATCCCCAGCCTGCGTATGGATTTTCCCGAATTTTGGAAGTGATTCTTAAGGCAAAGTATCCGCAGAAACACTTTGAAATCGTCAACACGGCGACGACGGCCATCAATTCGAACGTCGACCTGCCCATCGTGGAGGAGGCGGCCAAGCACCAACCCGACCTGTTCGTTATCTACGACGGCCATAACGAAGTTCTAGGGCCATTCGGTCCCGAAACAGTTTTTGTACCCTACTCCAGAAGCTTGACGGCAATTCGCTCCACCATCTTCGTCAAATCCACCAAGATTGGACAGCTGCTAAACAGTCTCCGCCTGTTCGTGACCAAGGAGAAGGTTCCGTTGGAATGGCGGGGCATGGAAATGGTGATCGGGAATCGGTTGCCTCGCAATGACCCGCGCCTGCAAGTGGTGTACTCGCATTTTCAATCCAATCTGACCGACATGTGCCGGGCTGCAAGCCGCTCCGGCGCCAAGGTGATTCTCGCCACCCTCGGGACGAACCTGAAGGATTCCGCGCCCTTTGCGTCGGTGCACCGAGGGGATCTGCCGGAGGAACAGCGCCGTCAATGGGAGCAACTCTATCAGCACGGTGTGGACGCCCAGTTGGAACATAAATATGCGGAGGCTCGCGATTCCTACCTAGATGCCGCCAAGATCGACGATCAGTTTGCCGACCTGCAGTTCAGGTTGGCCCGATCCTATTTAAGTTTGCAGGATTACCCGTCCGCTTTGCAGCATTACATTGAAGCACGCGACGACGATGCGTTGCGATTTCGCGCCGATTCACAAATCAACCAGGTTATTCATGATGTCGCCTTGTCCCAGCAGGCAAATGGTGTCGCACTGGTGGATATGGAAGAGATAATTCCGACGCGTGCCACACAAGGAGTTCCGGGTGCGGATCTTTTCTATGACCACGTCCATTTTAACTTCAGCGGCAATTATCTTCTGGCAGAGAAAATTAGCGAGCAAATCGACTACCTGTTTTCTGGCTCGGTCAAGAGCACAGTCTCCGAAGAAGAATGCGCGAAACGCTTGGCTTTCACCGACTGGGATCAAGGACAGATCACGAAGGATTTGCTTCCTATGTTGCGGCAAATGCCGTTCACCAGCCAGTTGGATCACGAAGCACAGATCTCGAGCCTTACGCGGCGAATGCAGGAGTTGCTTTCAAAGGGACCGCCACAGATAGTCAGTTCGTCTCGTCTGATGTATGAGCAGGCGCTGCAAGGTGCCGAAAACGACTGGATGCTTCGAAACCAGTATGGAATTCTTCTGGCCGACACCGGCGATGCCTCAAAAGCGGCAGAGCAGTTCCGCCGGGTGCTAGCGCTGCTTCCCTATCGGTCATGGCCACACGTCGCGTTAGCGCAGGCTCTGGCTAGATCCGGAGAACCCGGGGCGAAAAAGGAATATCAGGAGGCTCTGCGACTTGATCCGGATTCACGCAACGCACACTTGGGACTCGGCGCTCTCTTCCTGGCAGAAGGCGATCCCGCGCAAGCGTCGATCGAGTATCAGGCATCGCTCCGCGTGAATCCGGAAGACGCCAAAGCGCTGGTCGGCGAGGGTTACGTCTGGTTCACACAAGGAAAAGACACTCAAGCCGCCGAAGCCTATGAACATGCGCTACGCAACAGCCCTTCCATGGTGGAGGCCCATTATCGACTAGGCGAGCTCTTACTGCGACAGGGCGCGACCGAGAAAGCGGTTTCGCATCTGCGAGAAGCGGTGCAACTTGATTTTGCCTATGTCGATGCCCATGTGAAACTCGGCGAGGCCTATGAAGCACAATCGGAGCCAGAACTGGCTCTGGAACAGTACATCACGGCGGCAGCCGTCGATCCGGATCAACTGCAGCGCTATTACGGGTTGGTTGCGAATCTGCTGAACCGTACTGGCAGGCATGGCGCAGCGGAACTAGCTTTAGGGGACGCTTTCTCCACTCAGCACAAATGGAATGAAGCTGCAGCCCATTACGCTGAGGCCGTGAAGACGACTCCCGGAGTCGCTGAATTTCATTTGCGATTGGCCACTGCACTGCACAATCTGGGCCGGGACAGCCAGGCACAAGCCGAATTGTTTACCGCTTTGCGGCTGGACCCAAACGTCGCCAGAAAAACAAGAAACCAACTGCCAAACTGAATGGCCCTCCGCCGAACGCGCGGTTCGTTCGCGCAGTTTATTAAGTCAAAGGTCTCCTACTGGATGGTAAAGAACCGATACTGATATCTCCAATTGCGAGTCTTCCCGCGCTCAATCTTCATGCTGACGAATGCTCCAGGCGCAAGCACAGTAGGGATGCACCAAAACACCATTTTGGTCAGAGAGTGATCGCCCGTGACCGTCACGCCTGCCCTTTCCTCCTTGCGCGCCATCAGGCGAATCAGTGAGTGGAAGGCGCGGAAGCCTCTCCGGTCGCGATGGAGCGCCCAATCCAAGCGAAGGCGAATAGGGTCAGTCCGGCGACCCATGCGCCAAGGCTGAAGGTTCTCGAAAACCAAAGCGCGATCACGACGCCCATTACGATGAGAATTCCCGCGAGGAACAGGAACATGCGCATCCCGTAGAGAATAGCGAACGGCAAATAGTGCGCGCCCAAAAGGATCATCAGAGCCGGAAAAACCAATTCAAGCGGAGTTGACCCACTGGCACAAGAGGCAGCATCGAAAACGGCTGTACAAATGCGACCTGCATCCCCAGGCTATTGAACGAATTCTCTCTACTCACGGACGCGCGTCGGCCCGACAAACGCAGCAGTATTTGGGTGAGCGGAAAGATGCCCCCCGATGACGACGGTCAGAATCGACACTTTTGGACTGACCCAGGTGCCTAGCGTCGCGGACACCAGCCAAATCACGGAACTGACAAGCTGTCCCCAAAAGCCGTCGACGTAGACACACCGACTTTCGCGCTGAGCATCCTGGATGTCCATTCACACCTCGGTGAGCACGCCGCACCTTCTCCCTGGTCATGTGTGCCGCGCTCACCGGAGCGTAGCGGGAATATCCATGGCGAAGAACACAGGCGCAATCTGGGGGCCCACCAGGCCAAGTCTAAGATGCTCACCGGGGCCGGACGCACAGGCACAACCCAGCAACTCCTTCCCTTCGCGGAATGTAAGGACGCCTTGCACGAATCGGCGGCCCCTCGGAAGTGATCGGCATTGTCAATCCATTTGGCTCCCACCGACTCTTTTCTAGGAATTGCCGAGCGCATTACTTATAGAAGTTTCCAGCTGCGTCCAATATAAATTCCATACAATGGCATACTTTGGACTTACTTGGAGAGTGGCGTTCGTGCCCACTCTGGAGCGTGGTTGAATATCAAAGTGTTGGCACAGTCCAGCGCAGCGGGCGCGACTTAGACTCAAATCGAAGGTCCCGACACCGGTAGCGTTGCAGGAGAATAACCACGGGTAAATATTTGAGAGTCATTGCGAGAGGACGTCTACTTGCACTGATTGTTCGAGCTCAGAAAAGGGATGCACATGCAACGACGCGATTTTTTACGAGGTAGTTTGCTTGCCATTCCTATCCTACCCCAAGCGCAACATTTGTTTGTTGCAGCGCCTTCGGAATCGACTCTCCAGCCACGCCTTGAGGTCTCAGTTAACGGTCAGGCTGAAGGTATCCCGCTTGATCACTTCTGGAGCCGCTGTGTTGGCGCTGGCCGGGCGAACGAAGGATTGCGCGCTAATTGGCAAGAAGAGCTTAAGCTTTGCACGGACCAATGTGGTTTCCGCTATCTTCGTTTCCATGGCCTCTTTCATGATGACATGTTCGTCTATCGCGAGTTGGAGGGCAAACCGGTTTACAACTGGCAGTATGTTGACGATCTCTTCGATCGAATGCTCGCCATTGGCATCCGTCCCTTTGTGGAGCTCACTTTTTTCCCAAGCGATATTGCCGGTGACAACCAGACATTTGCCTGGTGGAAAGGGCATGGCACCCCTCCAAAGGACTTTACTCGTTGGTCTGAGATTGTCGGGAACTTCGTCCGCCACTGCAGAGTTCGGTATGGAGAAGCCGAGGTCCGCAGCTGGTTCTTCGAGATTTGGAACGAGCCCAACCTGCGCGGCTTCTGGAACGGAACGCAGCAACAGTTTTTCGAGATGTATCGCGTCATTGCCCGTACTCTAAAAAACATTGATCCGCAATTGCGCATCGGCGGCCCCGCCACCAGCAGCTATCATCCCGACAAATCCGTGTATGATCGTCTGAAAGCAAAGAAAGATATTTCCGCGGCCGATTTCGTCGGAGTCGAATCCAAGGGCCCCTGGATCGAGGATTTTCTCGCATTTTGCGAAAAGGAAAATCTTCCAGTCGATTTTGTTTCGTCTCATCCGTATCCCACCAGTTATCCTATCGATTCCGCTGGAAACGAAATCGAGATCAGCCGTCCGGTCACTTCGACAAAAGAAGATATTCTTTGGCTCCGGAAAGCCATGGCCAGAACGCGATATGCCGGTGCGGAGATCCATCTGACGGAATGGAGTTCGAGCCCCTCCATTGGCGACTACACGCATGATTATCCTCAGGCAGCCACTTACGTTGTGAAGGTCAACCTCGATTGCATCGGTCTCGCCCAGTCGCTTTCCTATTGGACGTTTACCGATGTCTTCGAAGAGGCGGGCGGTCTGGCCAGCATTTTTTGCGGCGAATTCGGCTTGGTGAATTTCCAGGGCATCGTAAAACCGTCATTCCACGCCTACCGGATGCTCAATAATCTCGGAGATCGCGAACTGCATCGCGAAGAAGGCTGCATAGTCACGACTCATTCCGCAAGTGGCCAGGTGACGGCTTTGCTGTATCACTATCCTCCAGAAGTCCTGGCGGCCGCACCTATCTCCAGAGGATCGCGAACCGTGGCAGAGCAAACGCTCGCCACCGGTAGCAAGCGGGAGGCAAATCTACGAATAAGCGGCCTTAAACCGGGCGCCTCTTTTGTGATCGAAACTCTGGATGCTGATCACGGATTCGCTCTGCGAGGCTGGCAGGCCATGGGCAGTCCGGAGCCTCCCACGCGCGAACAGATCGCATTGCTGCGCGCCCAGGCGATGGCGACCGCTACCGAGCTAGTTCATGCGGACGCGTCGGGTCACCTGACACTGCGTCGCACGCTCGATGCGTGGTCACTTGTGTTGGTTCGCGAGCTATAGAAGATTCAGACACCAAAGGGACGCTGTTCCTAATAAGCATGAGAATGATGCCAATACTACGGAGAGCTGCTGGTCGACTGAATTTGCGAACCGCATTGTTTCGAATCACAATTGCTGCTCTCGCCATTGCTGTAACACCGTCTCTTTGGGCCGAGAACAGGCCCCGGCACACTCCACTTTCATTGGCTTCCGGCGACGTTATCGCCACTGGCAACGCGTGGGTTGCCCTGCCCACCATCCGCGCGGCGGATGGCGCTGTCGTGAACTTCAACGTTCTCTCGATGAGGGACCGTGGATTGTTAGAAGTCGATGGCGACCATGGCACGCCGGCCCTTGAGCCTTATTTCATGGTCGATGGCAAACGCCTGCCGTTCCAGAATCCCACCTGGGAACTCATTGAATACTGGATCCCCGTAGCTCACCTCAGTGTCAACGGTCTGGATGCGACCATCACCTATTGCGCACCCTCTGACGCCCGCGGCGCATTCATCGATCTGCAGCTCACCAACCGCATTTCGAAACCCGTACCCGTCGCCCTCGGCCTGAAAGCTTCGTGGGGAGCTTTGAACCGCGTCACCTACACTCCAGTTGAGCTCCGCGGAGATCGCGCCATCGTCGGCGCACCCTGGGAAAAGTTGGCTCAGGACTTTACCTTCGTCACTTCGGACACCCATTTCGCATGGTCGATTTACTATCCCGGATCGGAAGGCAAACTGACGGCAGCACCATTGTCGACCTCGCCCGCGCTCGATGCCCAGCGCGCAGTGATTCTGGCTCCAGGCGAAACCGCCGAAGCGCATTTCGTACTGGGCGTCGGACTCGAGGAGTACAGCGCTTCCCAGTCCGCCAACGTATTGGAGAATGCTATCGACCGCGCCGGGCTCGATGCCATCATTGAGCAGACCGCAGCCTGGTGCCGAACTCGAACCCGCACCACCGGCCAGTCTGATCTCGATGTCTTGATGAATCGCAATTTCCTGTTCACCGCCTTGTATGCCTGGGGACGGGCCATCGACACCGAGCAGATTGCGGGCGTCACTTCGCGCAGCCCGCGCTACTATGTCTCCGCCGCCTACTGGGACCGCGACGCCATGCTTTGGAGCTTTCCCGGAGTTCTCGATGTCGACCCGGCTCTGGCCCGCGAGGCCCTCGAATATGCACTGACCACCCAACTCAGAAACGCCGGCACTCACAGCCGCTTCATTGACGGCGTCATTCTGGAAGATGGCTTTGAACTGGACGAGGCCGTCGCTCCCATCATCGCCATGAATCGGTACTTTGAACAAACCGGGGACGATGAGTTTCTAGTCCGTCACCGTGAGCCCATCGTCATGCTCTACAATCGCGTTCTCGCACACTTCGATCCCGGCACCGGACTCTACTGGACGCTGCAGGACGCGCAAGATCAATATCGCAAGCAGAAGTTTTCCACCTATGACAACGTGCTGGTGTGGAGAGCGATGCTGGACCTGGCGAATTTCTCTAAGCGCTGGAAAGATCCCCGCAAAGCGCAAGAGATTACGCAGCGCGCTGATTCTCTGCGCGCAGCGATTATGCGAAGCTGTATTTCCAGCGATGCCCCCGGCGCCACCGGTCCGATCTTTGTTTCGGCCACGGACTTAAAGACACCCATATTCGCGGATGTCCCGCCCGGCTCACTGCTGAAATTGCCGGCGCTCGGTTTCATTGGCGAAACCGACCCGCTATTTGTCCGCACCTACGAGTGGCTGCATTCGAGGAAGAATGAGTATTCCTACGCCGATCAGCCCTACGGCCTTCCCGGAAGCTATCGACTTCCGTTCACCACAGCCTGGGGCATTGCGGACCACTTGCAACTGAAGCTTGGACGCGAACAAGCTCTCAAGGTGCTGCGCGGGAGCTCATGGGATGGCGGTATCTTCGCCGAAGGCGTGGACCCTGCCTCCGCGGTGGTGGATTATGACGGTCGAGCCTTCGCCACCGCAGCCGGCTACCTGGCCCACGCGATCTGCCAGTCGTTCTGCACCGATCGGAAGAAGTGACAGTTCAGAACTCGCCCGTTCCAAGGCGCTTAGGAGGTGTTCCGCCCCATGTTTCAGCCCTTTATGCGAAGAATCAACCTG
>Ga0181537_10003735_pt1 | contig 12901 bp, 10 predicted proteins | sample PEATcosm2014_Bin_39_FD_119765 | JGI IMG/M metagenome (GOLD analysis project Ga0181537, IMG submission 119765) | Peatland microbial communities from MTU Mesocosm Facility, Houghton, MI, USA - PEATcosm2014_Bin23_10_metaG | ecosystem: Environmental > Terrestrial > Soil > Wetlands > Peat | place...
CCGCTTGCGCGGGAATGAGCGGATATCAATGTCCGGCGCGCGCCGCCGCCTCGCCGTTTTTGCGCGCACCTTGCGCGACAATGGCTTCAAGATCGGGTTAGCCGAGACCAGCGACGCGCTCGCGATCCTGGGCTCGCCGCTTGCCACGTGGCCGTCGTTGCTTAAGCCTGCACTGCGAGCGCTGTTCTGCGCGACGCATTCCGACTGGGAACGCTTCGACGAGATTTTTGCCGCCTTTTGGCAAGGCGAGGGTATGCGGCAGCGGCAAGTGCTTGCCGGAATGCCGGCCGCGAGCGCCGCGCCGGCGCGGCGGCTCGCCGAGGCGTCCGTGCCGGAAGCGGCGCTCGGATTGCCCGATCGCGTCGAGCGGCGGAGCGACGGCGATGGCGAGAGCGCCGCCGATGGGCGCGGGCGCCGCGAAGGCGCCACGCGCGCCGAATCGCTCTCAGCCGTCGATCTCCGTCACATCGTCGATCCCGACGAGATTGCCGCGACGCATGCGCTTGCGGCGCGGCTTGCGCGCACCATGCGCGCGCGGCTCGTTCGGCGCGAGCAGGTACGCCGCAGCGGTCGGCGGCTTGATCTGCGCCGCACCATCCATCGCAATATTTCGCACGGCGGAACGCTGATCGAACTTGCTTGGCGCCGCCGCAAGATCAAGCCGTTGCGGCTCATCGTTCTGCTCGATGCTTCCGGCTCGATGAGCCTCTACACGGCGTTCTTCGTGCGCTTCCTGCACGGCGTGGTCGACAGCTTCCGCGAAGCCGAGGCCTTCGTCTTCCATACGCGGCTTGCTCACGTCTCGCCATCGCTGCGCGATCGCGACGTGACGCGCGCGGTCGATAAACTCGCTTTGATGGCGCAAGGCATCGGCGGCGGTACGCGCATCGGCGAAAGCCTCGCCACGTTCAATCGCTGGCATGCCCGGCGCGTCATCAGCTCGCGCACCGCAGTGATGATCGTCTCGGACGGTTACGATACCGGCACGCCTGAGCAGCTTGGCGAGGAGATGCGGCGCTTGCGCCGGCGGTGCCGCAAGATCGTCTGGCTCAATCCGCTGATCGGCTGGCGTGATTATTCTCCGCAAGCGCGCGGCATGCAGGCGGCGCTGCCTTATGTCGATCTCTTTGCGCCGGCGCATAATCTCGAAAGCCTGGCGGCGCTTGAACCCTATCTGGCGAGGGTGTGAGGATGGATCGCTCCACCGACATTCTCGAAATCATCGCCACGCGGAAGTCGGCGGGCGAACCGTTCGCATTGGCGACGGTGGTGCGCACGGTCGCGGCGACCGCGGCGAAGGCGGGAGCCAAAGCCGTGATCCTGCCGGACGGCACCATTTCCGAAGGCTGGATCGGCGGTGGCTGCGCCCGTGCCGCGGTGCTCAAGGCCGCCAGAGAGGCGCTGGGCGACGGCCGCTCACGGCTCGTATCGGTGCAGCCGCCGGATCTCCTCGCGGATCACGGCGTGCAGGCCGGCGACGAGCAGGAAGGCATTCGCTTCGCCAACAATATGTGTCCGAGCGAGGGCACGATGGACATTTTCATCGAGCCGGTGCTGCCGCGTCCGCAGGTCGTGATTTGCGGCTCGAGCCCGGTCGCGGTCGCCGTCGCCGACCTCGCCAGGCGGATCGGATTTTCCGTCACCGTCTGCGCCCCCGCCGCCGAGCAATCTACTTTCGGCGAGGCCGACCGCCGCATCGAAGGTTATGCGCTGCCGGTGGAAGAGGCGAGCGCGCGATATGTCATCGTCTCGACACAGGGCCGCGGCGATGAAGCCGCGCTCTCGGCGGCGCTCGCCGTTGACGTCGCCTACGTCGCCTTTGTCGGCAGCCGCAAGAAGGCCGAAGTGCTGAAGGCGACGTTGGCCAAACGCGGCGTGTCCGCCGAGCGCTTGGCCAAGCTCAAAGCGCCCGCCGGGCTCGATCTCGGCGCCATCACACCGGACGAAATCGCCGTTTCGATCCTGGCGGAGATCGTAGCCGTGCGCCGCGGTCAGCGCTCGCGCGCCGCCGGTGCCTCGGCCTGACCGGGTTCCCTAGAGACCCAGATCAGCGCTGGCGAGACGCTTCTGCGTTCTCCGATGCTGGTAGATATTGCCGGTGCCAATTTGCGCCCATTGAGAAATAATCTTTCTTTTAGGCCCCAAATACTTGACCAAAATAGTAAATTATACTCCCTTGCAGGTATTCAGGCGCGAACGTCCCTTGCGCAAGCCGCGCCTTTCGCCAACGGGAGAGTCATTCATGTCCGAGTCTTCGACACAGCATCCGGAAACGCTCGCCCTTCATGCCGGCTGGCGTTCCGATCCGACAACCGGCGCCGTCGCCGTGCCGATCTATCAGACAACCTCGTATCAATTCCGGGATACCGAGCACGCGGCCAATCTGTTCGCGCTCAAGGAACTCGGCAACATCTATACGCGCATCATGAATCCGACCAACGACGTGCTGGAGAAGCGCGTGGCGGCGCTGGAAGGCGGTGTTGGTGCGCTGGCCCTGTCTTCGGGGCAGGCGGCTTCCGCATTCGCCATCCAGAATCTCGCCCGCGCCGGCGACAACGTCGTCAGCTCGACCGACCTTTATGGCGGCACCTGGAATCTGTTTTCTCACACGTTGAAGGACCAAGGCATCGAGGTGCGTTTCGTTGACCCGGTCGATCCGAACAACTTCCGCCGCGCGACCGACGACCGCACGCGCGCCTATTACGCCGAGTCGCTGCCGAATCCGAAGCTGACGGTTTTCCCGGTCGCCGAAGTCGCCGCAATCGGCAAGCCGCTCGGCATTCCGCTGATCGTCGATAATACGGCCTCGCCAATTCTGTTGCGGCCGTTCGATCATGGCGCGGCCATCATCGTCTATTCGACGACCAAATATCTCGGCGGCCACGGCAATTCGATCGGCGGCCTCCTGGTCGACGGCGGAAATTTCGACTGGGCCGCGCATCCGCAGCGCCAGCCGGCGCTCAACACGCCGGATCCGAGCTATCACGGCGCGGTCTGGACCGAAGCGGTGAAGCCGCTCGGCCCCATCGCCTACATCATCAAGGCCCGCGTCACGCTGCTGCGCGATCTGGGCTCCGCGCTGTCGCCATTCAATGCGTTCCTCGTTCTGCAAGGATTGGAGACGCTGGCGCTGCGCATCGCCAAGCACTCCGAGAACGCGCAAAAGGTGGTGGACTTCCTGCGCCAGCGGCCGGAAGTCGTGGGCGTCATTCATCCGTCGGTGCAGACCGGTGTCGCGCGCGAGCGGGCGACGCGCTATCTCAAGGGCGGGCTCGGCGGCCTTGTCGGCTTCGAGCTTGCCGGCGGCAGGGATGCTGGACGCCGGTTTATCGACGCGCTGCAACTCTTCTATCACGTTGCCAATATCGGTGACGCGCGCAGCCTCGCTATCCATCCGGCGACCACGACGCACTCGCAATTGACGCCGCAAGAGCAAGGCGCGACCGGCGTGTCCGACGGCTACGTGCGCCTTTCGGTAGGCATCGAGCATATCGACGACATCATCGCCGACATCGAACGTGGGCTTGGCGCCGCCGGCAAACTCGCCAAAGCGGCGTAACGCGATCGTCATGCCCGACTTGCTGCGGGCATCCACGTCTTTATCGGCAGCCTACCCAAGACGTGGATGGCCGGGACGGGAGGCGCGAAGACCGTGCTTCGCCCCTCTCGCCCGGCCATGACGAACCAATCCTCTCAAAAGCCGCCGGCGGTGAAATTCAGGCGCTGGGTGACATCGTAGCTCTGTTTGGCGACCGGGTATGCGTAATCGACCCGGATGGCGCCGAACGGCGAGCCCCAGATCAGGCTGGCGCCGACCGAAGCGCGCAGCGCGCTCGAGTTTGCAAGCTGCTGCGACGGCGATAACGACGCGAGGTGAGACGCGCTCGATCCGTTGGTGGCCCACAGGCTGCCAGCGTCGGAGAATAACGCCACCTTCAATTGCGCGTCGGGCGTGACCAGCGGCATCGGCGATTGCAGTTCGCCCGACGTCGTCCAGTAAACATTGCCGCCGACATTGTCCTGGGTCGTGCCCGGCGTAACGTCGCGCGGCCCGAAGCCGTTCGGCGCGAAGCCGCGGATGAGTTGCGGGCCGCCGAAGAAGCCGTCGAGCAGCGGCACCTGCTGGCCGCCCCACGGCGCCACGTAGCCGCCCTGTGTCCGCACCATGCCGACCACGTCGCCGACGATGGTGTGGTAATAGCGCGCGTCCTCGGTGGTGCGGGCAAATTTGACCGCGCCGCCAAGCCCGGCGAGATCGTTGGTGGTCTGCGCGCGAACGCCCTCGGTCGGATCCTTCGGATTATCGAGCGTGGTGTAAGCGACCCCATAGCCGATTGAGGAAACCCATTGGGGACCCAACGCGGCGGCCTGCTGGATCGGCAGCGAGGCGATACCCGCCGCCGGATCGAGCGAGAGCTTCTGGTTGTAGATCGCGTAGTTCCAGCTCATGCCGAGCTGGTCGTTCAGCGGCATGCCCGTTGTGATCTTGCCGCCATAAAAGACGCTGTTGTAGGACTGATAACTTCCGGCCAAAGTCTCGTTGGCGAAGATATTGCCGCCAAGCGAAACGCGCGGACCGAGCGCGTAGGGGTCGGTCACGCCAAAATCGAAGCCGCGGACATATTGGCCGACGGTAAACGACGCCTTCGCCGTGTCGCCCGTGCCCAAAAAATCCCGGTCGCTGATGGCCGTTTGCACCGATGCCCCGGCTTGCGCGGAATAGCCGCCCATGACCGAAAAAATCCCGGTCTTTTGTTCCTCCACCGTGACATCGAGCACGACCCGATCGGGCGCCGAACCGGGTCGGGTGCCGATCTTGACGGTCTTGAAATAGCCGAGCTGCCGGAGCCGCCGCTCGCCGCGATCGACCAGCGCGCGATTGTAAGCATCGCCCTCGACGAAATCGAACTCGCGGCGGATCACGTCGTCGCGCGTCTTGCTGTTGCCGCTGATGTCGATGCGCTCAACGTATAGGTGCGGGCTTCCATCGACAGTGTAGACGAGATTGATCAGGCGCGATGACGCGATGCGTTCGCTGCGCGCGCTGATATTGGCGAAGGGTGCGCCGCTTTTGGCCAGTCCAAGTGTCATATCGTCGACGGTCTTCTGTACGGCATCGGCGTTGTAGATCTCGCCGGATTCGCCGCGCAGATACGCCCGCAATGGCGCCGAATCGACGGATTTCAGGTTCGACTCGATCGCCACCTTTCCGAGTCGGTATTGAGCGCCTTCGTCGATCGGGAACGTGACGACGACGCCGTTCTTGTCGGCCTGGTAGTTCGCCGCCGAACGCACGCGCACATCGGCATAGCCGTGAGCGAGGTAGAAGCGGCGGATGAGACCGAGATCGTTTTCGATGCGGTCGGAATCGTAACTGTCGTTGTCGAGCAGGAAACTCAAGACGCTTGATTGGCCGCTCTTGATTGCGCCAAGAAGCTTGTTGGCCGGATAGGCTTCGTTGCCGACAAACGCGATCTGCCTGACGGCTAGCTTGTCGCCTTCGCTGATCTCGAAGACGAGCGTAAGGCGATCATTCCTGGCTTTGATAGTTTTTGGGTCAACCCGTGCCGCAAAGTAACCGCGCTGGCGATAAAGCTCGATGATGTGCGCCACATCATCGTGAACCACGGCGCGGGAAAGCGGTCCGCCTTGCTTCGATTGAAGGGTCCTCTTGAGATCGTCCTCCTTGAGCTTCTTGTCACCCTCGAACGCGATCCGCGCGATGGTCGGATTCTCTACGACCGTCACCACGACGCCGCCGCCGTCCCGCGAGATTTTCACGTCCTGAAAAAGACCGGTGGCGTAGAGGCTCTTGAGCGCCGCGTCGAGCGCCGCCGGGGTGACGAGGCCGCCGCGGCCGGTGTGAAAATGCAAACGGATTACGGCCGCGTCAACGTGCCGGTTGCCGGCCACCGTGATTGCCGAATCCGCCAATGCGGCTGCTTGCACGTTGCGGCAAGACGGCAGTGCAAAAATTCCAAAAATAAATACGGAAACGAAGACAGCTATCGCCCGGCCATGCATCCACGCGGCCTCCACCCCGTGCGGCACTAGATGCTATCGCCGGGGCGGAAGCGTGTCGGATTGTGTCGAAATGTGGGGAATAGTTGAGGCGGGCCGGACACAATAGTTTACGGGCCGCAGCAACGGGCGTGACGGATCAAACAATAGCGCGAACGATGGCAAGTCCGGCAAAAAGCGCGCCGATGGCGAGTACGACCGATGCCACAACATAAATTGCGGCACCGGCCAGCTGACCCCGTTCATAGAGGAGTGCGGCTTCCAGCGAGAACGCAGAAAACGTGGTGAATCCGCCCAGAATTCCCGTCGTCAGGAAAAGCCGCCAGTGTTGCGGCATGCCGCTCTTGAGCGCGAAATATTCTGTGATGAGCCCCATCGCCAGCGAGCCGGCGACGTTGATGAACATGGTGCCGTAAGGAAATCCCGTACCGACAAGGCGGAATGCAGCGAGATTGATTCCGTGCCGCAGCGCGGCGCCGAGGCCGCCGCCAAGAAAGACGATCAAATACCCCATGAAATCCTCCAGTCGGCGAATCCCTACCGACGCAAGCGGTTGGTAGGAGTCATCAGCCACGACGGCGGTTTATGGGGGACTCCATCCCCGGGGCGATTGAGTTTTACCGGGAAACGCGATTCTGACAAGCCGGGGATGGTTCCGTCGAAAGTGTCGGACGGCCGACATTTCGTCGCGGCAAGTTGCAGGAAACCAGGGTCGGCCTGCGGCGTTATCTTCCCGACAACCACAAGCAATGGAGTTCATCAATGGATCGCGAACACGTGAAAGGCGCTGCCGACAAAGTAAAGGGCGCGATCAAGGATACCGCAGGCAAATTGTCCGGCGATAAAAAGCTGCAAGCTGAAGGCAAGTTCGACAAGGCCAAAGGCGAGGCGCACAACATCGCCGGCAACGTCAAGGACGCAGCCCGCGATCTGACGAAGTAACGTCGGCCGACTTCGGAATTTGAAACAACAGCTGCTCGAGAGAGCGGCTGTTGTTATTTTGAGGCGCCGGGGGCGGGTAGAAACGGAGCTGGCAGGCCGTCGGTCGACCATTTCAATGCCCATTTAAAGTGCCCTGGAGCGACGATGAGTCTGCCTATTTTTTAATCAAAGCACAAGGCGGCATTCCGGTACCGGCCGCAATCGCATCTCGCCTTTGGAAATTAAATTGCCAATTCAGGCGGTTATCTCGTATCGCTAGATCACAGCACGGCTGGCATGGCCCTTGCGAATGACTGGCCGCCAATCGAAGAACGCCCCCATCGTCCTGATGGCCGGCCACCAGCGGCGCCGCGCGCGCTCGCGTGTACAGGGAGCATGTTATGAATTTCGACAACATTTCGCGCCGTCGCCTTTTGCAGGGGACGGCCGCTTTAGGCCTTGGTGCAGCGGCTTTGCCGTTGAACCAGGCTTTCGCAAAAGACACCACGATCGGCTTCATCTATGTCGGCTCGCGCGATGACTACGGTTACAATCAGGCGCACGCAGCCGGCGCCGCGGCGCTGAAAAAGATGCCCGGCATCAAGGTCGTCGAGGAAGAGAAAGTCCCGGAGACCGACGCTGTTGAAAAGACCATGGAATCCATGATCAGCCTCGACGGGGCGACGCTGCTATTCCCGACCTCCTTCGGTTACTACAACCCGCATATGCTGAAGATGGCCGCGAAATACCCGAAGCTCCGCTTCGAGCATTGCGGCGGCTTGTGGTCGGAGAAGGATCCGAAGAACGCCGGCAGCTATTTCGGTTACATCGACGAAGCGCAGCACGTGGCGGGCATCGTTGCCGGATATAGTTCGAAGTCCGGCAAGCTTGGCTTCGTCGCCGCCAAGCCGATCCCGCAAGTTCTGCGCAACATCAATGCTTGGACGCTCGGCGCCAAGCTCGCCAATCCGAAAATCACCACGCAGGTGATCTTCACCGGCGACTGGTCGATGCCGGTGAAAGAAGCCGAAGCCACCAACAGCCTGATCGATCAAGGCGTCGACGTCATCACCTGTCACGTCGACGGTCCGAAGACCGTGGTCGAAAATGCCGCGCGTCGCGGCGCCATGGTTACCGGCTATCACGTCAACCAGGCCGTGCTGGCGCCGAAGGCCTATCTCACGGGCGCGGAGTGGAACTGGGAAGTGCTCTATCCGCGCTTCGCCAAGATGTTCACCTCCGGCGAAACCATTCCGAACTTCTACCGCGGCGGCCTGAAAGAACAGCTCGTCAAGGTGTCGCCCTACGGCTCCATGGTCAGCGCCGAGGCGAAGGCCAAAGCCGATGAGGTCAAGGCCGGCCTGACCGCCGGGACTTACGTCATCTTCAAGGGCCCGATCGTGGACAACAAGGGCAAGACGGTCATCGCCGCCGGTGTGTCGCAAGGCCAGACCGATCCCGAGCTGGAAAAGATGGGTTACCTGGTCGACGGCGTCATCGGGGCGACTTCGTGAAAGCCGACGTCGGCGCGCCTGTTGGCGCGCCCCTTGCAAAATCCGGGGCAGGCGCGTTTGTGCGCCTGCCTCCTTTCGGCCAGAAGTTCGGCGGCGTGGCGGAATATATCGTTATCCCCGCGCTCGCCCTTCTGGGTTCGCTAGTGCTGTTCGGTATCTTTGTCGCGCTGTTCGGAAAAAATCCGATTGATCTGTATTTCTACATGTATCAGGGCGCCTTCGGCACCTGGTTTTCCTGGCAGAATACGCTGACGCGCGCCGCGCCGCTCATCCTGACCGCGCTGTGCACGGCGCTGCCGGCGCAGCTCGGCATGGTGATCATCGGCGGTGAAGGGGCGCTGCTGATCGGCGCGCTCGCCGCGACCAGCGCGGCGTTGTCTATGCAATGGGCGCCGCCGCTCGTGGTCGATGTCGCCATGGCTTGCGCCGGCATGATCGGCGGCGGCCTGTGGATCATGCTGGCGGGCGCATTACGCCAGTATCGCGGAGTCAACGAAACGATTTCGAGCCTGTTGCTCGTCTATATCGCGCTGGCCATTCTCAATTTCCTGGTCGAAGGTCCGATGCGCGATCCGACCAGCCTCAACAAGCCGTCGACACCCGAGATCGGCGCCGCCAACATGATCGGGAGCATTCCCGGTATGGATGTGCATTGGGGCTTCGTCTTCGGCATCATCGCTGCGTTGCTCTCCTACATTTTGATCTATCACACCGTGTTCGGCTTTGCCGCGCGGGTCGCCGGCGGCAACATCCGCGCCGCCAAGGTCGTGGGGTTGAGCGTCGGCAAGCTCATTCTCATCATCTGCTTTCTCGCCGGCGCCGCCGCCGGACTTGCCGGCATGATGGAGGTTGCAGCGGTGCAGGGGCGCACCAACGCCAATCTGGCGGCGGGTTACGGCTTCGCCGGCATTCTGGTTGCGTTTCTGGCGCGACAGAACCCCCTGGCCATCATCCCGGTCGCGGTGTTGCTCGGCGGCATCGGCGCCAGCGGCGGATTGTTGCAGCGGCGGCTCGGATTGCCCGATGCGTCGGTGCTGGTGCTGCAAGGCATGATCTTCGTCATGGTGCTGGCGAGCGACACCTTGTACGGCCGTTTTAGCATCTTCAAAGGAAAGGGATCCTGAGCATGGCGGATCCCGGCAACATCGGCTTGTGGACGGTGCCGGTCGCGGTGCTCGGCGGCGCGATCCGCGTCTCGACGCCGTTTATCTTCGTCAGTCTCGGCGAGTGCATCACCGAACGCAGCGGCCGCATCAATCTTGGCCTCGAAGGCACGCTGGTGATGGGCGCCATGGCCGGCTACGGCATCTCCTATCTCACCGGCTCGCCCTGGATCGGCGTTCTTGCCGCCGGCGTAACCGGAGCGGGAATGGGCGCGCTGCACGCCGGCATCTGTGGGCTGCCGCGCGTCAACGACATCGCCGTCGGCATAGCGTTGATGCTGTTCGGCGTTGGGCTTGCCTTCTATCTCGGCAAACCGCTGATCGAGCCCACCGCGCCGCGCTTGCCGTCGATCGATCTCGGCTGGTGGACCGACATTCCCCAGTTGCGCGCCGCCTTGCGGATCAATGCGCTGTTTATCATCGGCGTCGTGCTGGCGCCGGTGCTGGTCTGGGCGCTTCGCACCACGCGATGGGGTCTGATCATCCGCACCGCCGGCGAGAGCGCCGACGCCGCGTTGGCGATGGGTTATTCGGTCAACTTCATCCGTCTGCGCGCCACCATGTTCGGCGGCTTCCTGGCCGGCATCGGCGGCTCGTTCCTGTCGCTCTATTATCCCGGCAGCTGGAACGAGGGGCTGTCCAGCGGGCAGGGCATTACCGCCGTGGCGCTGGTGATCTTCGCCCGCTGGAATCCCATGCTGTGCCTCGGCGCGTCGATCCTGTTCGGCGGCGCCGCCGCTTTGGGACCGGCGTTGCAATCGGTCGGCTATAGCCAAGGCTACCATCTGTTCAATGCCGCTCCCTACATCCTGACTTTGTTGATCATGATCGCGACCTGCTCGCCGAAACGCACGCTGATCGGCGCGCCGGCCGAGTTGTCGATTACGAGGTGAACCATGGCCCAACTGGCGCGCAAACAGAGCGAAGCGGCGGAGCGTTATGTTGCCGCCGAACCGTATCTCTGGCCCTATAACGGCGACCTTCGCCCGGAAAACACCGCGCTCATTATTATCGACATGCAGACCGACTTCTGCGGGGTCGGCGGCTATGTCGACAAGATGGGTTACGATCTTTCGCTGACCCGCGCGCCGATCGAACCGATCAAGCGCACGCTCTCGGCGATGCGGGCCAAGGGCTTCCACATCATCCACACCCGCGAGGGTCATCGCCCCGATCTGGCCGACCTGCCGGCGAACAAGCGTTGGCGCTCGCGGCAGATCGGCGCCGGCATCGGCGATCCCGGGCCCTGCGGCCGCATCCTCGTGCGCGGCGAGCCCGGCTGGGACATCATTGCCGAGTTGGCGCCGCATGCGGGCGAGCCGATCATCGACAAGCCGGGCAAGGGCTCGTTCTGCGCCACCGATCTCGAGCTTCTGCTGCGGCTCGCCGGCATCGACAACATCGTGCTCACCGGCATCACCACCGATGTCTGCGTACACACCACGATGCGCGAGGCCAACGACCGCGGCTTCGAATGCCTGCTGCTGGAGGATTGCTGCGGGGCGACCGACAAGAGCAACCACGACCACGCATTGAAGATGATCAAGATGCAGGGCGGTGTGTTCGGCGCCGTGTCGGATTCGGCGAAATTCCTCGAGGTCATTGCGTGAGCGAGTTCGCCACGCTTATTCCGCCCGGTGGGCTCGTCCCGCCGACCGCGTCCAAAGCGACGTTCGGCGTCGAAACGATTTCGATGACCAAGCGCTTCGGCGAATTCACCGCTCTGGATCAAGTCTCGCTGAAGGTTCAACCGGGCACGTTCCACGCGCTGCTCGGCGAGAACGGCGCCGGCAAGTCGACGCTGGTCAAATGCATCATGGGCTATTACCAGGCTGATGGCGGCGATCTCCTCGTCGACGATCGCCAGGAGGTCATCGACAATCCGCGCGCCGCGCATGCGCTTGGCCTTGGCATGGTCTATCAGCATTTTACTTCCGTACCGGCGATGACGGTGGCGGAGAATTTTGTCCTGGCGCGCGACCATGTGCCGGCGGTGGTGGACTGGAACCGCGAACGCAAAGCGCTGGAAGAATTTTTATCGCGCATGCCGTTTCGCGTGCCGCTCAACGCCAAGGTCTCGGCAATATCCGCTGGCGAACGGCAGAAATGCGAGATTCTCAAACAGCTTTATCTCCATCGGCGCTTCCTGATCCTCGACGAACCGACCTCGGTGCTTACGCCCGGCGAGGCCGACGAGGTGCTCGGCATGCTGCGCGGCATGGTCGCGAGCGGCTCGCTGACCATCCTCATGATCACCCACAAATTTCGCGAAGTCATGGCGTTTGCCGACGAGGTGACGATCCTGCGGCGCGGCAAGCTTGCAGGCGTCGGCCTGGTCAAGGATTTAACGCCCGATGCGATGGCCCGCACGATGATCGGCGCCGAAGAGCTGACGGTGCAGCCTGGGCGCACCGGCGAATATGGGCCGGCGCGGATCAATATCGAAAAACTCAATGCGCTTGACGACGGCGGCCAGCCCGCGGTGCGCGACGTGTCGCTGTCGATCCGCGGCGGCGAAATCGTCGGCATCGCCGGCGTCTCCGGCAACGGTCAGCGCCAGCTCATCGAGGTGCTCGCTGGCCAGCGCGAGGCTGAGAGCGGCACGATCTATTTGCAGGGCGAGCGCTATCACGCCACGCGCGAGGAGATGCGCCGCAACCACCTGTCGGTGCTGCCGGAGGAGCCGCTGAAGAATGCCTGCGTCGCGCGCATGAGCGTCGCCGATAATCTTGCCTTCCGCGAGTTCGACCGCGCGCCGTTCGCCTCCGGCGGGTGGTGGCTCAACCGGACGAAGTTCCACGAAGAGGCGTTGCAAAAGATCGCCCTCTACAAGATCAAGACCCGTTCCGACGATACGCCGATCGGCGAATTGTCCGGCGGCAATGTGCAGCGCACCGTGCTGGCGCGCGAGCTCGCCGGCGAAGTCGATATCCTGGTGGCTGCCAATCCGTGCTTCGGTCTCGACTTCGCGGCGGTCGCGCAGATTCACGCCGAGATCATGGCGGCGCGCAACCGCGGCGCGGCGGTGCTGTTGGTCAGCGAGGATCTGGACGAGCTGTTGGAGCTCTCCGACCGCATCGTGGTGATCTTTCACGGCTCGCTTGTCTACGAGGCGCGCGCCAGCGAAGCCAACCTCACCGAGATCGGTCGGCACATGGCCGGGCATTAGGGCGTATCAAAGCAGCAACCGCCGATACGTCGGGTAATGCGGCTGCCACATTGCCGACTTGACTGCGTCGGCGAGATCTTCGTCCGCGGCGGAACCGGCGAGCCCCTCGGCTC
>Ga0181537_10003737_pt1 | contig 12898 bp, 13 predicted proteins | sample PEATcosm2014_Bin_39_FD_119765 | JGI IMG/M metagenome (GOLD analysis project Ga0181537, IMG submission 119765) | Peatland microbial communities from MTU Mesocosm Facility, Houghton, MI, USA - PEATcosm2014_Bin23_10_metaG | ecosystem: Environmental > Terrestrial > Soil > Wetlands > Peat | place...
AGTTCCCTCCACCGTGGTGGAGTGTGTCCCCGTCAGCCCCAGCAGAGAGCCCGCATTCGAGGCGGTCGAAGAAGAAAAGGAAAACGTAATGGTGTTGCTGGCATTGCTGCCGTTGCCGAGTTGCGCAAAGTTGCTTAGGAGGGCGCTGTTGGTGCAGCCGTTCGTTGTGCATGAACTGAACGACAGATTGCTGAGAACCAGAGTCAGCGAAAAACTGCCATGCCCGTTGGGATACGTCCTGCTGGTATTAGTGTCGATTTCGATCATCTGCAACGAGCCACGCAAGATCCCTGAATTGGCATTGCCAATGGTTAAGTTCGCGGTCGAGTTCGAAGCAAAGTATCCCGTCAGTCCGTCAGAGCTAACGCTGTTGAGATAGAAGTGACCGCCGGCGCCCGGGGAGATTACGACTGGTGTGTTGGCTGACGAATCCGAAGAGGTCACATATAGGTTGGAAAACGTAAGGTTCTGTCCGCCGGAGGTCTGCGTAAACGAGATTCCGTTGCCGCCATAGCTCGCAAAGTTGATCACCGTGTCAGCGTGTGCCGGAGTCCGGGCCGCCAGCAGAACCACCACCAGTGCCAGGAGAGCATACATTCGTTTCATTGCGTGATCCTTTCAAGGTCTAGCGCCGGCGGTCGCAGCAGATGCTCTGCAATTCCGCAAGCTGACGCTCTCGCTAAATGCACGGCGAGTTCCAAAGCTGAACCGCTCCCGAGTTGGAACTGTAAGCTGCCGCGAACAGAAGGCTTATGCCCAGGTTCAACTCTCCGGCTGGTGCGGCAACGCTGCTCACGAGGGCTCCGGTTCCTCGGATAAGTCCAGAAGTCAGACGTACATGTCTAAATTCCCGACATCACATCTCGCAGAGCGCTCTCCGGACAACACCAGAGCTGCCGGCGAATCGCGTTATCCCGGTTACCAAACTTAAGTTTCATGAAATGTCTGGGAACTGGACGATAATCGATTGACCTAAGTGGCTGATTGGTGACAAAGTCTTTTCACCAATCCCGATCTGGCACGCTGACCGAATTGGAACAGTGGCAGTTATGGCGAATTACAAAATATTGCTGGTCGACGACGACGCAGAACTCCGCGGCGCAGTTCATTCCTATCTGGATCTCAAAGGATACTCAGTGAGTGAGGCCGATTCTGGCCGGGCCTGTCGCGAGTATCTTGAGCAGAACCACCCTGACGCAATCCTGATGGACTATTCGCTTCCGGATGTCGATGGGTTGCAGCTTCTTCGTGACATACGCGCCATCGATCCTTCCGTTCCTGTCCTCATCATGACCGGATACGCAACCATCGAGTTGGCGGTACGGTCCATGAAAGAAGGCGCGGAACAATTCGTTGCCAAGCCATTCGAGTTGTCGGTACTTTTGAAACTCATCGAAAAAGTGCTCGATAACCGCCGATTCATTCGCCGTGAATTGGCCGTGAAGAATCACGTCGTGCGCTACCGCCGCGATCCCTTCCTCGGCTCATCGGAGAGCATCCGGAGACTGGAGTCGAGTGCGCAGCGTGTTCTGGGCTCTGACTACCCCATCCTTATTCAGGGGGAAACCGGTACGGGCAAGGGTGTTCTTGCCGAATGGCTCACCAAGCAGGGTGCGCGCGCGAATGAGGCGTTCGTTGATTTGAACTGCGCGGGACTAAACCGCGAGCTGTTGGAGAGCGACCTGTTCGGACATGAAAAGGGAGCATTCACCGGTGCCATCACACAGAAGACCGGACTCCTCGAGGTCGCTCACCGGGGAACTCTGTTCCTCGACGAGATTGGCGACATGGATGTCTCGATTCAACCAAAGCTCTTGAAGGTTCTGGATGAATGCCGCTTCCGCAGATTGGGAGGCGTGCGGGACAAGTCTGTCGATGTCCAGTTGATTGCGGCGACGCATCAGGACATGGGCGCTCTGGTGGCAAGTGGAAGATTCCGCAGCGACCTTTATTTCCGGGTCAGCACCATTCCTCTCTTTATTCCTCCCCTGCGGGAGCGCATTGGAGACATTCCGATCCTTGCGCATTGGTTCCTGGAAAGGCTGCAACAGGATCTGAATAGCAGCAGGCTGCAATTCGGCCCCGGTGTGTTGAAGGCATTGGAGGCATATCATTGGCCCGGCAACATCCGCGAACTGCGCAATGTGCTCGAACGGGCGGCGCTGCTCTGCCACAATGGACTGATCAGTACCGACGACCTGCATTTTCAGCTCACCAGGCAGCCCGCGTCACTTCCTGATATGGCTCCTGCGCAGAATTCCGAGATGACCTTGGAAGAGATGGAGCGGCAGCACATCAGCAACGTGCTGCGCAAGGAAAATGGAAAAGTTGACCGCGCGGCCGTCAAGCTGGGCATTCCGCGCAGCTCCCTCTACGTGAAGATCAAGCAGTACGGCATCAACCTGAACTAGGAAAGCGCCGCTTCTCGTTCTCTCCCTGGCCACGCGGCCCTTTCCCGCGTTGATTTACGTCAACTTCCCTATTCCTCTCTTGCGATAACGTCCCAGTGTTGGTTCTCGATTCCAGAGATTAGACCCTGACCCGGCAACGAAGACTTCTCTCATGACTTTTCCCGCTCAGATGGTTGAACTTAGGAACTTATTGAACTTGGCAGGAAACGTGCAACCCAATGCGGTATGGCGCAGAAACTATTACTGATCGATGAGAACTGTCAATTGCTGAGTCTGGTTGGAGATTTTCTCTCCAACCTTGGGTACGAGGTGCACCGCGCATGCGAGTCCGACGAGGCCGAAGCGCTGCTGAAGAATTATCGATACGCAATCATCATCACCGGAACGGAACTGGCAAGCTTCGGCACGCCTGAACATAATCTGGCAAGGTGCATTGAGTCTCTCGTTCCAAAGCCCCGAATCGTGCGATTAAAAGAAACACAACCATCCTCCTGCATTGCGCCAATGCAAGGAGATCCGCCTGTCCTCGTAATTGAAAAACCGGTTTCCCTTCTACGGCTTGGAGACCTTATGCGCGAGATGATCAGCACCTGATGGTCGCGTTGTCCTGTTTTGTTTGGGATGCAGGAGCACAAGCCAGCAACGGAAAGGAATCGTGATGGATGCAAATTACGATCGCGCGATTGGGGATATTGAAATCAACACCCAATCCAGGGCAACGCTAGCGACGTTGCGGCCCTCGGGAGTTCGCACATTTCCCGCCGGATCACAAAGCGCGTTGGAAGATCTTGTCCGCAATGCTCCCGGTGCGATGGCGTTGCTCGACGAGTCGTGCTGCCACCTGGAGGTAAGCAACGCTTACTGCGTACAGCTTGGGGTCAGCAGAATCAACATCCTCGGCAAGGCCTTCGCGGAACTGTGCTCCACCCACCCCGAAGGACTGGAGAGAGCGCTCTCCAGGGCATTGGCCGGTGAATCGGTCACCATTGAGGATCGCCTCACTCCCAATGCTGGCTTCGAGCAGCCTCACGTAAGTTGGAAGTTGCATCCGTGGAGGAAGACGCGCAAGCGAATCGGCGGCATCGTGCTATTTGTTCACGAGTTCGTCAAGCCCGCGCTGCGCGACGACCTGCAAGGCAACCTGTTCGCCATCCTTGAGCGCACAGCCGGCTTTGTGGCAATCACCGCCGCTGACGGCAGAATCATATTCATGAATGCGGGCGGTCGGCAACTGGTCGGGCTGGCAAATACCGAGGAGGCCCGCAATCGCAGGATGGCTGAGTTTTCCTGGTCAAACACGACATTGCAGCTTTCCGCGCTCACTCCCAATCACCCATGGGCGGGCGAGATACTTCTCCGCAATACAAGAACCGGAAGCTCGCATCCCATGCTGTTCATGGTCTTTGCAGTCGGTAACAACGCGCACGCCGACGCCGGATTTGCCTACATTGGAATTGATCTGCAGAACCGGGACCTTGAGGAGGAAACTCTGCGGACCCTGGATGAGCAGTTTCGGCTTTCCATGAAGATGGAGTCGCTCTGCCGAACTGCCGGTGTCATTGCCCACGACCTGAACAACATGCTCCTCGTCATCAACGGGTATTCATCCCTGATGATGGACGACCTGAAATCGGATTCACAACTCGGGGCAAAGGCGGCGTCAATCTTCCACGCGGGCGAGCGCGCCACCAAACTCGCCGACCAGTTGTTGGCGTTAAGTCACAACCGCATCTAGAGAGTTTGCATCCGACTCCCGGATTTGGCAGGAGGTCGATTCCCTCCTGCCGGCTGCTCTGTCCGCCCACACCAGCAACCCGGAATGGAACTCCGCGTTTTCATTCCTTCAATGGGCTCCAATTACTCCTAGTAAATCTGCAGGACAGCCACGCAGCCCGAAAAACTTGCTACGTTACAGAGCACGCAGAATCGCGATGAATCACGCGGGCAAAAACCTGCCGGCGCCACCACCCTGGCAACTGACCTGTTTCGATTCCGTGCCGCGCCCGCGCCTGACGCCAGCGAGGTTTTCGCATGTTGTCGAAGTGTCTGAATCCGCATTGTTCCGCCACATTCCAGTATCTCGGCCAAGGCCGGCTGTTCTGTGTGGACTTTAGTGAAGCCGGCAGGAAAAACGCGCGGGCTGCAAAACCGGTCGTCGCCCCCATCCGCCGCAAGAGCTACCCCATCGAACACTTCTGGCTCTGCGAAGATTGTGCTAGAGCGATGACCGTTGCGTTAAGCAAGAGCGGCGAAATTCGCCTGGTAACACGGGAAATTTCATCGCACGGGCCTTCTGCTGTCCCTGCGGCGCAGCCCAGCGAGAGCTATGAAGCAACTGCCTCATAGGCTGAAAGAAGACATCGTGGATTGAAATGTGAAACCGGAGGTTCTTTTCGCGTGTTAAGCCGGGCGCTTGCCAGGCGCAAGCACGGTTCCTTGCGTGGCCGCGAAAAACTGGAACGTGGGCCGTTTGTATTGGCCCGTCATGCCGTGAAAGCGGATTGTCAGGAGTTCGTAAAACATCTTGAATCCATCGACAATTGGATTGATTTTGGAACGGTCGTCATTGGCCCATTCCACGGCGACTTCCTTCATCTTCAAGCCAAACATGCGTGCGATAAACAGAATCTCGGGGTCGAAGCCCCAGCCTTCAATCTGCTGGCGCGTGAAGATGATCTCGGCAGCCTGCCGGGTGAAGGCCTTGAACCCGCATTGCGTGTCCTTGTAAGGAAGGCCCAATATGGCGCGAAGAACGACGTTGTAGGTTCTTCCCACAAACTGGCGCAGCAAAGACTGGCGCCTGGTTTGCGTCTCCGCAAGCAGCCAGCGCGACCCAAATGCCACGTCCGCTCCCTCTTCGATGGCGGCTGTGAGTTTGAGAGCCTCGTATATGGGCGAGGAAAAATCGGCGTCACTGAACAGTAAAACATCGCCGCGGGCGTTTAACATCCCGTTGCGGACGCTGTATCCCTTGCCGTGATTGCCCGGGTTCTCCAGCAGCCGAATCTCCGGGGCGTGCGCCATGAAGCCCTTCACAATGTCAGCGGTATCGTCGCTGGAACCATCATTGACGACGACGATCTCAACACTCCAGTGCTGTTCGCGGACAAACGCCAGCGCCTTTTCGAGGCTCGGACCGATGCGCGCGCTCTCGTTGAAGGCCGGCAAAATGATGGAGTAGGACAATGGCATGGGATGATTGGAACGCTCCCAAATTGTAATGTAGTTGTAATCCTTCTAGCAAAACAGCATCCCTGCGCCGCTATTTCTACGCCGCGTTCTCACGCAACGCCAACATGGAGAAGAACTCGGCAACAATGGCGCCGTCCCACAGACCGCTCCTGGCTTCGGCCATCATGGTTTCATGAGCGTTCTCATGCGAGTGCGCGGACTTGTATGGGCGCTCGGTCCGCAATGCATCGTAGACATCAACAACCTGCAAAATGCGCGCCAGCAGCGGAATTGATTCGCCGGCGAGCTGGTCCGGATAGCCCGTGCCATTCCAGTGCTCGTGATGGTGGCGGATGATGGGCAGCACCATTCGCAGCGAGCGCAGCGGCTTGCAGATATTTTCCCCAATCACCGGATGCTGCTGCATCAATCGCCATTCGTCGGGAGAAAGCAGACCGTGCTTCTTTAGAATCTCATCCGGGATTGCGATTTTCCCCAGGTCGTGCAGGAAGCCTCCCCGGCGCAGAGCGAGTTGCTCTTCTGCTCCCAGGCCCATATGGCAGCCCAGCGCGCTGGCGTATCCGGCAAGCCGCTCGCAATGGCCTTCCGTGCAGGGATCACGAGATTCAACGCTTCGTCCCAGGGTGCAGAGCACGGTATCAGCATTCTCCAATTCGTCCGTGTACTCCTTGACGCGGAGCAGCGAAGCAACGCGCGCAAACAACTCAACGGGAAAGATGGGCTTATTCAGGAAATCGTCTGCGCCGGCCTCGATGCCACGGATTTTGTCTTCGATATCGCTGAGTCCGGTGATCATGACAACGGGAATCAGGCGCGTCTCGGGAGAGTCTTTCCACTCGCGGCAAAGCTCGTATCCGCCCTTGCCGGGCATGATGACGTCGAGCAACACAAGGTCCGGCGGCGTGCGGCGCATCGTCTCCTCGGCGTGGGCAGCGTTGCCGGCGATCAACACCTCGTAGCCCCGCTGACTGAGCAGCTCGCGCATGAGCAAGGTGTTTTCGGGATGATCGTCCACAACGAGAATCCGCTGCGAGCGGTTGCGTAAAGGTTCGGCCATTGTGAGGTAGGAACGCTGAATCCCCAGGCGAGGTTGCCAGAGCAGCGAAAGACAATTGCGGAAACGGCCAGGCAGAGCTAGTCTGCTGATGCCATGAGGCCTCGACAATTTCACAACACTCTCATCGTTCTGCTTATGCTGACGACGCTCGCAGCGCAGGCGGCCAACAAGCCAAAGGCGCATGTAATCAGCTTCGGAAAGACCATGGCTGTAAAACTCTACCTTGGTCCCGAGGAAGAAAAGAGCGCGCCGATGAAGGTGCGCGCGCTGTTGGTGGACGCGAAGATGAAGGAATTCGTGACCGGAGAAATTCACGAAGTAACCGAGCGTCTGTTCGTGGTGCGGCGCGCCTACCGGCTGAACAACAATCTGCCAGAGGAGGAAAGCAAGACCCCGAACTGGGTTTGGGAGCGCGGTGGATGGTTGATGGTGGACCGCTTAACGGCGCGTGTTTCGCAGCTTTCGCTGTATGAGTTCGATCCGTTCTACTCGCAGGCGAGTTGGTTCCGAGACTATGCGGCGTATTGCGGAGTGAGCGACAACGGCGAAAAACTGAGCGCCGTGGTGATGCAACTGGGGCGGAAAAAACCTGTACTAAAAAGAGAACTGGGCGCGGCGAGCCAGGGAGAAATGCCGGATTCGGAGTGCGACGCACCGAGCTGGGAAAAGAGGCCGACGCGAGTGACTTTCAGGCCGAAAAGGGCAGAAAAGCAGGCTTTTTCGATCTTCGGACACGCCTGGGACGCCGCTCCGGGGTCTGAGGAAGAGCCGTAGCCGAAAGAGGAATGATTGACTATTTGGATAATCGTTTACGGACTCATGTTTATCGATTGGATAATGGTTGAGGCAAGTGCGGAACGATTGCCCATGTAGTTACTATTTGGCGAGGATTTGGTTTACCGACAAGTAAAGCGGGCCATGGTGGCCCGCTTCCTTTTATTGGACTCATTCTGGCTTCGCCTGGAACTCGGTTGAGCCCGGCAAAGCCGAAGGTCGATTGTCAGTTCTGTCCCGGCGTGGCCGGGGCAGGAGGAGCCGCGTTCGGTACGGGCGCGGGCGGAGGAGGCGGCGGCGGATTGTGGACGACGCCGGGCTTGTCAAATTCAAGCTTCAAACTCCGGTTGGCGATTACGTAGACGCGCTGCTTTTGCACGTCGGTGCCGATGCGCTGCTCAATGTTGTAGGTTCCGGGCGCGAGATAGAACCTCTTGAGGTCGTGGGCACGTCCGGCGAGCGCGCCGTTGATGTAGATCTCGGCCTTGGAGTCAGGACTCTTGAGATGGATTTCCCCGAGAGGACGACCGGGATAGTATCCGTAGCCGTAGCCGGGATAATAGCCCCAAGGCCCCCAGTACGGTCCCCCGCCGTAGTAGCCGTAACCGCCATAAAAGCCGAAGCGAACACGCTGGGCGGCGGCGGGAGCCGGCACGATTACCAGCAGCGACGCGACGAGAGCGGCGAAAAGGATTGCCCGTGAAAATCGGATGTGTGACATATGCAGCACTCCTGTGAAGACCCCTACCATTGTATTGCCTTGAGGTGAGAAGTAGGTTCCAACGAATCCCGAACCCCCGACCACCTGCTTACTTACCTTCTCCGCCGAGGCCGGTGAAGGCCGCTCGACGGCGCCCTTTACGGGCGACACCTGCATGAACACGGCGGAGGGAGTGAAGTTGCGCGGGTTGAAGAGAATTGTTGGGAGACGGGTCAGGATTGTTGGGCGTCGGTCCGAAGGAAGCTGTCGATGCTCTGTGACAGTTGCGAATCAACCTCGTCGGCGATGAGCATGACATCGGGAAGGACGAGGCTGAAGTCAACGCCGCTGAGGTTCCGCTGGATGGTCTCAAAGATGCTGACCTGGAGGATGCGCGACTCCTGCACGATGAGGGGCGCGGTATAACCCTGGCGATGGCGGAGCTCTCCGTGGGCGACGGCTGCGGGAGAAGGAAGAGCCACCGCTTCGATCGCACGGGTCTTACGCAGACGGGTAACGATGTTCCTGACGATTTCGGGAACGTAGCTGGTGCGCTCGCTGGAGCAGAGCGGAATCGCCACCAGCTCATCGGATTTTTCCACGCGCCAGAGCCAGCGCTCGACCGTTGTGGCAACGTCACGTTCCAGGATGCTGGCGACCGATTCCTTAGCGGATGTGGGGGCACGCTTTGAATCCCTGGCCCGGCTGCGTATGACCTCCGCGAGCGCCCTGACGCCGAAGGGCTTCGCGAGGACGTGGTCGGCCTGAAGGGAGATCGCCTTCATGGCCTCCTCCACGTTGGGGAAGCCGCTCAAGATGATGGTGAGGGCGTCCGGCTGGGCGTGGCGCATGGCGGTCACCACGGCGAACCCGTCTCCGGCTCCCGGCATATGGAGATCGGTTACGAGGACATCGAAGCTCTGGGTGACGATCTGACGGATGGCGTCCTTAACGCTGACAGCGACGACGACTTCGAAGCCCTGGATGGTCAGCGCCTCTCCAACAACACCTCTCACATCATTATCGTCATCGACAAGAAGAACTTTCATAGGATTGCCTCAGCACGAACTCCAGTTACGGAGAGAAGGACAGAAGGTTAGCGGTGAGCTTGGTTGACGGTTGGCCCGAACGCCGGCCGAGCTAACGCCTGTTCCGACAGCGGCGGCTCTATTTGTAGTTAGGTGCCGCGTGTGAGCTGAAAGTTGATATGGAGGTCAAAAAAAATGACGGCCAACTCCCCGAAGAGGCAGCGCGGAGGGTGCCGGGGATGGTCCCTCAGGGGCAAGAAAGCACATGAGCAACAGCAAGGTCAACGGACCCACATCTGCCAAAGTAGGGCAGATATGGGGCACCTGCACCCGCACTCCTTGCGGGAGGTGTGGGGCACCGGCGGGGATGTTGATATGAAAGGAGCTAGCCGGTGCGGCGGGTATCGGAGAGAGCTTCCTTGAGAGCGGAGTCGAGGGCCTGGCCGAGATGTCCGGCGCGGCTGGCGTACTCACTTTCGATTCCTTCGTACTTGCGTTTCAACTGGAAATAATCGTCGGCGACGTTGAGGGCGGCGAGGACGGCGACGCGGAGCGAATCGACGGTGGAGGTGTGCTGGGCAACGGCGCGCATCTTGGCATCGACAAGTTCGGCGAGGCGCTGGATGTAGGCGGGGTCAGAGCCGCGCAGGTGGTAGCTCTCGTCGTAGATTTCGACCCGAATACTGTCCTGGTCTTCCGCCATTGGCTTTTCGCTTTCTTTCGGTAGATTCAAGAAGATCGACAACGCCATGCAAGCGGAAAGAAGGCCTGGATGGGCGCGATGGAACAAGAGCAAAAGCAAAAGCAAAAGCAAGAGCAAGAGCAAGAGCAAAAGCAAAAGCAACGACAAGAGCAAGAGCAAATGCAGGATCAACTACCCCACTCAAGCCAAAAGAGGGCTTGAATGGGCCACCCTGAAATTTAGGCCACCCGGAAATTTTGGGCCACCCGGAAAATGGGGCGACAGCTAGCCTATTTGCTGATCGAGGATGGCATCGACGTCGCCGAGAAGTTTCTCGACGCGGCTGCGAACCTCGGCCCGCTCCTGCTGAAGAGCCTGCAACTGGCCGCGGACGGCTTCGGTCTCGGCAGCCTGGGCATCCAACAGGTCACGCACGGTTGCCAGTTCCTGCTCGGCGGCGGCCTTTTGCACGCGGGCGGCCTTGAGCAGTTCGATGGTGCGGTAGATCTTTTCCTCCAGCAGATGGAAATCGCCGGTGGAGTTTTCAAAAGCGAGCTGACCTTCAGCCATGGAAGCCATGAATCCCTCGAAGACGTCTGGAACCTGTAAAGCACGAACTAGCGGCAGTATAACGCAGAAAAGCAGGCGGGTAAGAGTGACAAGTGAGGAGAAGCGCTGTTGCTTGCGGGTTTTGCGGGCGATAGAGCGGAGCAGGCGAGCCGGAATTGGGCTCAGATGCGAAATTAGCAATTATTGAAGATTGCACAAAATGTTTTGTACAACCTCCAGCGCCGGGGAAGTTCTAATATAAGTGAGGCGAGCCACGGCCAAAGAAGGCAACGACCATGAAACTGAAAATCGCTCTACTGTTCACGTTGACTCTTGCGCTGGCCAGCCATGGATTGGCGCAGAACAAGCCAGATACTCCCGCCGCTCCGACGGCCCCGGAGGCGACCGCTCCTCAGACATCGGCTGGGCAAGGTGCTCCGGCAGGTGACACGGCTGCGGCGGCGCAGCCGGACGCAGCTGCGAAGACCGAGGCGGCCGAGACTGCTCGAAGCAAGACAGACGCAAGCAAGACAGAATCCGCCAAGGCAGAGAAGGACGAACTGGACTTTCCCCACGACGGCAAGACGGACGATGTGAACGCGATTGGGAACCGCAACGTTGGGTGCAGCAAGGGACTGGGCAACTGGTATTCGCTGGAGAGCCAGGTTCGGCTGGGCAAGGCCTTCTCAATGCAGGTGGAGCAGAGCGCGAAGGTCATCAACGATCCGGTGATCAGCGAGTACATCAACCGCATTGCGCAGAACATTGTGCGGAACTCGGATGCGAAGGTTCCGTTCACGGTAAAGGTGCTGGACGACGACTCGGTCAATGCGTTTGCGCTGCCGGGCGGCTACTTCTACGTGCAGAGCGGACTGATTCTGGCGGCAGACAGCGAGGCGGAGCTGGCGGGAGTGATGGCCCACGAGATTGGGCACGTTGCGGCTTGCCACGCGGCCCGGCAGCAGACGCGCGGCAACCTGGCGCAGATCGCTACCATTCCTCTCATATTTATGGGCGGCGGGTTGGGCTATGGGCTGTACGAGGCGGCAGGAATCGGAGTGCCGCTGACGTTCATGAAGTTCCAGCGCAACTTTGAGGCACAGGCGGACTACCTGGGCGTGCAGTACCTGTATGCCAGCGGCTACGATCCGCAGGCCTTCCCGCAGTTCTTTGAGAAGATACAGGCGCTGGAGAAGAAGAAGCCGGGCTTTGTGGCCAAGGCGTTTGAGACGCATCCGCCGACACCGGCGCGTATGGAACACACGCAGCATGAGATTGCGACGATTTTGCCGGCAAAGCCGCAGTACGTGGAAGATACCTCGGAGTTCCAGGACGTGAAGGCGCGGCTGGCGATGCTGGAGAACCGGCGCAAGGTGGACCTGGGGAAAGATAAGGGGCCGAGCCTGCGCAGAGCGAGCACAAGCCAGGGCGACAGCACGAATCCTGACGACACGACGAAGAGCACGGACGACCGTCCCACGTTGAAGCGGAGAGATTAGCTCCGCCCGCGGCGGACGATCCGCAGGCGGAGCGGCTGGGGAATTTGCGTAGGTTTTACTAGACCCGGCGGCTCGCATATACTGCGGACAGAGCAACAGTTCATGACACTCCAACAACAGAGCAGGAATTCCGAGGGCCTTACGGCTGTGCCCTGCGGCGAACTGGTGGTGCGGGCACTGGCGGAAGGCAGCGAGCGCATTGCGTTTTCGCTGGTGGTGGCAACGCGCAATGAGAGCCACAACCTCGCGGAACTGATTGCACTGCTGACGCCGGCAATTTCCTCGATGACGGGCGACTCCTACGAGATCATTGTGGTGGACGACGACAGCCCGGACGAGACATGGAAGGTTGCGGCATCGCTGGCGGCCAAGGATTCCCACGTGGTTGCCCTGCGGCGGATGGAAGAGCGGGGGCTGGCAACAGCCATTGTGCGCGGCTGGCAAGCGGCACGGGGCGAACTGCTGGGGGTGATCGACGCGGACCTGCAGCATCCGCCGGAAGTGACGGCACGCTTGATTGCAGCCATGCAGGGGGGCGCGGACCTTGCCGTGGCAAGCCGCGAAGCAGAAGGCGGCGGGACGAGCGACTGGAGCATGCTGCGGCTGATGATTTCACGGGGCTCGCGGGCGCTGGGCAAGATGCTGCTGCCGGGAGTGCTGGGGATGGTGAGCGATCCGATGACCGGATTCTTCGTGATCCGGAGGACAGCGATTGAGGACGTGGCGCTGTCACCGTGCGGGTACAAGATTCTGGTGGAGCTGCTGGTTCGCTCACGGGCGAAGAAGATTGTTGAAGTTGGCTATGTTTTCCGTTCGCGCGAGCGCGGCGAGAGCAAGGCTTCCTTCAGGGTTTTTGTGGATTACGTGCAGCATTTGTTCCGCTTGCGCGCCCCCGCACGCGCGCTGAAGGCCGAACGACGCGCACTTGAAATGGAAGGCCGACCGCTGACAGCGGACCGGAAGTAAGCCGCAAGCACGAGCTTGTAATAAAATCATCCTACAGAAG
>Ga0181537_10003738_pt1 | contig 12898 bp, 10 predicted proteins | sample PEATcosm2014_Bin_39_FD_119765 | JGI IMG/M metagenome (GOLD analysis project Ga0181537, IMG submission 119765) | Peatland microbial communities from MTU Mesocosm Facility, Houghton, MI, USA - PEATcosm2014_Bin23_10_metaG | ecosystem: Environmental > Terrestrial > Soil > Wetlands > Peat | place...
CACGCTCGGCGTGGATGCCGTGGTGGGCATGGCGATCTATCAGGGGTTGCTTCCGGCATAGTCGAAATATCGTCACCCTCAGCGGGCTAAAGCCCCCGATTCAATGGACCGGAATCGACGCGGCTGAAGCCGCGCCCTTTCAAAGCGACCTGATTTATCAACGGGCTTCGAACTCAGGACGCTAGCGGCGGTTGAAAAACTAAAATCTCTCGCCGGAACAATATCCCGGCGGCTAAAGCCGCTTGGAAAACTGGCTATCTATCGCAGGGCTGAAGTGCTGCGCCACCCCAAAATCAGGGGCTCCTCCCAAGATCGCCTCCAACCAAGATCAAGACCTTCAGCCAAAATCAAAGGTGCTGCCGAGTTTCTTAGCGTCTTCTGGTGCGTCCCCTAAACTAGCGACTTTCGAGAGTGAAGAAGGCCGGGCTACAATCGGCGCGCCGCGAGGGCTGATTATTCGGACTCGGACGCGCGGTGAGGAATTTTCTCAGGCGAGGAGAGGACATGGCGATCTACAGCAAGGAAGAGATTCTTCCAAATCTCGACGATCAGATCCATGGAACAAGCTTTCTTCGACGGCCGTTGCCCAAGTACAAATTTCCGCGGCAGGAAACGGAGCCTAAAGCCGCATATCAACTGGTACACGATGAGCTTCTGCTGGACGGAAATTCGCGGCAGAACCTGGCCACGTTCTGCCAGACGTGGGTGGAACCGGAGATCCAGAAGCTGATGGACGAATGTCTAGCCAAGAACCTCATCGATAAGGATGAATATCCACAGACCGCGGAACTGGAAGCACGGTGCGTTCACATGTTGAGCGATTTGTGGAACTCTCCGGATGCGGCCAACGCCCGGGGGTGCTCGACCTCGGGATCTAGCGAAGCGGCGATGTTGGGCGGCTTGGCGATGAAGACCCGGTGGCGCAGGAAGCGCGAGGAGGCGGGGAAACCGGCGGCCCGTCCTAACTTGATTTGTGGACTGGCGCATACTTGCTGGCCCATGTTCGCGCGCTACTTCGACGTCGAGCTTCGCCAGATTCCCTGCGAGGGGCGGCGACTACTGATGTCGGCCGAGGAAGTGGTCAAGCGCTGCGATGAAAACACGATTGGCGTGGTGCCGACGCTGGGCGCGACATACACGCTGCAGTACGAGCCGGTTCAGAAAGTTGCCGTGGCGCTGGACGATCTGGAAGAGGAAAGCGGGCTCGATATTCCGATGCATGTCGACGGCGCGAGCGGCGGGTTCATCGCTCCGTTCATTCATCCTTCAGTGGTTTGGGATTTTCGCATTCCGCGGGTCAAGTCGATCAATGCGTCGGGACATAAATTTGGACTGGCTCCGCTGGGTTGCGGCTGGATTGTGTGGCGAGGCGCTCGCGACCTGCCCGAGGAGCTGATCTTCAACGTGAAAGTGCTGGGCGGCAACATGCGGATCCTTTCCCTGAATTTTTCCCGGCCAGCGGGGCCGGTCGCCGCGCAATACTACAACTTTGTGCGGCTGGGGCGCTCAGGATATGCCAGGGTCACGCAGGGCTGCGCGAATGTTGCGGCGTGGTTCGCGGATGAGTTGAAAAAGCTGGGAATCTTCGAGCTGATTCACGATGGCCGCGGCGGGATTCCGGGATGCACCTGGACTATGAAACCCTGGACGATGAAGTCCCAGACCAGCAATGCGGGCGATCATCCTGGCTTCACGCTGTATGATTTGGCCAATCAGCTCCGCGTGAAAGGCTGGCAAGTGCCGGCGTATCCGCTGCCTGCAAGCCGCGGCGACGTCGTGGTGCAGCGTGTGTTGACGCGACTGGGCGTGACCCGTGACCTCGCCGGTTTGCTGATGGAGGATCTGCAGCGTTCGATCCAACGGCTGCAGAAGAATCCGCCTTCGAAGTCACTGACCCGCGGCAGCGACGGCGGATTCAACCACAGCTGATGCCACACAGGAATCCCGACAGTCGCATATTTGAGCGAAACCTTTCCCGGTGAACTCAAACCTGCTCACCACAAGATGTGACTAGACGCGTCGTCCGCGGCAGTCTAAGTTGGCTGGCGTCGTCATCAATCGTGAGGAGGTCAGGACAATGGCGGACATGCAGGAAGGCGAACTGGAATTGGAACTGCAAGACGAGTTCCACGAGGGCGAAGACGAAGATGAGCAGGAAGACGAGTTCGGCGCCATCGGGAACATGCTTGGCGGCCTGCTCGGCGAAGGCGAGGACGAGGACGAAGATGAGGTCGGCTTTGGCGAAATGGAAGATGAGGACGAACTGGAAGACGAGGATGAGCAGGAGGATGAGTTCGGCGGCATCGGGAACATCATCGGCGGCCTGCTCGGCGAGGGCGAAGACGAATTCGAGGATGAGGATGAATTCGAGGACGAGGCCGGAGAACAGTTTTCGTTTGGCGGTTTCCTGAAGAAGGCCCTGCCGGTGCTGAAGAGCGTGGCGAAGGTTGCCGCTCCACTGGTGGGCGGGGCGATTTTGGGTCCCGCAGGAGCGGCCCTGGGCAAGGCCGCTGCCGGTGCCCTGGGCGAAGGCGAATTCGAGGATGAGGGGGAAGACGAGTTCGAGGGCGAGGGGGAAGACGAAATGGCGAGCGAGATCGCCACTCATCCCTTGACGCACAACGAGGCCGTGGCGGAAATGCTGGCGGAAGCGGCGAGCAACGAATCGCACGAAGGCGAAGCGGAAGCGATGGCTGGGGCTGCGGCGGTGACGGTGATCTCGCCGAAGGACCGCCGGAGACTACGCCGGATCCTGCCGCATCTGATGCGAGGAACGGCGATTCTGACCCGCATTCTGCGGCGCCGCCGCCGAACGCGAATTGGAGTGAAGGCGGTACCCACGATCATGCGGCGCACGGTTAAGTCCCTGAAGCGGCAAGCCGCCAAGGGACACAAGATTAACCGCCGGCGCGCGGCTCGCACCGCAGCCAAGCAGGTGCGGCGCGTGCTGGGCAGTTCCAAGGCAGTTACGGCTGCGATCCGACGCAACACGAAGGTGAGCCGCCGGTATCGGCGTCCACACCGCCGCATGCGGAGACGGTTCCAGCGCAGGCGCCGGTTTGTGGGTTAGGCGCTCGCCGAATCATTCATCGGGACGAGTGAACTGTGCGCACCGGCCTGAATCAATCGACCTGAGTCGGCACATCCGGGCCTTGCATTGTCCGACCACTTTTCGCAGGAGGAATCATCATGGCGTACGAGCTGGAAGATGAACTGGAACTCGAAGACGAGTTCGAGGATGAGGGAGAACTCGAAGACGAGATGGAGGACGAGGCTGGCGAAGGCGAAGGCTGGCTCGGGGCCATCGGCAACGTGGTGGGCAGCCTGATGGGCGAAGGCGAAGATGAGGACGAAGGCGAGTTCGAAGATGAATTCGAAGACGAACTCGAAGACGAAGTCAGCCCGACCCGCAAGATCTATCCCGATGCCATGATGGAGCACCTGGGAGAGCTGGCGTCAGAGGCCGAAACGGAAGACGAAGCCGCGGAGCAGTTCCTGCCTCTGATTGGCATGGCGGCCAGCAAGCTGCTTCCAGTGGTGGCCAGAGCGGTTGCTCCGGCGGCGAAGAAGCTGCTGCCGAAGATCGCGCGGGCCGTGACTAAGGCCGCGCCGCACCTCACTAAGAAGATTGGCACCGTGGCGCGCACGCTGCATCGCAATCCGCAGACGCGGCACCTGTTGAAGGTCGTTCCGGCGATCGCGCGGCGCACCGTGGGCAGCGTGGCCCGACAGGCCGCGCACGGACGGCACATCACGCCCCACACCGCGGTTCGCACACTGGTGAAGCATGCGCAACGGGTGTTGACGCATCCCGGGCAGCGCAAGCACGCGATGCGGCATCATCGCCACCTGGAGCATAAGTTCCACCGGCGTTTCGGAGGAAGGATGGTGCATCCGCACTTGAGGGGAGTGCACGGCCACCGGTTGCACGGGCAGCACTGGCATGGGCGACATCTGCATGGGCGACACCTGCACGGTCACCTTCGGGGCCACGGGGTTCGTGGCGCCGGTCATGGAGTTCACGTGGGAGGGCCGGGCGCGGTGCACCGGCACGGCGTGAGAGTGGGACCGGGGGGAGTAGTGCATCACGGAGGCGCAGGAGGCGTGCGCTACGGACGCGTGGTTGGCGGGCGTTGCACTTGTGGAGCTTGTCCTTCCTGCGGTACGGCAGGCGGAGGAGCACCCGCGTACTGCCGTTGCTGCGGACAAGTGCTGAGGTAAGTGACGACCGCTCGAGAGACGACGATGGCGACGCAGATCGAAGCCGAGGGCAACGCAGGGACAAAGGTGGAAGCGGCACCGCGCCGGCGGTCGAAAGCCGCTGGCGCATCCACCGCCGTAATGTTGCCCTGGTTGCGGGCGCAATCGATCAACGTAACACGTCACGCGGCGGCACTGAGACCGTTTCGTCCCGACGAGTTTGGGACTGGGGCGGAAGCGCCGACGGCGGGACATTTGCAAGCGGTAAACAAACTGATCACCGGTCTGCGGCGGGGCTTGCTGGAGATTACCGGCAAAGTTCGGAAGTCGACGGCGCATGCCAGTCAGGAGCCGACAACCGCCCGGCTGCAGGAGACGATGCGACGAAAGGCGCATGCCCACCACTGGGTGCGCGGGATTGAAAAGATATGGGATTTTTACTTCGAACTCTTCGGCCTGCGCCAGACGCGGTATGCCAAGTGGCTGCTGAGTTGCGACCGGATTGCGCTCGACTGTTACCGCGCGAGTTATCTGGGCTTGGGAGTGGCACGGCCGATTCCGGCGCCGCCGCCGTTTTCATACCTCCAGACTGGATTCGGGCCGGCAACGTTTCGCCGGGGAATTCCGCTGAAGAAGCTGGGGAAGCAACTGAATCCGTTTCCTCTGATTCAGTTGCCCTATCACCGGTTGGTGAATCCGTGGACTTTGGGAGCGGTGTTGCACGAGACGGGTCACAATCTGCAAAACGATTTGGGGCTGCACAGGGATGTTCCGAGAAAAGTTGGGCTGGCTCTGTTGCGCGCGGGCGCGAGCAAGCGGGTGGCGCGCACCTGGGTGCGATGGAATCGCGAGATGTTTGCCGACATGATCGGGATGATGCTGGGTGGTCCATGTATTGCGGGGTCGCTGATGGACATTCTGGCGCGCGAGCCGGAAACGGTTTCGCACTTCCGCGAAGACGGGGTTCATCCCACTCCTCTTTTTCGGATGCTGATTAATGCCGAGGTCCTGCGGCGGATGGGGTTTGAATCGGACGCGGCGAAATACAGAAAGGTATGGCTGAAGATTTATCCAAAGCCGTCGGGGAACAGGATTCCGAAAGCGATGCTGCGATCGTTCCATGAGGCCTGTCCAGTGGCGGTAGATGCGATGTGTTTCCAACCCTACCGCTCGCTGGGCAACCGGAGTCTTGCGCAGGTGCTGAACTTTGGACACAAAGAGCAGCAGATGATTGAAGAGGCGTCGAGGCGTCTGGCGGCGGGAGTGGATCCGGGAATTGTTCCGGAGCGTTTTCTGGTGGGCGCGGTGCGTTTGGCTCTGGACCGGCGCCATGCGCGGCCTGAAACTCTGGCCAAGAATTTCTATAAGGCGCTGGCAAGCGGGTAATGCGATGGCACTGGAAGCGACATTTCGAACGTTGTTCGTGCAGATGCGCAAGCTATGCGACACGCTGAACGCAGTCCTGCTAACCGTGGGCGACAAGCCCCAGAACCGGGGAGCGGCGCTGGCAGACGAATTGGAGAACACAGTGCTGGACATCCTGGGGCAGGCGGAGGATGCGCGCACAGCGGCAAGGATTGCGGAAAAAGCCGTGGCCCATCCGATGGATCTGGAGCGTGCGCGGCGCGCGCTTGCGAAATGCCAGGAGAACTTTCATCGGGTGGAGGAGCAGTTCTCGAATGAACTGGTTTCCTACGAGAAGCTCGCGAACCTGGCGAGCCTGGGAAATGACCGGGGCGGCGAATGGAAACCCTGGGCCGGCAGCATGACGGACGCGATTCAGCAGGGCCGGCAGCCGCTGGCTGAGGCCAGCAAAGCGCTGGCAGCGTGCTGGCAGGAACTGGTGGAGCACAGTGGCGGGACTTCGATTTCAGTGACGAACACGGGCCAGAAGATTGTTGCCCGTAACGGGCTCAAGGAAGAAATGATCCGCGAGCGAATGACTTGACTGGCCGCGCAGCTGGGAATTTTCATAGCGAAATGGGAGGTCTGTATGAGTGAAGAGGACAAGAACAAGAAGACGCCGCCGGAGATCAATCGCGGTCCTCAGACCTATGGTCTGGGTGGGACAGCCCATGTCAGCTTTTTCGACGTCGACACAGGTGCCGCGTTGTATCCAGAGGACGGGGCGGAAATCGAGTTTCAAGGCGCGGACGGGGCCAAAATCGAGCAACCAGCGCGCCTCGTGAAAAAAGGCAATTCGTACAGCTTTACGCTGCCGTATAAGATTCCGTCTGCCAAGCCCACACCGGTTGAGGATTTGGAGACGCCCTGCGATGTTCCGTCGGCGACTGAAGCATCGTTGCTGGTCATCAGCAGCAGCAAGCCCTTCACGATCCAATGCCGGCCTTGGTCTCTCTTGCCGGTCGCCCTGGCCGTGCCCGCGGCACCGGCTGATCGGGGGACGCCGGCAACACAGGAACCGGAAACGAATTCGTCCACTGACGATTCCGCTTCGCAGCGGACCAAGGATAAGTCTCAGCCTGAACCGAAGGAGGGGCCGTGTTCACTTCACCTCCCGCTGATGAGGATGGAAGAATCCTACTCGGCCAAATTCCGGGCGTTCGACGCATGTTTCAAAGATTACCTCAGCAATCCGAAAGCGGTGGTCAACGAGGTTGAGGTCAGGGCCACGGCGGTCAGGACCCAAGCGGGCGGATCGTCCACCAGATTTCGACCGCATGCGGTTGCGGGGAAGACCGTGGACGGCTTCCTCGAGCTTTCGGGCCTGCTGCCACACTTGCTTTATAAGTTCGACGTCATCGCTCCACGGGGCTATTTCTGTGTGCAACCGCCGCAACCGTATTTCGTGAATCCATCAACCCAGAGCGCACCGATACTGGCCTTGTTCCAGCCCTTTGACGAATTTCCTGTGCGTTCGGTAATCGTTGCGCAAAAGGGGGCGGGCCTGCGGGCGGCGAAGCTTCAGTTTCGGGCGGGCGGACAACAGGTCTGCACGGATGAGTCCGGGACCTGGAATATACCGGCAGGGACCACGGGAAGAATCGATTTTCAGTTGGCGGGGAAAGTGTTTTATCCCGACCACATCAAGGTGGACAAGCACTCACCCCTGGCATTTGTTGTCGAAGTGGGAGATCAGCAGGTGGCGCAGAGTGGTTCTGGAAAGCAGCGTTTCCACTTCCTCGATAAAGAGGGCAAGCCGTTCGCGAATCGCGAACTTGAGATTGTGTCACCCGAAGGCCGCAGGGAAAGAGTGCGCACCGAGGAAGACGGCGGGTTTTGGGCCGATGAAGGTTGGGTCGCCAGGGCCGAGGATGATGAACATGGATTTGCGTCCGAGCAAACGCTGCTGTTGACGAGCATTTCTTAGTGAGGAGGAACTATGGGAACACCAGGCATATTTAAGGGCATTCGAAAAGAGGTACTGCCGGCGAAGGATTCGATCGTGGATCTCTCGTCCTATCCAATCCTCACGGAAGAGGTTGGCTTTCCACCGTCGCCGCTGTCGCGGCCGAGCACAGGCGGGTCGGGGCCATCCGGCGGGGGCGGCGCGCCCGGCGGGTTGGGGCAGGTGGCCTCGCGGGCGATTGGCGAAGTGCTGGGATGGAAGGCCAATGCTGCCGATGCCAAGGGTTTTCTGGGTGCGCTCACGCAGTCGTTCTCTCTGGTTGAGGTTGAGGGGCGCACGGAATCCAAATGGAATCCAAAAACCTATACAGTGCAGACCGACTTGGCGGGGGGAATTACCGGCGCGCAGGCCAGCCTCTATGCGCGAGCGCAGGTAGCTCAAGACAAGTGTCTGCCATTGCTGGATGGGCTGTACCCGCTGGATCCCAGGGCGGATCCCGAGTACGTCAAGGCTCTGCGGGAGATGGCGAAGAGCCAGATTACGGAGATCGTTAAGCAATTTGCGGTGGTCCCGCCGTCGATTTTGCGGGTCAATACATATTTTCACATTCTGCTGGGCACGGACAGAAAGCATCTGGCCGCTGGAGCCAAAGCCACAGTGGAGACGAATCCCGACACGATTGGGGGTACGCTGGGCGACATCCGGAAGATTTATGGGATCTACTTCCGACACGACGGAAGAGACAACCCGCTCTCCAACTCAGTTGAAGACGAGCAGGACATCACGAACTTCCGCGTGATTTCCGATTATATGACTTCGCTGCTGTTGACTTGGCTGGGCAACTACGAATACTTCAGGCTGAGTATGCACAACGTTCCGGCCTTCCTGGGAACACAACTGATCTTGATCTCGCGGCAGTTTAACGTGGTGGCCGAGACCGTGAACGAAGTACGGTTTGCTCTCGATTCGGTGTTCATCGGTCCCAATGAGCGGCAGCAGTTGCTGCTGGAGTTCCCGCCTGCATTCCCTGGTGGCCCTCCATTGCCGGCAATGTACTTGGAAGACTTGCTGAACGAAATTGACGGGACGGTGACCGAGGAAGGTCCGCGCCTGATTAAGGATGGCGGCAGGATCGCGCTGTACAACAACGTGCTGCCAGTCGTTCAGACGCTGATCGAGATGGTTGTGGGAGCCCACAATCCGACCAACATCGGCACAATGCCGGATGGCTACCGAACGCAACGAGTCCAACGCACGCTGAACGATTTGCGCGACCAACTGAACTATCTCTACACTCTGGCACAACAGGTGGGGATGAGGGTACCGCGGCCGTCGCAACAATGAGAATGCGGCCGGCGCTCGCAGTGGGGGCCGGCCCCTGGAGTACGAACGGAATGGTTGTCGGAGCGCTCGCGGGGTGAGGGCGCGGTACACGAGGAGGCGTATCCATGGCGTTGCAAAAGGATCACCAGGGCTTATATGACCGCATAGCGGCTTTGCGCGAGCAGGTGACGGACCGGCTGGGCGCTGACCTCATCTCCAACCCGCAGCTCGCCGATGCGCTGACCAAGCAGATCGACGACATGCTGAAGTCCGTGGTGGACACGGATGCTAAGACGCCGCCGCCACCGGATAAGGGTCTGGGCGCGTTGATCGGCATTGGGCCGGAAGCGGCGAGTGAGATTGGCGCGACTCGCGTGCCACCAGGGATTGAAGCCTACGACGAAACCATCACGTCGGAGCGCATCATAGCCGTCGGAGACATGTACTACCTCTGGCAGCATGAAAAGATCGGCGTCTTCCGCGTGGTACAGAAACTGCAGGAGCTGTTCAAGTCCGGCAACGTTCGGCTGTCGGGCGGGCCAGGCGCGTTTGGTCTCTACCAGTTCGACCGCCGGGAAGTGTTGCGCTACACCAAGAACGACCGGATGTCGGCTTACAAGAGAATATTTGGTTACGGCGGCGCTCCGGCGCCGACGGGAGCGCGTGCCAATACGGACTTCCAGAAATTGTTTACGCACTTCGTGCACCAGGTGACGTTGTTCTGGCGCGACAAGCGCATCTCAGATGTGATCCGGGAGCGGGCTTACGATCCGAGCTTTGGTTCCATCGCGATCGTGCGGCGAGCCGGGCTGGATTTGCGCAACAACCTGAAGTGGCTGTCGTTCGGCCACTTGAACGTGCTGCGGGTGGAAGTGATGCAGTTGCTCGAAGAAGCGTTCAAGATTCTCAACGCTCAAGATGTGAAGCGCCTGTTCGGCGCGGACAATGCCTGGGACGTAGTGGAAGAAGTGCTGGTGCGCTACTTCAACGAGCGACTGGTTACCTCGCCGCGGCAACGGATGGGCGTGACTGGCCGGGAGGTGCTGCGCTGGCTGGCACAGCCGCACATCCTGCAGGGTACGCGGGCGCAGTTTGAAACGCTGCTGCTCGAGATTGCCGAGCAATCGGAAGAGTGGCTCACCAGCGCACAGGCGATGGGAATGGCGAAGCGGACCGGATCGACTCGCGTTCTGCCGTGGGATCAATCGCAGCCAACGCCGGTGAAAGCCAATGGCCACCGTAGGGCGGGAGTGTCTTCGCAACGCACTCCGGAACGGCCGGTCCGCGAGTTTGAACTGGAAATGTAGCGGTGATGGTCGATGTTCAAAGAGGTGAACTTTAACCGGTGACCCCCGTATCAGCGTGGACCAAACCGGGCTCGCGCTGGGGCGGCGGCGAAGCGACTCTGAAAACTTCATGCGTCATGAAACCTCTTCGCGCGCTCGCGTATGCTCGGCGACACCGGCCGCGCTTTGTGGCTGAACTCAAAGAGTTTGTCCGCTTCCCCAGCGTCAGCAACCAGCCGCGTCACGCGCGCGATGTTCGCCGGTGCGCGTCGTGGCTGGCGGCCCACCTGCAGCGTATCGGACTGGACCAGGTTAGGATCGTCCCCACGAGCCGGCATCCCATTGTTTATGCGGCCTGGCAACGCGTACGGGAGCGGCCCACGATTCTGGTGTATGGACACTACGATGTGCAGCCCGCTGAGCCCCTGCAGGAGTGGCGCACTCCGCCTTTCGAGCCAGTCGTCAAGGATAACAACCTCTACGGGCGGGGGGCTTGCGACGACAAAGGGCAACTCTTTACGCATGTGAAGGCGATGGAAGCGTACTTGAAAACTGAGCGTGGGCTGCCAGTGAATGTGAAATGTATTTTCGAAGGCGGGGAAGAGCTGGGAAGCAGTCCCGGCCTGGAATCGTTCATGGGGCGAAACCAAAATTCGTTACGTGCGGATGCGGCGCTGATGTCAGACACGCGAATGTTGGGGCCGGGACGTCCCGCGCTGGGTTACTCGCAACGCGGAAATCTGCGTATCGAGTTGGAGGTTCGCGGACCACAGCACGATCTGCACTCCGGAAACTTTGGAGGTGCGGTGCACAACCCGCTGCAGGCGCTGTGCGAAATCATCGCCAGCCTGCACGACTCCGACGGAAGGGTGGCGGTTCCGGGCTTCTACGACAAGGTGCGGGAATGGAGTGGCAAAGAGCGCGAGCATATGGAGAGGACTGGTCCCAAAGATGCTGAGATCCTGCGCGACGCGAGGGTTCCGAAGGCATGGGGGGAGGCCGCTTATAACCTCTACGAGCGGGTCACGATCCGGCCGGCGCTGACGTTGAATGGAATCAGCGGCGGGTACCAGGGCGAGGGCATCAAGACGGTGATTCCGGCTCGGGCCTTGGCAAAGATCAGCCTTAGGCTCGTGCCTGACCAGAATCCGCTTGAGATTGAGCAGCTGGTTCAGGAACACATTCGGCAAGTCGCGCCGGCAACCGTCAGCGTGCGAATGAGAACTTTGGGCGCATCGAATCCGGCGCTGGTGAACCGGAATCATCCGGCACTGCGGGCAGCGTCATTTGCGTATCAGAAAGGGTTCGGAGCGCGGCCGGTTTTCTTGCGGTCGGGAGGATCGGTGCCGGCGGCGAGCATTTTCCAGAAAACCCTCGGAATCCCGACGGTGTTGATGGGATTCGCACTGCCCGACGATCATGTGCACGCGCCCAATGAAAAATTCCATCTGCCGAATTTCTTTCGGGGGATCGAGACGTCGATCTGGTATTTGGCAGCCGCCGCAAAGCTGAAAAACATGCGCAGCGAGGATTCGCCAAAGGGCAGGGCGCAGGGCATGTCCAATCAGGATATGTCCCAGGAAGAGTGGCCAGCGTGATCATCGACTGCCACTGCCACGCCGGAAAGGGCGATCGCCTCACCGCTCCCTGGAACACTGACGCGCCGATCGAACCGTATTTGCGGCGGGCACGGAAGGCGGGCATTGATAAGACAGTTGTCTTTGCTCCGTTCCATAGCAACTACGATGAGGCCAACCGCCAGGTGGCACAAATTATCAGGCGCTTTCCCGGACGACTGATTGGCTTCGCATTTGTTCATGCGACGCGCGATGCGGGCCGCATCTTCCAGATGGTGGAACGCGCGCGCCGATGGGGGTTTCGGGGCATCAAGTCGCACGGCTTCGAGGCTATGCCCACGCGGGAGCTTTGTGAAGCGGCGCGCGCGTTTCGGATGCCGCTGCTTGCAGATGTTGTGGGCCGGGCCGAAGTGGTGGACCTGCTGGCTTCACAGTTTCCGGATGTGAACTTCATCATTCCCCACCTGGGCAGCTTTGCCGATGACTGGCGAGCGCATCAGCGAGTCATCGATCAGCTGGTGCGATATCCAAACGTCTATACCGACACCTCGGGGATTCGTCGCTTCGACTATATTGTGGAAGCGGTCAAGCGCGCGGGCGCGCGAAAAGTTTTGTTCGGGTCAGACGGGCCGTGGCTGCATCCGGGGTTGGAACTGCACAAGGTACGACTGCTGGGTTTGCCCGTGGAGCAAGAGGCGCTGATTCTGGGCGGGAACATCATCCGGTTGTTGCGTGGGGTACGAACGGAAGCCGATTCGCAAGAGATCCGGCGGGCGGCGAAGGCACGACAATCGTCGTCTGCAGCGGGCCTGCGTGTGATGGATGCGGGCAGTGTGCTGCCGCCTGGAACGCAGCCAGAGCACGAACTGTAGGGCTCTTAGCTGCGCCTATCGGGGCCCGGCTGGTGTCCGGTTGTCATTGGAGAGAATTCCGATCTGCAGCAGTTGCGCCACCATGGCGGCGCGTGAGCCGACGCCCAGCTTGGCGAAGATGCGGCGCAGGTGGGTGCACACCGTCCAGGCGCTGATATTCAACACATCCGCAATCACTTTGTTGGGGTGACCCTTGGCAACCATGCGAACAATTTCCTGTTCGCGCGGACTGAGTTGAATGCGATTGCGGATGGGTGAGGGCATGCGAAGGAGAAGATAGCGCGAGCCGTCGACCTCGGTATCCACCAAAACTTCCTCAGAGGAGTTTCC
>Ga0181537_10003739_pt1 | contig 12897 bp, 8 predicted proteins | sample PEATcosm2014_Bin_39_FD_119765 | JGI IMG/M metagenome (GOLD analysis project Ga0181537, IMG submission 119765) | Peatland microbial communities from MTU Mesocosm Facility, Houghton, MI, USA - PEATcosm2014_Bin23_10_metaG | ecosystem: Environmental > Terrestrial > Soil > Wetlands > Peat | place...
CGCTCAATACATTCGTCTTGAGGCTTTGACGAATAAGCTTGCCGCCAACTCTGATTCGAGCAAAGTATTTACCCGATGGTGCGTATCGGATTAAATTTGCATACGATGTTTTCTGCCACGACGATTTGCGGTCGTCTGGCTGAATTTGTGATGCGTTTTCGCGTTTCATGCCTACAGTATCACATTGCAGTATCAAAAAGTCAAATCCGAAACGCATCAAATTCATTAGATGCTTGTAAATAAACGGCTGGAAGGGTGGCTGAGTGGTTAAAGGCACCTGACTCGAAATCAGAAGTAGTCGCAAGGCTACCGTGGGTTCGAATCCCACCCCTTCCGCCAATCTTATTGATTCGCTTCTGTTGCCAATCCGACCTTGGTGATGTCGAGTTGCTGGAGGACGTCGAGGACGGAGATCATGTTTTGATAATCCACGCTGTCATCGCCCTTGACGACGACGGAGAGGTCTGGGTTGTCCGATTTGAGCTGTTGCAGGCCGTCCTTGAGCTGCGCGGCGGTGACGGCTTGGTTGTTGAGCGTGATTTGTCCATTGGCGTCGACGGTGATGCGGTTGATCCTGGGTTTTTCCTTTTGCGGCGGCGGCGGTTTGCCCGAGGGCAGGTTCATCTCCAGGTTGTTCATCATCTGCGGCGTGGTGATGATGAAGATGACGAGCAACACGAACACCAGGTCCAGCAGCGGCGTGATGTTCAGTTCGTTGAGCGAGCCGTGGTGCGAACGGGATGTTTTTTTGAGGCTCATTGCAGGACGGGTTCGGTTTCCTCCTGCACGTCGAAGCGGATGGTCACGCGCGGCGGGAAATTCGTGGGCGGCGGGCGGTCGATGTTTCTGACCGCATCAAAAACCTGTCTGACCGTCGCGTCCCATTTCTCGTCGCCGGAGCCTTTCAACCAGGTCGGGTCGCTGATGTTGCCCTGCCTGTCCACGGTGATTTCCACCTCGGCGACATAACTGTCGTCGTCCACATTGTCGGGCCGGTTCCATTTCTGGCGCAGCGCGTATTCCATGTAGCCCTTGTAAAGCTGCACGGGGTCGGAACTGGTCTCGACGGCCTTGCCGCCGTCAAATTCAAACGACGGCAGTTCGGTGTTGGCCGGAGCCACGACCGGCGGCGCGACCGTGGGCGGCGCCTGGACTTTCGGCGCTTCGGCGACCTTCGGGGTTTCAACCACCTTGGGCGGCTCGAGTTTCGGCGGTTCGACCTTGGGTGGTTCTTTTGGTTTCTCCGGCGGCTTTTCCTTCACCATCTCCACCGAGATTTTTTTCAACTGTTTGCCCAGCAATCCCTGCCGCGCCGCAAAGTAAAGCAGCACGAGCACCAGCACCGCGTGGAAGATGAACGAGATCAGCAGGTTCACCTTCGACGAGTTGCGCTTCGGGCGCGGTTGTGATTGCGGCAGCATTTTTATTTCAACGGCTCGGTCGCCAGGTCCACCTTTGGCACGTTGGCCTGCTGGCAGACGTCCAGCACGGCGCGGATGTCTTTGTATTTGGTCTTGCCATCGCCGCGCACGATGATGTTCAAATCCGGGTCGTCGGTGCGCAGACTGATGAGCGTTTGCAGCATGTCGGCGGGCGACGTGAACTGCAGCTTGTTCAAAAACATTTTACCGTCGCTTTGGACGGTGATGTAATTGGCCTTGCGCGGCGGCTCTTTCAAGCGCTTGGCCGCCGTCGGCAGTTTCAGATCCAGATCGTTGACCGGCGGAATCGTCGTGATGATGAAAATCACCAGCAGCACGAACCCCAGGTCCAGGAGCGGCGTGATGTTCAACTCCGTCAGCGAATGATGCACCGAATGCGAACACTTTTTCATGGATTGCCCGGTTCAGAAATTTCCGCGCGCTTGAGTGCGCCGACGATTTTGTCCTCGATGTCGCGCCGGTCCACATAGACGTGCTCGATCTGGTTGGCATAACGGCTGGCAAACCCGTCCAGCTCCTGCGTGATGTGCCGGATGGTCGTGACCATGAAGTTGTAGGCGAACATCGCCGGGATCGCCACGAGCAAACCAGTGACCGTCGCGACCAATGCCGCAGCCACGCCCGGCGCCATCGCCGTCAGCGTCGCCGCCTTGCTTTCGGCGATGCCCGCGAACGTGCTCATCACGCCCCAAACCGTTCCGAGCAAGCCGATGAACGGTCCGCCTGCAACAGCAGTGGAAAGCACAATCATCCCTTTTTCCAAAGACATCGCTTCCGCGCCCGCCGCTTCTTCCAAAACCACGCGCACGGCGTCAAAAGATGACGCGCTGATCTTCGTCTCCATCGAGCGCGCGAAATGATCCGTGTTGCCCTCGCCGGTCGAGTGGAAATTCGGCGCGGCAACGAACTGCACGGGATTGTTTTTCAATTGATACGCCAGTTCGTCCGCGCCGCGGATGTAAAGGTGGTACGCCGGCGCGCCGTCGAACGCCTCGCCCTTGCGCTGGATGTCCTGCGGGTCGCGTGTGGACGCGTAAGCCTCCAGAAATTTTTTGGTCGCCTTGCGCGCGATGAACAGTTGCCGGAACTTCGTCAAAATGATCGTCCAGCTGAACAGTGACAGGATGAGCAGGACGATGACGGTGATCTTGCCCTCGGTCGTCGCGTTCTGGATCGCATAAACCGCCGCGTTGGCGGCGAACATCGGCTGTATCATGATTGAAGTCATAGATGGCTGCTTGAGTTTTGGTTTTCTGACAAATTCTTCGGAGGCAATTCCACCGTCACACGACCCACCTTCTGCGCCAGCGCTATCCCCTTGCCTCTCTTCTTTTTGCTTTCGTCGTCGTCGGAAGCAACTGCTGTGTTTTGGTTGTTGTTCATGCTTTGGCTTGCTGAATTGGCTGCGGTGCCTTGAGCAAATCCTTCCTTCGCGCCGCTCGTGTCGCCGCTGGCGCTGACATTTTCCGAAAGCAGCGAAGCATCGATGGCGCTGCCGCTGGCGTTGACGCCGCCAATGCCGATGATCGTGCCGGAAATGTCGCCACCGGCACTGACGTTGGCGGTGCCCTCGGCCAACACGGTCACGTTCACATTTTGTTGGGCGGAGACATTGGCGGTATTACGAGCGAAAACCAAACCGTTCACATTGCCGCTGGCTTGCAGGTTGACGATGCTGCCGATGACGCCGGAACCGCTGGCGTCAATGTTCCGGTTTGCGGAAATCAAAACCGGATTACCGGCAGCCAAATCATCGGCATAAACAGGATTGCCATGCCCGTCTTCAAGCTGATAACCCGCGAGCACGGTGACGATTGCGGAAGAAGTGTCGGCTCCATTCAGCGGCAATTGCAGGATGCCGCCGGCACTGGCATTGATGTCGCCGTTGGGAGCTTCGATGAGAATGTTGCCAACAGTATTCTCGGGAGCGGGAAACTGCGAATCGCGTGGCGGAAAAGTGGTGGCCAAAATGCCGCTGCCCGGAATGATCGGCTCGTAGGCATAAATTTTTTGCGTGATCGGATCCACATAAATCTCTTGAACCCCCACGGAACCGGTGCCGCCGGTGCCGGCATCAATGTTTCCATCAAGCGATTCGACAGTGACGTCGCCGCCGTCATAGGCGCCGATGCGCGAACCGTTGACGTTGATGTCGCCGCCGGCAATGACGCTGACATTGCCCGACCCGGAGGTGAAGATGCCGCGCGCGTATTGATCGTTGCCCGTAAAAAAAGTCGAGCCAGCGCTCACATAGCCGCCTGTGTTGACCGAAATGTTCCCGCCGTTAATGGAAGAAATGGTCGTGGAAAACATATCCAGATTGCCGGAGAGGTTGACGTTGATATCGGCGCCGCTGGCAAAATAACCCGGAAGCGACGGATTGTAATATTGAGCCAGCGCGGGATTGTTTTCCGTCCCCACAGATTGAATGCCGAGTGTTGCGCCCAGGTCCATGTTTTGCGCCGTGAAATTAAATTGCCCGCCGCCGCCGATGAAGTAGCCGGTGTTCGGGTTGAAGGGGACATCCTGGCTTTCACTGAACAGCGCTTGCGCCGTGGCTGTATTGAGAATGGAGACGGTCGTCAGAACGGGATTTCCCTGCGGGTCAAATTCGGGCTGGCCATCCTGATAAACCTGGATTTGCAGACTGGTCAAGGCATTCAAAATGTCCTGCGTCATGTGACCTTGAAAAGTCAGCGTGCCGGTTGCGGGATCGTAGTAAAAAAGATTTGCCAGGTTGGCATAAAAAGACGACGGCGGATATGCCTGGTTGAACAACGAAAAATTTGGAGGCGAAGACACGGAAACAGTGGTGAATTCGTTGCGGTTCAAAATGTTGCCGGCGACATTGATGCTGGTGACATCCGCAGAATGAAGATTTTGCCCGACGAAACCGCAGTTGTCCATGTTGCCACCGACATTGATCTGCGCGGCTTCGGGCACGACCAAATCAATATTGTCCATGTCACCGGCGATGTTAAGTTCCACCGGCGTCGGGCTGTCCTCGTGGACCGGCACGGCGGCATGGTCGGCTTCAGAAAATGGGGCGATGGGCGCGTTAAACGTATATTGTGATTGCCCGCTGTCCGACATGATGAGTTGCGCCGGGTCGGTGGACGAAGGGCCGGTCAGCGATCCTCCATCCGTCGTCGTGATTTCCAGACTGCCCGATGGTGATGGATACAGAATGACCTCGTTGTCAATTTGGACACCTCCGGCACCGGCCGTGATATTCAAAGTTGAAGGATAAATTGACGGGATGTTCTGGCCGGAATTGCGCGGCAAACTGCTCCCCAGGAGTTGGACTCCGTTTCCAGCGTTGAGGTCCACATAATCGCCCGGCGCATAATCAAAAGGATGGCTTCTTTGGTTGTTGAAAAAAATGCCGCTCGGGTTGCGAACCTCCTGCAAGTTGATGTCATGCGCCGCGTTCACCGTCCATCCGCCATTGATCAAACTCAACGCCAGCGATTCACTCGTCGCCGGCTCGGCATCGCCTTCAGTGAATCCAGTGTCGGAAGCGGTCGTGCCGGCATCGCCGTTAGGATTGGAAAGAACAATTTGTCCGTTTTGTAAATATTGCGGAATGTTGGCGCCTGCGTTGATGGTGCCGGTCCCGTCGGCAACCACATAGTGTCCCACCACATCGCGCCCGGCGGTCAGCGTCACATTGCCCGGCTCCGGGCCGAACGCGCCGCTGCCGGCATCGCCCGCCGGATTGCTTGCGGTTGGCAAATAGCTGATGATGTCCAAACCGGCGGTGATGTTGACATCGCCGCCCGCCGCCGTGCTGATGCCGCCAAGATTTCCAGACACACTGTAAGAGGACGGGCCAAACCTGTAGCCGTTGGCATCCGTGCCGCAGTTGACGCTGCCGGCCACGGCCGTCACATCGATATTTCCACCGCCCTCGGTGACGACGGAGCTGTCGCTTGAATGTCCGGCTCCAAGCAAAATATCCTGCCCGGCCAGCAAGTTGATTGAGCCTGAATATGTTTGGATGGCTCCGCTGAATTGTTGGCCGGGGCCGCCGTTCAAATAAATCGAGCCGACACCGGACTTCACCGTGCCGGTGGTAAAATTGTTGACCCCGGCTTTGAGCGTCACCGACCAATCGTTCTCGTCGGAAATCGTGGCTTGATCACCAAAGATGATGTTGTTACCCGCTTCGAGCGTCAGTTGGCCTTCATTGACACCAGTGCAGTCGCTCAAGTCAAAAACCGTGCCTTGGGCCAGAGTGATGTTATTCTTCGCCTGCAATATGATTTGAGAAAATCCGGTGAAAGCCGAATTGACATTCAAATCCAACGTGCCGTTGGCCGGATTGCTCCCGGTCGTCACCGTGCCACTGCCCGCGCTGCCAGTTCCGGAGGAATCAAGTATGATGTTGAGCGGGTCCAAAAATAATATCCCTGCGGTAAATCCCGCTTGCGCGCTCGCGTCCATTGTGGAATTTAACGACAGGATATTCGGCGCGCTGACTTCGACACTGCCGCCGTTGCCGCCTTGCGAACCGCCGGTTGCGGAAATCTGGCTGCCAACATCGTCACTAAAATTATTTCCCGATTGCAGCGTCACCGTCCCGCCGGAACTGCCGCCGGACGAATCGTCGCCGCGCGCGAGGATTTGAGAATCTGCGCCGAGATTTAACTGGTCGGAAGCGACGAGTTCAATCACGCCGTTCTGGTCTTGAACCGAGTCAGCTTGGATAATTCCATTTTGATTCACCACCTGTGCATTCACGGAAATCGTCCCGCCATTTGCAATGAGATGGCCTTCATTGTCCACGGAACCGCTGGGTAGGTTCGCCTGCATGCTGATGCCTCGACCATCAGAACGTTCGCTCAAAAGGACTTTTTGGCCGGCTGCAAGACCGATGACTCCGTCCGGCGCGAAAATAGTTCCATAGTTTTCAATATTGTCGGCGATAAGATATGCCGAGCCGCCGTCCTTGATGTTCATCTGCCCATAGTTGACAATTTTTGCAAGCGGCGGCGGGCCGTTGAATTCCCAAGTGCCGCCGCCGGTTTGCGGCATTGCGCATTGCGCCGTGGACACAACCAGTCCGGCGGCGCTCACAAACGAGTTGGGCCCGAAATAAAACCCCGCCGAGTTCATCAGCACCACGACTCCGTTGGCTTGAAGGCTTCCATAAATCTGCGACGGGTTTGGGTCGTTGATGCGGTTCCAGACAATGGACGTGGAGGATGGCTGCTGGAAAATCGTCGTCTGGCCGGCGGCGATGTTAAAACTTTGCCAGTTCAGAAAAGCATTTTGCGAGGCAGTGATCGTGAGATCCGAACCGCTTTGTCGAACCGTGGCCGAACCGCTCGCCACAGACAAGCCGGTCGGATTTGCAAACGCAGTCGTGGTGACGCCCGCCGCGAAACAAGCAACGGCAATTTGTTTGAAGGCGGTTTTGAATTTTGACGCGTGCATGGCTCAATTTATTTTGATTCCACAGTGAGAGTTTGCAGCAGCCATGTGTGCTGGCGCGTTACAAATGGGTGAAATTTTGTGCGCATGGCGGGTTAGAATTGTGCTCCGACACCGAAATAAATGTTCATGTTGTGCCGGGGATTCCACCCGGACAACTCGTCCGGATTAGTGAGCGGAAATGCCATTGCCAGCCTCGCGTCCAGATGGTTTCCGATGTTGACCAAGAAACCCCAGCCGACTCCCCAAAATTGCTTTCGGTCTTGATTGAAAGGCGCAGGTTCGTCAAGGCGATACACCTCGCCATAATCCATGAACACCGATCCGCGGACCCAAACCGGCACCTCGTGACCATCGTTGCCAACCATTCCGATATCAGTCAACGGAGTTTGCAGATCGGTCATTACTTTCCAGCCCGTATCGCTATACGCATCGCCATCGGTGAAGCCGCGAACGCCGGCAGTGCCGCCAATGGCATATTGTTCGGTGCTGATCAGCGGGCCATTGGCCCACTGGCCGTCGGCGTGAAGTTTGACTGACCAGCCTTTGAACCAGCCTTTGAAAATGGTTTGCTCCCGGTCGGCTCCCAATTGCAAGGTGAGATAACTGGCGCGCGCATTGGTCGTATAGGCAACTTTCCCAAAGTCAGAATCACTTGAGAAAAAGCCCGGGTTGAAATTCAAAGTGGTGTTGAAAAATGTCGTCCCAAACTTGTCGGGAACGGAGCCGCTCAATCCGATGTTGAACGGCAGATAGTTCAGCGTGGTGTAACGCGTCGGCTGCCCGGAAGACACGATGGTCGTGCTGTTGGTGCGTTGAAATCCATTGGTGTAAGTGAACGTGGAGAAAAAGTTGTTTGAATTGTAACTCACCTGGTTGTAGCCCTTGAGATCCAGACCCACGGAAAACGTGCCGCTGATTTTCAAAATTTGCGGCAGCGGCATGGACAGGCGCATGCCAACGCTTTCGTTCACGGTCACGTTGTCACCCGAATCTTCTGAAATGATTTTTAGAAATTGATTGGTCGAGGGCGTGACAAGACTCGGATTGCCGTATTGCACGCCGGTGTCGGAAACCGAACGGCTGGCGTAAAATGTCAGTTCGGGACGTCCGGTCGGAGCCGGAAGGTTGAATTGATGGGTCACTTCATTGTAACCAAAACTGCCCGGATTGACGTTCACCTCATTTTGCACCGATTTGTAACCGCCGATGGGCAGCCGGTAATAAGCGCTGTAATTGGCGATGAGCGGATCATCCAACGGTGTGAAGATGTAATTATTTTCACCCTTTAGCGTTTCAGGTGTGAAACCGTATTGAATCCCGACTTGATGTTCGAGATCCCAAAGGTTGTCATATTGGGCGTTAAAATTCGCGCGCAAGAGCGGTGTTCCCGGAGTGGAAATGTTGTTGATTTCAAGCCGCGAGTGAAACGGCAGCTGGTCTTTGACTTTGAGCGTGAGTTCGCTCGTGCCCGTGTCGGCGCCGGGGCCGATGACAGGATAAATCTGCCGGTCGCGGCTGAGATTCGCGTCGTCCAGTTCGCGTTGAAAAATGCGCGAGTTGAGCAGCATGCCGGTATGCAGGCTCGGCAGCGCGCTCATGATGTTGTTGGAAGTAAAATAGCGGTTGCCGACGATGTTGATGGCGGTGAGCCTGCCTTCCGTGACCTGCACTTTCACCGTGGCATTGGTCAATTTTTGCTGCGGCAGGCCGACGGACACGGTGACATAACCGCGTTCACGATACGCCGCCTGCAAGTCCGTCAACGCCTTGCGAATGTCGGCGAAGGTGACATTGGTTCCGAACGCGCCGGGAACATTTGTGAAAATGCGCCCAATGGTTTCGGGTGTGAGCACGGTGTTTCCCAGCACCAGATATTTTTTTACCGTAAATTTTAGCGGTGTCTTGGCTTTTTCCATCGTGTTGGTGGGCATCGTCGAGGTGGTGTCAGTCGTTTTTTTTTCACCAGTTATTTCAGCCATCTTCAGGCTTGTGACAGCGCGCATCACGTCGCGGGTTTTGGAAATTTCCGGGGGAATATTGGTTTCTGCTGAAACTGGAAGAATGAAACGGAGCATCAACGCCGCCATGAAAACGGCAATGCGGGTTGTGATTGCGGAGTATTTTTTGCGCACTTGGGCCGGCGGGCTTTTTGGAGACTTCTGCCGCCTCCATTCACCGGGCGTGACCCCGAAGCGTTTTTTGAACATCGCGTTGAAGAGCCCGAGATGCCGGTAGCCGCTGTCGTAGGCGACATTGATGATTTTGGAGTCTGAATCGGCGAGCAACTGCCGGGCGTGCTGAAGACGTGATTCGATCTGGTGCGCCCGGAAGGGCACGCCGAATTCTTCGCGAAAGAGGCGGCTGAAGTGGCGCTCGCTGCAATGCAGCCGTTGCGACAGGTCGTTCAATGAAAACCTGGCGAGTTCCGCTTTGGGCATTTGCCCGACCAGTTGCCGGAAACGTTCGCGAAGAATATTTTCCTTGGGAGAAAAATTTGTGGGAGGCGGCAGCAATTCGGTCATTGCGCCCGCCCACAACTGGAGCAATCCGCAGCGCAAGGGCAGGCGGTTGTTTTGTGTCTGGGCGGCGAGCCGCTCCATTTTTTTCCCGACGGGCGTGTTAGCTTCAAAAATCAAGGCGCAGGACGAAGAGTTGTTGCGGATCGATTCCAACTGATGCCATTCAGTCACGGTGAGCAGTCCGTTCAAATTTTGCGGCTGGACCGAAAAAAATTGCAGCTTCAACGGCCCAAGCTGGCTGGCGCGCAGTAGCTTGTCCTTCGCATCGCCGTTGAACGCCGCGACAAAACCATCGCCCACTTTCATCTCGCTGACTTTTCCCGGTTGGAACCAGTAGCCGACTCCCTCGCTCACCCGCGCCACGATCCATCCGTGTTCGTGTGGAATCCACTCACCCGAGGGGCGCAGGGTCATTTCCTGAAGGATGAGGTGTTGCTCGGCTGGCATCGGGCTGTCAGGCTGAAGGCGTCTTGCGACTGTAGCGTGTCAGAAATGACACAAGTATGTGACAACTCAAAAATGTCTTGTCCGAAAAGTGTAGGCTGCGTTTTCCCGCCTAAACCCTTCCGAAATCCCGGCACACACCGGAAGATTTTGTTTGGCCTGTTAATTGGGCCGGGTCAGAGATCAATTCCTTTGTGCCAAACACAAGGCCGGCGCGAGCAACCTCGCGCCGGCTGTAAGATTAAAACAACGAGTCAATTTGGGGCGATTGTGCCGCCAACAGACGAACGGTTCACTTTCATTTCCGAAAGGCGGACGGCCGTCACCGGGCCTTGAGTCGCGTCGTTTCCATTGAGGTTCTCGGCCTGCAAGATGTCATTGTCAATCGCCGAGACGAGGTTTGTGTAGTAATTATAGGTGCCGGTCGGCGCGCCCGAGTTCAGCATCTCTAGATTTTCATAGCTCCAGAAGCTGTATTGCCCTTGGATGATGGGTGTGAAGTCGGGCTTTGCCGGGACCGTGTTGTTTGTATAGCTGTTGAAAGGCAAAACGCCGTTGTAGGCGATGATGGAGCAATTGCCGCCGCCGTTAAGCACCGGGGATCCCGTGCTGGCGCTGCCCGCCACGGTCAAGGCATCGCTAAGCCCGAGGTAGCCGATGCAACCGACTCCAACTCCTGAAACCTTGGCGTTCTGGTTTGTCAATGCCGCCGCTTCGTTGCCGCCGGAAGAATATCCGTAGCCATATGTGGAGCCGAATATGTTCTGGTTTAACAGGGCCCAAGTCGTGGGAGCGGTGGTGTTGAATCCCCACAAATAAGGAGTGGTGCTCGTGTCAATGTAGCTCGAATCAGCGCTGGCGCATACGCGCGTCCCCGAATCCAGATCCCGGCCGGTGACATACAAATTTTTTGAAGCGTCATTTGTGTTGCCCGTGAAGAATGAGAGCGGCAGATTCCCATCAGTCCACAACTCTACCAATTCATGGCTTGTCACATTCGTCAAAGTGGTGGGAGCGTAATAATTCCTGCAATAGACAAAGGGCAGGACCGCGACGGGGGTTTCCGTCACCGCCACGTTGGGATACAGGGTGGCCGTGTGATCCACGTCACAAAAAGTGATGGTTGGCGCGTGGGACACGTTGCCGCCGCCCGAAGTGGCGTTTGTGAAGTTTAAGGATGTGTTGCCGGCCAAATCACCGAGACCTTGAACCGATCCGTTATAATCACAATAAACCACCACAGTATTCCCCACGCCAAAAAGGTTGGTCATTGTCCCTGAAAACGTCAGGAGACCCGTCCCGGTGCCGGCATTGGAGGGATTTATGGTCGGGTTCCCTCCATCAAAACCGTTTTTAATCGCGCGAAAAGCGATGGCGCGGAAGGCGGTTGAACCGGCGACATAGATGCTGTATGTAGCGGCTTGCAAGTTGTTGGCGACAAGCAGTCCGCCAATGGCTGTCAAGGTTAGTAATTTTTTCATATTTTGGATTGTTGCTTTTGGTTGTGAGTTAAAATCAAATTTTATTGTGCGGTGATGGCGTAAAAACGCACACCGTCGCTTGTCACGTCGGTCAAGTAATTGGTGTCGCCACTGCCCGTGCCAGTGCCAGCAAGCGGCGACCCGACCGCCGTCCAACTGGAGATGGGGGTTGAATTAAGACTGCTGGCTTCGCGCAAAGTGTAATTGAAACCACTTAAGGTTGTGAAATAAACCGTCGTGGTGGTTCCCACACGCGTGATGGAAACGATTGTCGGCGGGACAAGGATGTTTGAAGACGCGCCGGCGGTGTAAGTCAAAGAGCCGTTCGTGGAAAGTTCAAAATAACCCAGATAGGTTCCCGTCGCCTGTCCATTCGGCGCGTTTGTGGACAGTAATTGATAAAAATCCGCGCGCACCGGCAGTCCTGACGAGGTAAAATTCGCGGGTGTCGTCTGTTCAATGCTGACACTGCCGCCACTGCCCCAAAAATTACCGCCCAAATTCCCCGAGCCGCCGATCAAATAACTATACGGAAGAAAGGAAGAATAGATTGTGGAGCCGCTTTCTTCAGGTTCCACCACATACGAAGTGCCGTTAGTGGGGCTTGTCCCATAAGGGTCGCTCAAACTTGAAATGTTCACCGCGTCATTGCCGATGCTGCCGATCCGGTTTGCCGCGCTTTGTTCCGTGTAGCCCCCTTTGCAGGGCCAGGGAGAAGTCTGGATGTTGACATTGGAACGCGGCCTTGTCACCCATATGGTGTTCGTCGGAGCCCCGCCCAATGCATAAGTCTGACATGCGGAAGCAGACCATGCGATGTTGTTGGTGCCGGTGTAGCTCAACCTAGAAGTGCTAAAGTAAGTGGGATTGATTTGAATCTTCTGCCCGCTCGTCAATGCGATGAAATTTGAAACCGAACCCGCATCCACGACCAAATCATAAGAGCCGGAAATCGGCCTGAAACCAATCAGCACGTCGCTGTATTGGCCGTTACCATCGGTGTTGGTGTAAGTGAACTGGGCTTGCGCGCTGCAAGCCACAGCCAGAATCGCCCCCATGAGGGACGCCTTTGACAATATGGACAACTTCATATTCATGGCCGTCAGACTAAAGGAATTCCTTCGCGGCAACTTCCAGAAATCAGTCAGTCGCAGTCAGTTTGGCGACGAACCGGTTTATCAGCGCAAAAACGGCGGCGACCTTGTGTCATCAGCGTTTTATTAAAACTGCGCCCGGTGCAAACTGGCCGCAGCGGTATGCGTAACCAAATTGTGACCGTCATTCCAATGCGCGGACACGGCTTTGCATCCGAAATTTTTTTAACATGAGCAACTGTGGCGGTCGAAGGCTGTGTGGCATTTTGGATTACGGCCTCAATCTTCAAACGGCAAAAAGGGTTCAAAAACCGTACCTTCCGCCCGCTTTGTTTTAACCAGCAATTTTGAAAGCACCATCCGCAACATCACTCGACAAAACTTTTCCCCCACGCCATTCTGTCAGCATGGCATTTGAACCGGAATCCAGTTCGCCGCTCGACTCGCTCTGGAAGGAATACGCCCGCGCGTTCCAGGC
>Ga0181537_10003740_pt1 | contig 12896 bp, 10 predicted proteins | sample PEATcosm2014_Bin_39_FD_119765 | JGI IMG/M metagenome (GOLD analysis project Ga0181537, IMG submission 119765) | Peatland microbial communities from MTU Mesocosm Facility, Houghton, MI, USA - PEATcosm2014_Bin23_10_metaG | ecosystem: Environmental > Terrestrial > Soil > Wetlands > Peat | place...
CTGGACGGCCGTCTCGACTGATCCGTGGCCGGTCATGACCGCCACTTCAGTTCGCGGAAATTGTTTCTTCACCTGCTCCAGGAATTCAAGCCCAGACATCTTCGGCATCACCATGTCGGTGAGAATGATGTGCGCCGGTTCTTCCTCCATGAGCGCCAGCGCGGATTCGCCGCAATCCGCTTCCAGGCAGCGAAATCCCAGCGCTTCACCTACGGTAGCGCACAAACGCCGAATGCTTAGTTCATCATCAACGATCAGTAGCCGGAGGCGGAAGTCTTCGCTCACGCCGTTCTCCGCATGGTTTGTTGCACCACAGTGATGAACTGCTGGACAAGAAAGGGCTTTTCCACGCAGGGCGCGCCAGTTTTTTGAAGGATAGCGACCGTCTCTTCATTCGCGATGTCGCCGGTGATAAAGACTACCCGATCCGCCAAATCGGGACGATGTTGCGAAATCCAGGCATGAACATCCGCGCCATCGACTCCGCCCGGAGTGCGCATGTCGGAAACTACGCCCAGAAATTGCCCGTCGGCCAGCAACCGCAATCCCTCCGTGCCCGACGCCGCGGAGATCACGGCGTAACCGTTGCGTTCGAGCGTGGCGCGGACGTAAGCCATCACGGCAGGCTCGTCTTCGATGAGTAAAATCGGAAGCAATGTGGGAATAGGTTGCGTCATAGGGTGGTGACTCCGGCGGCGGCGCCAACAGAAGATTCGATTTGAGTAGCAGCGGGCAGGCGCACAATAAAGGTCGCGCCCGGTCCGTCTCCGTTATCTCGACACAATATTTCGCCTCCGTGTTCGCGAACAATGCCGTAACAAATGCTCAGGCCGAGTCCTGTGCCCTCGCCTACTTCTTTCGTCGTAAAGAAAGGATCGAAAATGCGTTCGGGATTCTTAATTCCCCATCCGTTATCGCGAAAAATTATATCCACCGAATGCTCGGTTTGCTGAGAAATAATCTCAATTCGGGCTGGACGATCTAAGTCTCGCACCGCATCGTAGGCATTGTTAATAATGTTGAGGAAGACTTGCTGTAACTGGTGCGAATCGCCCACCACCATCGGCAAGCCGGCATCGAGTTGCTCGGTGATTTCTACGCCGCGGCTATGGAAGTCGTACGAACGGAGTTGCATAGTACGCCGCAGAATCGGATTGACCTGGACCGGCTTGCGCTGTGGCGGCATCTGGCGCGCGAAGCTGAGAAGATTTTGCACAATCTGCTTGGTTCGCTGCGCTTCCTGAAGAATAATGCGCAGGTCTTTGCGTCCGGACTCCGGTATCTCGGGGTTCTCCATCAGCAAATCGGCAAACCCCAGAATCGCCGTCAGGGGATTGTTCACCTCATGCGCCACGCCGGAGACCAACTGACCCAGCGCGGCCATCTTCTCTGCGTGCATCAACTTGGCCTGCCAAATCGCGGCGTCGGTGATGTCGCTCATCACCGCGACGATGCTGCTGACGTTGCCCTGATCGTCGCGCATGGGGCTGAGATTAACGGAAAACTGCCCCACCCGGCCATCGCCGCGCAGGATTTGCAAGTCGGCATTGTCCACGTGCTGGCCACTGAGCGTGGCGTGGAACATTTCTTGCAGCATTTCCCGCCGCGCCGGAGCCACCAGATCCGCCATGGGTTGCCCCAGCACCTGGCTTTGCTCGTAGCCCATATCGCACCAGCGCCGGTTGGCGTAGTTTACGAGACCGCTGGCGTCGGCAACCAGAATTAAACTCTGTGTGTTGTTGAGAATATTGCCGGAGAAATCGCGCTCACGCTGCAACTCAGACTGAAAGTTCTTTAGACCGCTAATATCGAGCATCAGTCCGCGATATTGCATCACGCGGCCTTGGGCATCGCGTACCGCAAATGCATTGATCAGTACATGCACCACCGAGCCGTCACGGCGATGCAACGTCTGCTCGTGATTTCGCAGATAGCCGGTCGTTCTCAGTTGCGCAATCAGTTCGTGATGCTTCTCCGCCGAACCGTAGACCTTACTCTGTTGATCGGCCTGCAAAAGTTCGTTGCGCGAGATGTAGCCTAACATGCGCACCAGTGCATCGTTCACTTCAACGAAACGTCCATCCGGGGTGGAAAAGAAAAGCCCCTCCTGAATATTGTCGAAGAGCTCGCCATAACGGCGTTCGACCTCACGCCGATCCGTGATGTCTTTGAGCACATGAACCGTTTGCAATCCCTCTCCGTTCGCGCCGTGAATTCGCGACGTGGATACGAGATAAGTGCGATCCAGCATGGGATGAACGTATTCGTCCATGCCACGCCCGGTGATCAGGCAAAAAGGGCAGGAGTGCAAGGCCGAACCTTCACCTGTGGCGAGCAGTGCCCACATGCTGACACCGACGAGATCGCCGGGAGCCAGTCCGATCGAATCGGCGAGTGACCGATTTACCCGCAGTACGTGATCGGCCTCATCGTGGGCTACAATGAAATCGGTGATCGAGTCGAAGATTTCCGTCCAATGCCGGTTCGATTGCTCCATTCTGGTAAACAGCCGCGCATTTTCCAACGCGACTGAAGCGTGGCCCGCAATGGCTTGCAGCAGTTGCTGATCTTCGTGATTGAGCCGTCGGTCGCATTGCGCCAGACACAGCACGCCGGAAACTTCTCCGGCAGGTGGAAGCAGCCGCACTAAAGCGCAGTCCTCCCATCCCAGTTCGCGAGCTAGAAAAGGACCGAACAGCTTCTCGGCGGACGCGAGAATGACCGGCTCACCACGTTCAGAAAGGACGCGCGGCAATGCTTCACCCAGCCGCCGCAGAATTGCACCGGCGGGCGAAGTCGGCTTGCCATCTTCGAGAGCAGTAGCGATCTCCAATCCATCGGACGAAGTTCTCAAGGCCAGCACCGCGCGGCCCGCCCCCAACATTTCCGCCGCTCGGGAGGTGAAGGCGGTGGCAAACTCCGGCAAACGCAACAGTGTCTTGAACTCCGATGCGAGTCGTACCAGCGATTCGGTGCGTCGGCGATGCTGTTCCGACTTATGCAGATTGCGCACCGATTCGAGTGCCGTCGCCACCTGGGCTCCCAGTGCCTGAGCGCGACGAACATCCTCGGAAGAAATGGGCACTCCGCCCGCACGATCAAGAACTCCAAACATGCCTAACACTTGTCCATCCGCCCCGATCAGCGGAACCACGATGACCTGTTGAACTTGAAATTCCTTTAGGATACGCAGATCCATCCCCGGAACGTCTTCGGCGCGGTCCGTCCAGAAGATTTCGCCGGCTCGCAGAGCGCGGCTCGCAGTGCCTCCTGGCAAAACCACGTCGGCAACCGCGCTCTCTCCCCTTGCGTAGGTCCAGCGGACATGGAATTTTTCGTGTTCCAGCAGTCCCACAAACGCCCGTCCAAACCCGAGGAACTCTGAGGCCTTGCACACAAAGTGGCGCAGGAAAGAGTCTAAGTTGGCAACCGAACTCAGTTCGCCCGAGATCGAAAGCAGCTGCTGCAACTCGTGAGCTTTGGCTTGCGCATCGGCTTGTAATTCCGCCCGCTCCAGTGCAATGGCGAGTTGACTGGCGACGATGGTCGCTTTTTCGATGAGGTCTTCACCGAAGAAATGAGCCTGTTCATTTTGCAGCAAAACTAAAACACTCTCACAACCGTTTGCAGAGGGCAGCGGCAGCGCCATCAGCGCAGGATTGGAGAACTGTTCCGCGAGAGGATAGTCGTCCCCCCCGGTCGCATCGGAAAATGACGTGGTGCCACTCGAACAAGCTCGGGCTAGGATCGAATCGATCGCAGCTGAAAGCGTCAGACCCAGGAAACGCTCCTTCATCCCGCCGCAGGCTTGAACCAAAATCCAATCTCCCGCGTTTCCGCGCGCCCAGAAATGAACTCCAGTCAGCGAAAACTCCTCACGAATGCCTTCGCAAAACGCTTCGATCAGCGACGAACGCGACGACTCACGCGCCAACAGGACCAGCCGCAGGAGCAGTCGTTGGAACGATCGATCTAGAGACGAACTTGTGCTCTCAACTGTGGTCATAGTTCCGGCCAGCGTGAGTGAATGCGGATAAGTCCTGTGAGGGCCATCTTAAGTGATTGACGATACAAGGAAAGTAGCTGGTTTTCTCATTTTGAGTCAAGGCAATACCGAGGGTGGGTGTCGAAGTGAGAAACTTGCCGAAATTCCCATTTTGGAGCAAGTTCCACTACGGGAATTAACTTCCACTTACACAGCCCAAGCGTCCCTTACCGCCTCCGGTAATTGCTCAAGGAAACTTCAGTAACCCAATCCAAATGACTTTGCTTGAGTTAGTTGGGGGAATGCAGCAATCTGGTGTCCAGATCGCAGAACTGCGTCTTTCTGCGATGCAGACTGTTGCGCCAACGCATTTGGAGGAATCTGTGTCGTCGGGAAGATGGAAATTCGCCAGCAAGACCATTCTTTCGTTGATATGCGTCACTTTGCTCCTAGGAGTTGTGTGCCCCAAGGGCGCGTTGGCGCAAGAGGAACTCACGCGCAAGGTCAAGAGCAAGGTCGCTCCGGTGTATCCCGATCTGGCACGTCGGATGAGCATTAGCGGAACCGTTAAGTTGGTGGTCGTCGTGGCTCCCTCGGGAACCGTAAAAGAAACCAAGGTTTTGGGCGGCCACCCTGTGTTGGTAGGCGCCGCCACCGATGCCGTAAAGAAATGGAAGTTCGAAGCCGCGCCGGAAGAAAGCACCGGCACCATAGAATTCACGTTCTCTCCGTCAGACTAATCGAGGCGGGGAATTGCAGATCAAGCAGCCATTGGAAGGATTGCACGCATGACGATACGTAAGAGACTTTACATGAACTTTGGCGCCATCCTGGCGATGGTCGTTGTGCTGTTTCTCATCAACGTCACCGCCATGTACCGCGAGCGCACAACTAAGGCCGCTGCGGCTCAAGCCCTGCAAATGGCGGACAGCACCGACCAGATCCGCTTTCAGATGATGCAGAATCGCCTTTATCTCAGCAACTACCTTCTGAGTGGCGATACCCGTGAAGTTGACCGCATGAACGATGGTCTGCACATCCTCAACGACAAGCTCAACGAAGGCATGAAACTCGCCAACTCGGAACAGGAGAAGGACGCACTGGATAAAGTGCAGAAGACCGAAACGGCATGGGCCAGCGAGTTTGCCCAGCCGCTGCTTGAAAAACGAAAAGAAGTCGATTCCGGCAATGCCACCGTCGCTGAACTCCAAATCTTTTATTTACAGAAAGACGCCTCCTCTTGGGTTAAGACGGCCACGGAAAGTCTGGCGGTCGCTGATTCGGAAAATACCAAGGTATTGGAAGACCGCCGCCATAGCGATGAAACCGCGAGCAGTTGGACCATCCTAATCGCCCTGCTTAGCACCATCATTGCCCTGGGGCTCGGAATCGTCATAGCTTATCGCACGGCCCACACCATCACCGAACCCTTGCGCGATTTAATGCAGGTAGCGGAACGCATTGGCAACGCCGGAGATCTCGATCATGAAATCAGTATTCAACGCACCGACGAGATCGGACAATTGGCTCGCACCTTCACCGGCATGGTCAGCTATCTTCGTGAAATGGCCTCGGTTTCAGAGGCCATCGCAGGAGGCAATCTCGCAGTAGAGGTTCAACCTCGATCCAAAGACGACACTTTAGGCAATGCCTTTGCCCGCATGATCAGTGGATTGCGAAGTCTGGTGAGCAGTGTTCGTGATGCCTCTTCGCAAGTCGCCAGCGCATCCGGTCAGGTTGCCGGTGCGTCCGACGAGTCCGCCAAAATCAGCCTGCAAACATCTTCCGCTATCGACGAAGTCACGAGCACGATGCACGAGATGAGCGTCAACGTACAGAACATGGTGAAGAGCACACAGGTGCAAGCCTCGAGCGTCAGCGAGACCTCGGCGTCGATCGACCAAATGGTCGCATCCATCCAACGTGTCGCCGACACTGCGAAAGTCCTGTTGGATATTTCCAATCGGTCGCGCGAAGAAGTCCACAGTGGCATCACCACTATGGACAAAGCCACCGAAGGCTTGAACAAGATCAATGACACGATTCGTTCGTCGGCCTCGATCATCGATGTTCTGGGGCAGCGCGCCGATGATATTGGCAAGATCATCGAAGTCATCGACGACCTTGCGGAACAAACCAACCTGTTGGCCTTGAACGCCGCGATCGAAGCCGCTCGCGCTGGGGAACACGGCCTTGGTTTCGCCGTCGTCGCTGACGAAGTCCGCAAACTTGCTGAGAAGTCGGCCCAGTCCACCCGCGAAATCTCCGAGCTGATTCAGAGCATTCAGAAGGAAGCCCGTAAGGCCGTCGAAAATATGGATCGTAGCACCGGCATCGTGAATGAAGGCCTCGGACTGGGTTCGGAATTGAACTCCGCTCTGCGGAAAATTTCCAACGTGGTCACTGAAGTTTACAAGTTCGCGCAGGAGATTGGCGCCGCCACCAACGAACAGTCGCACGGTTCGTCGCAAATCGCGCGCGCCACGACGCGGCTGAATGAGATCACCCATGAAATAAATTCGGCAGTCGAAGAGCAGGCGTCCGGAGCGCAAGCGGTCGTCAAGGCGATGGAACGCATGAGAGAACTAGTACAGCAGACCACTTCCGGTTCCACGGAACTCGCATCTTCTTCCGAACAGATGTCCAAGATGTCCCGCGACCTACTTGATTCCATGGATCGTTTCGCTTTGCAACAAATGGATCGCGCCATTTCGCGTAGCGTAAAAGTTCCGAACAACGATCCGCGCAATGGGCAGAAACAGTCCTACCATTCCGCCTCCGCAGGACGTGGATAAGGAAAAAATGAGCCGGGACCTACACATGGTCGGATTCCAGGTGGGACGGGAGACCTATGGCGTCCCCATCACTTCTTTGCGCGAAATCGTTCGAGTACCCGAAATCACCTCCGTGCCGGATGCGCCGGAGTACATGGAAGGCGTGATCAACCTTCGCGGCAAGATCGTTTCCGTCATCGACCTGCGCAAGCGGTTGGGCGAGATCTGCACCAGCGGCCGGCGCAATCGAATTCTGGTGGTTGAGCACGGAGGCAAGCTCTGTGGCCTGATTGTCGACTCCGCCTCCGAGGTGATCAAAATTCCTGCTTCGGATGTAGAACCGCCGCCGGCGATGGGCCACGAAGGCGGGTTGAATTGCGTGACTGGACTAGGGAAGTACAAGGGTAGGCTAATCGTCGTCCTCGATATTGATCAGATACTCGATCGCGGCGCAAAGGAAAAAAATCAGCCCGAAGCCGCGGCGGCGGCACAGGCGGGGCGTTGATCGCAATCACAGCAGACTTGGATTACTTGAAACTATAGTATGAGCTCACCAGCCTTAGCGGCGCAGTTGACGGACGCGGAACTGAAGCTGTTACAGGCCCTCGTCTATCAGGAGTGCGGCATGCACTTCGATGCCCGCCGTACCCATTTTCTTGCGGACCGCCTGCAGCGCCGCCTCCGCGAATGTCAGCTCGATTCTTTCTACAGTTACTACCGCCTGCTGATTAGCGACGGCGGCAAGCAGGAACTGGCCCAACTGCTGGAGAACCTAACGGTCAACGAAACCAGCTTTTTTCGTAACAAAGCGCAACTCGATCTATTTCAAAAATTCGTTCTGCCGCCGCTGGTGCAGGAAAAAGAAGCGGCACGGGATTTTAACCTGCGCCTGTGGAGCGCTGGATGCTCGACCGGTCAGGAGCCTTACACCCTGGCGATGCTAATCGCAGACGCATTGGCCTACAACCAGCTCAAGACCCCGGGCAGCGTCGAAATGTCATGCCCTAAACCTCTGCTGCCGCACCCTTGGCGAGTCGAGATTCTGGCCAGCGACATCAGCTACTCCGTCCTGCGTTACGGTCAGGAAGCCATCTACACCGAGAGTCAAATGGGCTCCGTTGACTACAGCTACCGCCTGCGCTATTTCGATAAAGTCGGAGACCGCTACGCGGTCAAGAAAGCAGTCAAAGAATTGGTTCATTTCGACTTCCACAACTTGAAGACCGAATACTTGCCGCAGCGCAACGACATCATCTTTTGCCGCAACGTCATGATGTACTTCGACGAAGCCGAGCAGAAGCGGCTGGTGGCAAAATTTCGCAAGTGCCTTCAATCCAATGGATATCTCTTCGTCGGGCACGCCGAGAGTCTGCTCAACCTTACCGACCAGTTCACCATGGTGTACCGCAACAGTGGAACCGCCTACCAGAGAGTCGAGGTGCAATCATGACCGAATTCTTCGACGATCGCGGAGCGGAGTTGCGCGAAATCTTTTTCGAGAGCGCGTACGAACTGTTGCAGTCTCTGAACAGCGAAGCTCTCAAGCTGGAGAAAAATCCCGGCGACGCGGAAACGATCCGTACCATTCGCCGTGTGGTACACACTCTGAAAGGCGATGCCGCAGCCTGCGGATTTCGCGAATTGAGCGAATTAGCTCACCAGTTCGAAGACGCCCTAAGCACGGAAGGATCTGGGCTGACGGCTCTGGCGGAAGTCGCCTTCAGTGCCGCCGATACCTTCAGCTCGATGTTGAACTCCTATCACGAAGGCAAGCCCGTCGCCGCTGCCTCTTCCTTGCAGGAGGCGATTCAAAGTCTCGCCGGACAGCCGAAGAAAAAATCCGCGCGTAAGAAATCCGCTGTGGCGGCACACTCCGCGACCCTGTGGACGGAGTACGAATTGGCCGCGATGCGGCACGCCATCGATCGCAAGTTCAACGTCTTTCACGTCAGCGCTGGCATCGATCCCTCGTGCGTCATGCCGATCGCGGCTCGTCAACTTTTGGTCTCGGCCTTGTCCGGTGTCGCGGAGGTACTGGCCACACGTCCGGAGAGTGGATTTGCGGGCAATGTCCAGACTATGGACTTGCTTATCGCCACTGACCGCACGGCCGAACAGATCGTCGCAAAAGCGAAAATTCCGACCGTCTTTTCCCGCGTCGACGTCGTTCGCCTCGGAACCGAGAAGAAGCCGAAACGAAAATCGAGCACACCGAAGGCGAGCGCGGTCGAAGATGCCGTCCTGTCGACTCCGGAGTCGGGTGGCGTTTCGACAAATCCCGAATTCGCCGTCGCCGTTCCGAACGCAGAGCCCGACGTGCTCGATGCCACTGCCCACGAAACTGCCGAGCCCGTTCGTCCCGTCAACACTTCTTCGGAAAACATTCTCCGCGTCGATGCTGAACGCATCGATAACGTCCTGAACCTGGTTGGTGAACTGATCATCGGAAAGTCAATGCTGCAGCAAGCCCTCAACGAATTCGCGCGGGAAAATCCGAAAGACCCTCTTCGCGGCCGGTTCGCTGATGCAATGTCATTCCAGGCAAGGGTACTCAATGACCTCCAGCGCTCCGTCATGAAAGTTCGGATGGTTCCGGTGGAGCAACTCTTCCGCCGTTTTCCGCGCATGGTCCGGGACGTCAGCAAGCAATGCGCGAAACAAGTCGAACTCGTGATGACAGGCCAGGATACGGACTTGGACAAAGGTTTGCTCGACACCATCGCTGAACCCTTGACCCACCTGGTGCGAAACTCGATTAGCCACGGTATCGAGGGCACCGCCGACCGCGCCGCCCTAGGCAAGCCAGAGCACGGTACCATTCAACTCAAGGCTCATCATCAAGGCAATCAGGTCGTTGTCGAAGTAATCGATGACGGCAAAGGCATTGACGTCGAAGCGGTGCGGCAACGTGCATTGCAGCAGGGTGTCATCGGAATCGGCGAAGCGGCACGTCTCACCGACGCGGAAACCCTCGACTTAGTCTTTCGCCCCGGTTTTAGCACCGCCAAAGAAATCACGGAAATCTCAGGCCGTGGCGTAGGACTGGATGTCGTCCGCAGCGTTCTTCAGAAGCTCAAAGGCACGGTCGAAATCGACACGCGCCCTGGTTTGGGAACCACCTTTCGCATGAAGCTGCCGCTCACTCTGGCCATTATTAAGGCGCTTTTGTTCCGGGTGGAAAAGAAACTCTATGCCATCTCGCTTAACGCGGTCGCGGAGATTTCCCGCGCTCGAGAAGGCGATTTGCACCGCGTCGATGGTTATGAAGTGCTTCAATTGCGCAATCAGGTTCTCCCGCTGGTGCGTCTGGGCAGGAGGGTCAATGAATTCGACGGCAGCGATCAGCGCGAACGAATCTTCATCCTAGTCATCGCGTTTGGCGAACGAAAAATTGGCTTGATCGTCAACGAGCTGGAAGGCGAAGAGGAATTGGTCATCAAGTCGCTGGATCATCAGACCGTGGCCACCGATCTGGTCAGCGGCGCTTCCATTCTCGGCGATGGCCGCGTCGTCATGATCATGAACGTGGCCGCGATTCTCGAACGCTTCGCCAAATCCCGCAGCACAAAAGGCGACGGGGCAGGGCTTCTGCTCTCCGCAGTCGAACGACAGGCGCAGGCTCGCTTCACGCCGGAGGCGACGTCATGAACTCCAAGGTACGGGTGCTCGTGGTTGACGATTCGGCTCTCATGCGCAAACTCATCCCGCAAATCCTCGCGGCCGACGACGGTATCGAAGTCGTGGGCACCGCCATGGACGGCAATTTCGGACTTAAGAAAATCGAAGAGCTGAAGCCGCAGGTCATCACGCTCGACCTGGAAATGCCCGGCATGGGCGGCCTCGAAATGCTCAAGGCCATCATGCAGCGCCACCGCTTGCCCGTGATTGTCGTGAGTTCGCACAGCAAAGAAGGAGCGTCGGTCACACTAAAGGCGTTGGCCTACGGCGCGTTCGATTTCGTCACCAAGCCCACGGACGTTTCTGGCAGGATGCCCGAAGTCGGCCTCGAACTTATCGCCAAAATCAAAGCAGCCGCCTTCAGCCGGACGCCGCGGATGAATGCGATCCCCGAAGCGCTTCGGGGAAATGCCAAAGTCGCCGTGGATCCCCGGGCCCTGCCGACACGGATCGTCGCCATCGGGATCTCTACCGGAGGCCCGCAGGCATTGCAGTATATGCTTCCGCAGCTTCCTGCCGATTTCCCGGGAAGTATTGTCGTGGTCCAGCACATGCCCGAAAAGTTTACTGATATGTTTGCCCGCCGTTTGGATGAGACCTGTGCGGTGCGGGTAAAAGAAGCACAATCGGGTGATTTGCTCAGCCCCGGGCGAGTGCTGATCTGTCCCGGGAGCCGCCATATAAAGGCAAAACGGCTGCCTCTGGGGGATGTTGCGATCTTGAGCGATGAACCACCAGTAAACGGTCATCGCCCCTCCGCCGATGTGCTGTTTAAGAGCGTGGCGGAAGAGTTCGGCGCGCTCGCCGTTGGGCTGATCATGACCGGAATGGGGGAAGACGGTGCCGCCGGCCTAGGCATGATAAGAGCCGCCGGTGGACTGACCATCGCGCAGAGCGAAGAATCCTGTGTGGTGTACGGGATGCCCAAGGCAGCGATTGAACGGGGGTACGCCGCTCGCGTCGTCAGTCTCGACGCCATGGCCAACACACTGATTGCTCAGTGCGCGCCTGAGCGCAAGGCGGTACGGTTCCCATAGAGATGATTTGTAAGCAGCGACAAATGCTCGACCGAAAAGAAGCAGTCGAAACAAAGATTCTAGGAGAATAGTCATGGAACAGTTCGCACCCGTAAAACGAAGCAAAGATGGCCAACCCGTCCGTTACCTGATTGTGGACGATTCCGTCTTCGCCCGCAAAAACCTGGGGAAAATGGTCGAGACCTTCGGCGGCCATGTTGCCGGCGAAGCCGGCGACGGCGTTACCGCCATCGCCGAGTACGACCGCATCCAGCCCGACATCGTGCTCATGGACATCACCATGCCACTGATGGAAGGCATCGAGGCGGCCGAACGCATCGTCCAACAGCACCCCGACGCCCGCGTCGTCATGGTGTCTTCTGTCGGTTATCAGGAGAACATCGTGGCTGCGCTGCAAAAAGGCGCACGCCACTTTGTACAGAAGCCGGTCAAAGCGGAAGTTCTGTATGAAGTGATCAAGTACGTCATGGGCGATGAAGGCATCGCGGGGCAAGCCGCGGGCGCAGGCGCTTAGTCTTTTCCCGGCTGGCTAGGAGTTCACATTAATGAAGATGGATTTGATTCAACCGTTCATCAACGCGGCCGATGCAGTGCTCGCTCCGGGGTTGCAGTGTCCCATGACCATCGCCAACCTCAGCATGGAGCGCGAAAGCTATTCGCCCCATGGCGTCGCCGCGCTGGTCGCGCTCAGCGGCGACATTGAAGGACGGATCATTTTCGACCTTGATCCCAACACCGCGAGTCGCATCGCCAGCAAGTTTGCCGGCTCGGACGAACCTGCATCGGACGCCCTGGCGCAGGAAGCGGTGTGCGAACTGGCCAACCAAGTAATAGGAAACGCGGTGGCCACTCTGAACGATCAAGGCTTTAATTTCCGGGTTCATCCGCCCCAGCTTCACTTGGCCGGACAGGGTACCCGCATCACGGAAGACACTGAAGCGGTTGTTCTGTGCTTTGAAACGGACAGCGGCAATGTTTCCATGAATATTGCACTGGATTATGGAGCGACCCGAGTAGCCGCGGCGGGACAATAGGAGTCAACTAATTCCGCCCTCCGCCGATTTACACTGACACTACGTATCAGGAGCAAACATGACGCGATCTATCCTCAACATAGCAGCTGCCGTTCTCGCGATTTCCGCCCTGGCAAGCGCTCAAGATCCCACGAAAGTCGAGCCCAAGCACTATCGCCTCGACTTCGAAAATGACCACGTCCAGGTCGTCAGCGTCCACTATGGCCCGCACGAAAAGTCGGTGCTTCACGATCATCCCGGAGGCGTCGTGGTTTGCATTACCGGTGGCCACCTGCTGTTTACCGATGAAAACGGCAAAAGTCGCGAAGTGTTTTCCAAACCCGGCGAGGCGCGCTGGTTCCCGCCCTTCAAGCACAAAGTCGAAAACCTCGGGGACACAACCTACAGC
>Ga0181537_10003741_pt1 | contig 12888 bp, 11 predicted proteins | sample PEATcosm2014_Bin_39_FD_119765 | JGI IMG/M metagenome (GOLD analysis project Ga0181537, IMG submission 119765) | Peatland microbial communities from MTU Mesocosm Facility, Houghton, MI, USA - PEATcosm2014_Bin23_10_metaG | ecosystem: Environmental > Terrestrial > Soil > Wetlands > Peat | place...
CGTACCGGCGATGCCGCTGTCGCTGACGCTGGATCCCAGCACCACCGAGCCCAGCAGCGGGTCGTCGACGCTTGCCGTCGAGACGATCGACGGCTTCGGCCAGGGAACGGTGACAGCGTCTTCGTTCGACGCCAACGGCAACCTGGTCGTCACTTATTCCAACGGTCAGACCGACAAATCGCAGCAACTGGCGCTTGCCTCCTTCGCGTCGAACGACACGCTGGTGCCGGTATCGGGCAACAACTTCGTCACCGGCAACGAGCAGAGCGTGACCCTCGGCACCGCGCAGACTGGTGTTACCACCATCGATTCCAGTTCGCTGGAAGCCTCCAACGTCGATCTTTCGACGGAATTCAGCGACATCATCATTACGCAGCGCGGCTACCAGGCGTCATCCGAAGTCATCAGCACCGCGAATCAGATGCTCGATACGCTGATTCACATGAAGTCTGGCTGATCCTGTGAACGTCACGCCCTATCTGCTGGTAAAACGCAGCACGGTAGTCGCGCTCGCCGAACGCGCCGGGGCTGCGCTCGCGCGCTGGGGCGCCGAGTGGGCGCCGCTGCCCGACGGCGGGGTCACCTGCGCGGCCGCCAGCGCGAGCGAAGTCTATCGCGCGGCGCCGGCCAACTGGCGCCCACGCACACTGGGCGATGGTGTGTCGGTCTGGGTCAACGTGCAGGCCGGGCTCGAACGCAGTCTTGAGCAAATCCTGTTCGACTTGCTCGAAGAGGATCCCAGCGGCGACACGCGCCTGCGCTCGCCGATTGCGACCAAGGTCTCAGCCGATGCGCTGGATGATTTGCTCGCAAGCCTGATTTACGAATTCACCGGCCAGCGTTCGGAGCCCGCGGATCCCGCGCCGCTGCCGGATCGCCTGTTTCGGGCCGGGTCCGGCACCGTGTTATGCAGCATCGGCCTGGGCGACAAGACAATCAGGCTGTTGATACCGGGCATTGCGCTGGAGTTGGCCGCGGACCCGCAATCCGCACATTCGGCCGAAGGCCGCGCGGTCGCGCCGCTGCAGGACGCGCTGGCCGGCCTGCCGGTGAAACTCAGCATCGAATTGAGCGAGACCGAAATACCGCTCGGTTACCTGCGCACACTCGCGTTGGGCGACGTGCTGGCGCTGCCCGCCGGCGTGGATGAGCCGCTGCGCGTGGCGGGTCCCGACGGACGTACGCTTTGTCACGCCCACCTTGGCAGTCTCAAGGGGCATCACGCAGTCGAAGTCGTCAAACAATAATCCGGAAACAGAAGCGCATATGAAAGACAGCAATGCCAAATCCCCGCCCCAGGTTATCGAGCTACCCGAGCTGCACCACTCCGCGGGCGACGGCCAGTCGATACTCAGCGGCAATCTGGACGTGATACAGAACGTCAAAGTCAGCCTGTCGATCCGCATCGGCGAAGCCGTCGTCAGTGTGGGCGAGCTCATGCACATGAAGGAAGACCACGTGCTGAAACTCGACACACTCATCGACTCGCCGGTGGACGTCCTGCTCGAAGGCAAAGTCGTCGCCCGCGGGCAGCTCGTCGCGGTGGACGACAATTTCGGCGTGCGCATTACCGAACTGCCGAAAACCGCGGCTCCATGAAGCGTGCCCGCAAGCCAATCGCGAGCCTGATGTTTTGCGCGCTGCTGGCGCTCGCCGGCTTCGCCCTCGCCGATGCTCCCGCCCCCACCGCTGCGGCACCGGCGCCGCACAGCGCGATTCCCTTCAAGCAGGAAACGCAATCCACCGACAGCCTCGCCATTCAAAGTTTTGCCTTGGTGGTGCTGGCGGGCCTGGCCGCTTTCGGTGTGGTGCTCGGGCTCAAGCGTTTCGGCGGCAAGTTCGGGGTGCAGCTCGGCGGATCGCGCCGCGTGCGCACGGTGGAAGCGATTCGCCTCAGCCGGCGCAGCATGCTCTACGTCGTGGAATACCAGGGCCAGGAATTGCTGCTGGCGGAAGGCGAGCACGGCGTCCAACTGGTGAGCAGCCGGCCCTTGTCTGCGTCGGCCGCCGGCTCCGCTGCGGCGACCCACACTTCGGGGTCAGGCGATGACTAAGTCCCGGTTCGGTCTGGCGCTCAAGTGCGCGTGCCTGATGCTCCTGCTCGGGTTGGCCGCAACCTGCCTCGCTGCGCCTGCCAATAACGTGATCTCGCTGCCGGGCGTCGACGTGCACTTATCCAACGGCGCCGCGCAACCGGCCCAGGTCTCAACCGCGCTCAAGGTGCTGCTTGGGCTCACGGTGCTCAGCCTGGCGCCCGCCCTGCTGGTGTCGGTGACCTCTTTCATCCGCATCATTGTCGTGCTGTCGATGCTGCGCCACGCCATCGGCATGACGGAAACCCCGCCCAATACGGTGATCATCAGCCTCGCACTGTTCCTCACGCTCTTCACCATGTCGCCGGTGCTGACCCAGATCAACCAGCAGGCGTTCGAGCCTTTCATGGACGGCAAGCTCGCGCCCGAACCGGCGTTCAATACCGCACTGAAACCTTTGCGCGATTTCATGGTGCGGCAGACCCGCGAGCAGGACCTGCAGCTCATGCTCGAAATCGCCAAGAGCCCCGAGCCGAAAACAGTCGACGATATCGCCACGGTGCAGCTGATCCCGGCCTTCATGCTCTCCGAACTGCGCGCGGCGTTCCAGATCGGCTTCGTGATTTTCCTGCCGTTTGTGCTGATCGACCTGATCGTCTCTGCTATCCTGATGTCTTTGGGTATGATGATGGTCCCGCCGTTCACCATATCGCTGCCTATCAAGATTTTGATGTTCGTACTGATCGATGGCTGGAACCTGGTGATAAGGGCGCTGCTCGGCACATTTCAATAACGACTTTTCTTTGCCATGCGCGACAGCCTCGCCGTTTCCGCCCTGCCGATGGCAGACGAACCCGCCCTGTGGCAGGCGGCGCGGGGCGAAAACAAGTCCGCGCGCGAGGCCGCGCGTGAACGCCTGATCGAGTCCTACCTGCCGTTCGCCCGCATGCTCGCCGCCAGGCTGTTCGCCGGCCGCATTGACAGCGACCTGGAATTCTCCGAATACGCACAATTCGCCACCGTCGGCCTGATCGAGGCGGTCGACCGCTTCGAGCCAGAGCGCGACATCCTGTTCAAAACCTTTGCCGGCCACCGCATCAACGGCGCGGTGATGAATGGCCTCGAGCACCTGAGCGAGAAACGCGAGCAGATTTCGGTGCGCAAGCGCCTGGCCGCCGAGCGCCGCGATTCGGGCAAGGCCGCACTCGACGAAAAAGACAAGGATGTTTTCCAGCAGCTCGCCGAAGTGGCAATCGGCCTCGCTTTGGGCCACTTCATCGACGACCCGGAAGTCGGCGAAGACGACCTGCCGATCCCGGAAAGCCAGTACGGCGGGCTGGAGCTGAAACAGATGCAGGCCAAGGTGCGGGCGCTGATCGAAAGCCTGCCCGACCGCGAAAGAACAGTGATAAAGTACCATTATCTGAATTACGTACCGTTTCACCTCATAGCCGAGACCCTGGGTGTCACCAAGGGGCGGGTGTCGCAGATCCACCGGCGCGCGCTGCAGCTATTGCGCGAAAATGCGAAAACGGTAAAAGCCTGCGACCTCGCATGGTAGGGCCGGAAGAGCCCATCGCAGGCAAATGACAGACGCGGCAGGCACGTAGGGGAACGGCCATGGCGGGCATCGACAGCGTCCAGCAAATCGTCGCCACGATACGTGCTGAAATGGCGGCGCGCGTCACGGTGGGCGAACAGCAAGCGCGCCTCGAAAAAACGCGGCTGGAAAACAAGGCCAAGGTCGCCCCCCTGCCCGAGCAGCAGCAGCGCATGGCCGATCTCATCAGCCAGCGCGTGAAATCGCTTGACCCCGACGACCCCAAGCGCGGCAGGAAAGCCTTCCGGATTTTTCTCGAATCGGTGTTGCTCACCGAATTCGGCGACACCCTGATCAACGACCCCGGCTTCTACCAGATGGTCGACGACGTGCAGAACGCCATGGAGCAAGACCCCAAAATCGCGGATGCCATCGGCAAAGCGGTTGCTGGGCTGCTGAATTCACCGGCGGCGTAGGGCTGGTTTTTATTCCCGTTTGTGCTGCGCTTGTCGAAAGCCTGCCCTGAGCTTGTCGAAGGGAGCTTCAGCCAGGCTTTTGCACCCTTATAAAGAAGACCGACGCGGCGGCCATCGTCGGTTGTCATCCCGTTCATGGTTCGACAAGCTCACCACGAACGGGGTTTGTCTGTTGGTGTTAGCTGAGCCGGGCAACACCCGCAATCCCGTTCGCCCTGAGCCTGTCGAAAGCCTGCCCTGAGCCTGTCGAAGGGGGTAGAACGGGGCACGGCTATCCTGGGAAATATCACGCGGGCAGAAACGTAACCAACCCCTTACGAAGGCCTACGACCCCTACCCCTCGCTAGTCCTGCGCGAAGACTTCCGCCGGTCCGGCGAATAATTCGGCTGCCTCTTCTTGCGGCGGTCCGGCTCGATATCCGGCTCCGGTCCGGAAACGCTCCGCCGCGCCGTCACCATCGCCGCCCGCAAGCGGTCGACTTGCGTCTCCAACCGCGCGTCCAGCTCGCCGCCGTCGGTCTCGATCACGCAGCCACCGAGCGCCACCTCCTTGTCGGCGAGCCACGTCACCAGCGCGCCCGAAGGCAGCGCCGCGTCAACCGCGCCCGTCTCGCGCAGCATCGCCAGGTCCGCGGCGTGCAGCCGCACCACTACTTTTTCGGAATTCAGCGCGTGCGTCGCCGCCTGCCGCACCAGCGCCTGCACCCCCTCACGCGTCACCACTGCCGGGCCCAGCACTTTGCACACTGCCTCGAACGCGATCGCCAGCGCCATGTCCTCCAGCCCGTGGATGCCCGCCTCCAGCGCCATCGGCAGCTTGTCGGCAATCGACTTCACCCGCGCGATCTCCACCGCGAAACTCTGCTTCGCCTCCTCGGTGCCCGCCTGCCGGCCCTCACGCAAGCCGCGCTGCCGGCCAAGCTCGCGCGCCGCCTCCGCTTCGTTCTTGAATTCGTCCAGTACGGCGAGACGCGCCTGCTCAACGAGATCACGCACCTCCCGCGCGTTGAGGTTCTTCAAAACCTCAGGGTCCGGCGCCTGGATCGCCTCCGCCGCCTCCCCGCCCAGCACAACTTCGCCCTCAGCGCCCTGCCGCGCGCGCGCGCGCCGCGTCGAAAGCTTGCGCTTTTGCTCGGAGAATTCCGGGGAGCGGAGGATGGAGACCATGGCTTGGAATCTAGCTACGCGTGTGCGGTATTGTCGCTTATTTCAGGCCAACACCCAAAGCGCAAATTGAACCATCCCCGGGCATTTCAGTGCTTCAAAATCGGCTTGATCTTGCTCAAAAACGCCTCCGACAACGACCCCTCCAGGTCCTTGAGCCAATCCTCCAGGTTTCCTTGCTCGCCGGCCTGAGCGGAATCCGCGCCGGCGGCCTTCACCCAGGGCAACACGATCGGATAACTGCTGCCGGTGGGTTTGAACGGCCCGGCAACCAGCGGCGCCTTGTCGGCCGCGGCATTCGGCGATGTCGATCGCACCAGGTAAGGATTCGGCGCGTGCTCGATCGCCACCTCGAAGATCTTCCTGACCCTGACCTTGCCGGCTGCGGTCGTGACAGTTGCAGCGGCGTTTACCGTGAGATTGATTTTGCCGGTCGCACCCGGCGGCGGCGTGACAGCCAGTCGCCTCGCGTTCCAACCGGTGATGTCTACGACCTGATTTGGGCCGGCGACCTTGATTTCGCGCTGACCATCCCCCAAAACGCAACCCACAGGCATTCCAGTCAGCGTCAGGTCAGGCGCGTCAGCCACCTTTGTATTGTCGGCGCGGATCAGTCCCAACTGGTTGCCAGCAGCACTGTGAGCAGCCGATTCAACCACAATCCGAATGGTCTGCAAACCGCCGCTGCCTACGAAGCTCACGCTCGCGCGCTGCCAGTTGTGGCTATTTGTGTCGCATTCACCAATCTTTGCGTCATCGACGTAGATCGCAATGCGGGCGGCAGAACCGTCCACTCCCAACTCGGCGGCAGCTTCAAAACTGAGGCTGTAATTCACGCCCTTCTCGGTTTTGACTTGGCGCAAGAGACCAAATGGTGACCCGTCACTGCCGCTCGCATTGCCGATATGAGTGTCGATTAGCTTCCAATCATCCATTGCAAAAAACCGTCAGGTGTTCTCCTATCAACATTATCCGCTATCTCAAGTGTCTACGAAACGTGGGGAAGATCAGTCTGACCTCATTTATTGATCTCATAAGAGACTCGCTATCAGTCGTCTGTTGCAAGTCAATCTCGCCCTCACGGCTTGGTCTGCTTTTTCAGATTTTTGAGCATTTCCACTGCCTCAGGGTAATCCTGCGCTGCGGCTTTTCCGCACCATTCGATGGCTTTTGCGATATCCTTCGGCACGCCCGAGCCTTCGCCGTAGAGCATTGCAAGCTCGTATTGCGCATTAGGCAATTTCTGCTCGGCGGCCTTACGAATCCACATCACCGCTTTCGAAAAATCCTGCGTAACACCAGTACCGTGCTCATACAGCAGACCCAAATTGAACTGAGCAAATGTATTACCCTGTTCCGCGCTCCTGTGGTACCACATTGCTGCCTTTGCGAGATCGATAGCTACTCCAGCGCCAGTGTGGTAAATACAACCTAGTCGATATTGAGCCTGTGCGTGACGCTTCGCCGCCGCGCGCAGATACCATTCAATCGCCCTCGGCTGATCGGCCACGGTGCCGACGCCATCCTCGTAGATATCCGCAAGCTTGTATTGACCTTCGGTACTCCCGAGTTCCGCTGCCTTGCGATAATAGTGAAACGACTTTTCGGTATCCAATACGACACCGTTGCCGTCTTCATACCTTCTCGCGAGAAACAATGCTGCCTCATCGTAGCCCCGATCTGCGGCACGCTCGATCAGACTCCGCCCTAACTCCAGATTCTGGTCCACACCTTTCCCCAGCCAGTAAGCCTCCCCCAGATTGAATTCTGCAACCTCGTTGCCCTGATCAGTGGCCTGCTTAAACAGTTCAGCAGCCTTCGCTTCATGCCTTTCGACACCCAGACCCGTGGAAAACATATAGCCAAGACTGTTTTGCGCGCTGGCATCCCCACCCGCGGCACTCTTGGAAAGCCAGTGAAACGCTTTCGAGAGGTCAACGGGGACCCCATGCCCCTCCAAATAAAATCTGCCCAGCACAGACTGGGCATCGAGATTCCCCTGCTCTGCTGCTTTGGTTATGTACTCGATGCCCCGATTCGCATTGACGGGACCGCCCTCCCCGAGACACAGGCCCACACCAAATCGAAGTTGTGCTGCTTCGAACCCTTGATCCGCGGCTGCTTCATACCAGAGCATCGCGGACTCCATATCAGCAGCCACTCCGTTCCCGTGTTCCAGCAATTCGCCAAGAAGGTATTGCGCATGAACGTTTCCCTGTTCCAAAACGTCGCGATCAAAAGCCGCTTCCCGAAGTCTTGTAACTGCCGGTGCACGATCCTCGATACGCTCGACCCGATGGAACTCGATGTGGCTATCCAGCAATTCGTGGAAAAAACTCTCGTCCCGGCAAAATACTTCCTCGGCTACCACAAGCCGGCACGAAATCGCCATTTGTTCGCGCACGATACATATCACCACCACGCGGCTCGAAAAGTCATGCCCCGGCAGGATGCCGGAATACTCGGCAACCACGCCGTTCCAGGTGTCGTCACGGACCGGGCGCGGCGAGACAATCTCCTTGAGCGACGGCGTCGATTCGAGGACCGCACCGAGCCTCGCGGATGCCCAAAGTTCAAGCGGTATTTCCTTGCCGGCGGAGTATGCATTTGCGGTGAATTGCGCACCTCTCTCCGGATCGGTCACCTGGAAGTACTCCTGAGTTCCAGTGTTGATCCAAGAACTCGGAGCCTTCAAAATCAACCCGAATCCCGGGCTGATGAATTCGCGCAACTGCTGCTCAATAGGAAAGTTCATGCAAATGACTGAGTCACAGGGCCGGGTTCTCGCTCATCGCCCGCTTAAGCACACCTTCAAGCAAGGGATCGGTGTAGAGGGGTGGCGACGGCCTTAGCTTGCCGAGCGGTGTATCCATGACGAGGTGATCGATTTCTAGATTTTGTAACCCGTGTAGCTCCCGAAGCTTGAGCAACGTCAGTACCTCGAAAGGAAAGTAGAAGTCCTCGACATCCAAAAGATCGTTTGATTCGCCTGGCCGGGTGTGACGGTCGCAAACCCCCAGCAATATTGGCGCGAGCCGCTGGGGATCGGGCGCGTTCCACTCCTTGAGGAGCGCGACAAACAGCGGTTCTGCCTCGGCCCAGGGAGGCGGTTCGCACTTGGGCCAGCCTTGTTGCTCTTGCACCAGCCTAAGCACAAAATATTTAGCCCTGCAGGGCTCAGGCACACTGCTGTCCTCGGCCCATCTCCAGATTTGCGGCCATCCCTCGATCCTGGCTGGCCAATAGACACGCTCCACCAGATCACGCGCCCAGTCCAGCCAGCCCAACACGAAGCATTCGGCGACCGTTCGTACCGTCGCAGAGAGGAGGCGAAACAATGCGTAGTCGCTTCCCAACCCCATATAGGTGTTTCCCTTCCTGTAATCTTTGTCGTAATAGGCATGCTGCTCGGCTAGCGACACACGCCGACTCCAATAATGGTAGGCGACCGCGCGATCCCACCCGGAATCCCACCCTTTGCCGCCATTGAGCGCGGCGCGGATTGCACGTCTGCGGTGTGCCAAGCCTACTTGCCAAAGGTCTGGCACCACTCTAACAAGGTCGTACTTGTTGAACGCAGCGAGCAGAGCGTTGTTCTGTGCTTCCGGAGGCAACGGCAACTCGAAGCCCGAACCCTCTGTTGCGTATTGCTGAAGACGCGAAGCGGGTTCGCTTGCCTGAAGTTCAGGGTCAAAGATGTCGTACTTAAGATATGTTTTTATGCGAGGAAACCTCGGACTGATTCCGGGCCGCGATGGGATATTAGTCGATTCCCCTGACATTCTGCTCGAATCAATACCTAACCTGAATAATTCTCATTGCGCCAAGCGCGGTCGAGGCCGCGCGTCGGACGGCACTAGCCAATTCGATTCACGCGCTGCACTTAGGCAATGACAACGCGAGGGCGACAACGTGTCACGGCCTTCCGTCCTTGACCAAGCGCGCGTGGTAAGCCCCCCAAGCTCGGGTATCGACACTTGCCGTTCTGAAATTGACTGCCCAATACGTCGGGTCTCCATTTTCGTTTACATTACCAGGCGATCCGGTCCAGTAATCCATTATCTCCGTGCCCGGAAATACCCTCTCGTTGATGTTGGGCCTGTCCCGGTAGATAAAATTGCTGCGATCGATTATTGAGGCCAATTCGACCTTGCTCGGCAATCGCCAGTCGCCACCCGCGCCATCCGGCACGCCCGCGTTTTCAATTGTCAACGCCTCGCCAATGCAACCCTCACCCTCGATCCACTGCTGGCCGACGCTGCACCGCTGCCAGGTGATATTGAATTCCTTGTCGTAGACCATATCGCCCAACACCTCGAAGCGAGCAGGTATCGGCAGTTTGTTCCAATCGACCGGGGGCGGCGGCAGTTTCTCCATCCCCATCGCGCCCAAACCTCGCAACCTGGCTTCCTTTTTACAACGCTTGGCAAAGTAATAAATGACGCGGTGTTCGACACACTCCACCTCGCCTTTACCGAACAATATAGCGGCAAGAACCCTTACCCTTGCGCCTAGCCCGGTGGCACCGGCGATCGCCCTGTTTTCCTTTGTCGCAGGAAGCGTCAACACTTGAGGTCGCCCGTTTTTGTGCAATCGCTCACGGGACCACGCTACCGTACCCAGCCCGGCAGACAAAACCATGAGCTCCGGTCCGGTCAACGCAGACTTGGCGGATTCGCCGGCTTTCAACGTGGCCAGTTTCGCTAACATGAATACTAAAAGCGATTCGGTATCGACCTCGAATCGCGAGGACTCATCGACGAGGAGCGCTGCGATTAATTCCTCCCCCGTCATAGCACCGGCGCCCCAATTCGCGGGGTCGCCCAAGCTAGGATCCAGCCTCAAGCTTACTCGGAGCACCGCGGCCCCTACCTCCCTGGTGCCAGGTGTTGACTCGATATCGGTACCATCAAAATCCCCCTTTTGGGCGGCTTGCAAGAACCCCCGGATGAGTTCGATTTCGTTTCGGGTCAGAAACGTTTTTGACGCTGTCGTCGCTGCCATCTTAACCCACCGTAAATGTCGTCGTCCCCACATTCGAATTCGCCGTCCCGTCACTCACCGCATAGGTCAGCGTGTCGGTTCCGGTGAACCCCGCGTTCGGCTTGAAGGTCCAGGTGCCGTTAGAGTTCACGGTTATTGTACCGTTTGCGGGCTGGGTCAGGATGATCGCCGTCAGTTTGGCGCCATTGACATCGGTCGCATAAGACAGCGGGTTCACGGTCGCGTTGCTGTTCCTCTTGACCGAAATACTGCTGTTGGCGAGCGTCGGCGGAATTTCGACTTCGTTGACCTTCAGCGTGACTGTCACGGTGTTGGAATAAGCTGTCCCGTCGGTCACGTGATAGGTGAAGCTATCGGTCCCAAAGAAGTTCGCCTTCGGCGTGTAGGTCCAAGTGCCGTCGGCGTTCATGGTTATGCTCCCATGACTCGGGTTGCCGACCACCGACGCCGTTAGCGGGTCGCCGTTGACATCGACGGCATTTGCCAGCGGATTCAGGATCGTGGTCCCGTTCTCGTTCAGCGTAAGACTGCTGGCCGTCAGCGTCGGCGCGATCTCGATCTTGCTTACGGTCAGCGTCACCGTGGCGATGTTGGACGTATCGGTGCCATCGCTGACCTGGTAAGTGAAGGTATCGGTGCCGAAGAAGTACTGGTTCGGCTTGTAGGTCCAGGTGCCGTTCGAATTGATGGTGATCGTGCCGTTCGCCGGTCCGGTCACAACCGACGCCGTGAGCTTCGCGCCGTTTACGTCGGTGGCTGGCGTCAACGGATTGAAGTTTTCGGTGCCGTCTTCCTTCAGGGTGAAGGCGCTATTGGCCAGCGTTGGCGCGATCTCGACCTCGTTCACAGTCAGCTTCACGGTGACAGTGTTCGAATACGCCGTCCCATCAGTCACGTGGTAGGTGAAGCTATCCGTGCCGAAGAAATTGGCCTTCGGCGTGTAGGTCCAGGTGCCATCCGGGTTGACCGTGATACTACCGTGTGACGGGTTGCTGACTATTGACGCTGTGAGCGGGTCGCCGTTGACATCAACGGCATTCGCTAGCGGATTGAAGAGCGTCGTCGCGTTTTCGTTGAGCGTAACGCTGCTGGCGGTCAGCGTCGGCGCAATCTCGATCTTGCTTACCGTGAGGCTGACGGTGGCAACGTTCGAATCGTCGGTGCCATCGTTCACTTTGTAAGTGAAGCTGTCCGTGCCGTAGAAGTACTGGTTCGGCTTGTAGGTCCAGGTACCGTTCGAGTTGACGGTGAGCGTACCGTTCGCCGGGCCGCTGACGATCGAGGCCGTGAGCTTATCGCCATTAACGTCCGTTGCCGCGGTCAGCGGGTTGAAGCTCTCTGAGCTGTCCTCTTTGAGCGTGAAGGAGCTGTTGGCAAGCGTCGGCGAGATTTCGACCTTGTTCACCGTGAGCTTCACCGTCGCCGTGTTGGAACTCACAGAACCGTCGTTCACCTTGTAGCTGAAGCTATCGGTGCCGTAGAAATACTGCTTCGGCGTGTAAGTCCAGGTGCCGTCGGCGTTCTGTGTGAGCGTGCCGTGCGCGGGCTTGGTGGTGATCGTCTCCGTGATCGGGTTGCCGTTGGCATCCGTGGTGACCGGGAACAGGGTCAGGATGACCGACGCATCTTCGTTCAAGCTCGCCGTACTGCTGGTCACTACCGGCGTGACCGTCAACTGGAAGGTAGTCGATGCCGACAAGCCCTCGGAGTCGGTGGCCGTAACCTCAATGCTCCACGTCCCCACTCCGGTCGCGGGCGGCGTGCCGGAGAGCACGCGCGTGACCGGGTTGAACGAGAGCCACGAAGGCAGCGGGCTGCCGTTGCCCAGCGTCACCGCGTAACTCAGCGTATCGCCAATCACGCTGTCCACGTCGGTGAACGTGTTGCTGGGGATGGTGTAGCTGAAGGCCGCTCCCTGCGCCGCGGAGCGGTTGGCGATCGCATGAGCGAGCACCGGCGGATTGTCGGTGAGCTTCATGATGGTCGCGGCGTTCCAGACGGTGCCGTCGGCAAACGTCACCGACTGCACTTTCTGGTCTGCGGCCACGAACCAATCCTGCACATCGATGCTGCCGGTCGCGTCTTTGAGGTACAGGTCCATGCCGGAGCGGGTCGCGGTGATATCCCCGGTGCTGATGCCGGCGCCAAAGCTGATGGTGTCCGCAGTACCCGGAGTGGCGGCGTCTTTCGCGATGGTGTCCGCGCCGAAGCCGGGGTTGAACACGTAGGTGTCGTTGCCGCTGCCGCCATCCATCGCGTCGTTGCCGATGCCCGCGATCAAGGTGTCGGCGCCGGCGCCGCCGTACATGTTGTCGTTGCCCGTGCCGCCGATGATGAGGTCATCGCCACTCGATCCCCACAACTCGTCGTTGCCGGTGCCGCCCACCAGCGTCACGTTGCCATACGCATAGATCGAGCTCGTGAGATCGATCACCTGGTTCCCCGTGCCCGCCCTGATGGTCTGGATATCGACCAGGCGCGGTTGCGCTTTACCGCCCGGGAACGGGCTGTACTGGTCGTCGAGGAAGAGCGCGTTGTTGCCATCGCCCATGAGCGGGGTGTTGTTAGTGCCCTGGCCATAGAACACGTCGTAAGAGCGATTGTCGCCGGCGATGGAGTTGATCTGCCCCGTGCCGGGGTTGCCCGGGCTGCCCGCGTTCAGCGAGCCCCA
>Ga0181537_10003742_pt1 | contig 12887 bp, 10 predicted proteins | sample PEATcosm2014_Bin_39_FD_119765 | JGI IMG/M metagenome (GOLD analysis project Ga0181537, IMG submission 119765) | Peatland microbial communities from MTU Mesocosm Facility, Houghton, MI, USA - PEATcosm2014_Bin23_10_metaG | ecosystem: Environmental > Terrestrial > Soil > Wetlands > Peat | place...
ACCGACCGGCTCGGCGATTTTGACGCCGACGTTGGATTGGCTCAGTCCGTTAGGGGCCAGACCGAATCCGGCAGTCCTGTTCGTGGGATTGAGGAAGTAAGAGGCCCCGGTGGGGAAGTTCGGATCGAATGGCGTGCCGTGGGTCTGATAAGTGCCGCCCAAATCGACGGTGCCGTAGAAGGTGACCCCGTACCAAGTCAGCGGACAGGCCGTGAAGAAGAAGTCGTAAGTGCTGCCACACGCAACCGCTGCAGGTGCCACATAGGTCATCGGCGCCTTGGTCACCATGGCGTCCATATCGGCGGCGTTTGCGGCGCTACCGCCCGTCAGCACCGCCGCCGTGGCAAAAGCGACCAAAAAACCGCTGCTTTTTGCCTTAGTTTTCCCGACTAACATAAACCCCCTCCGCTGTGTGCAAGAACACAATGAATTCAGCAGAAATTAACCTTCGCTGTGTGACAGGTCCATGACATTTGTTCCATCGGACTCATTGTCGTCGGCAATCCACCGCGAAAAGCGCCTCGTCGTGGCATTATTGCCACAAGCTCTCGGCCCTCACCAATTTTCCAGACCATTTGGTCGCGAAACGTCGCGAGTTGAGCGAAATCCGATCGGATAAAATTCGATTGCGAAACGATTCCGCGTCTAAGGCGCCGCATTCTGCGGAAAGAGGCTCTTAAAGGCCGCCGCGATGGCAGGTAGCGGCGGCGGAATCGGCGGGAACACCTGATAATCCTCCCAGCCGTTGCCGAGCGACTTGTAGAGCGTCACGAACTGAGCCGCCGCGCTCTCTTGCGCGAGCACGTATTGCTCTTCGATCTCGTATTCTTGCCGCTGCGCGTCGATGACATTGAGCGAATCCGTCAGTCCGCGATCGAACCGCTCGGTCGCCAAAGTCACCGCGCGCCGCGCCGCGGTCAACGCATCGCCGAGGTGCCGCAGCCGAATCTGTTGGGCCGCATAGGCGTCGATCGCGGCGTCCACTTCGCTGACCGCATTGAGCACGGTCTGTTTGTAATTGAACAAAAGTTCGCGGCTGCGAAAATCGGCCTTTTCCACCAGCGCATCGAGGCGACCGAAATCCAGGATCGGCACGGTAGCGGCCGGTCCGACCGACCATATTGGATTGATGGTCAGCGGCGTCGGAGCGAGCCCTTGCGTCTGTTGGCCGAAGCCGGCCGTTATCGCGACTTGAGGAAAGAGGTCCGCGGTGGCGACGCCGATCAAGGCCGTCGCGCTGGCCAGCCGGCGTTCGGCTTCGACGACGTCGGGACGGCGCCGCAGCAAGTCGATCGGCAAGCCTGTGCGGATGCGTGCGGGCAGCACCGGAAGCATCCCGGGCCGGGTCAGCTCCCTGCCGAGATTTTCCGGAAATTCGCCGAGCAGCACCGCAATCGCATAACGCGCTGCGTCGGTCCGCGCGATCAGGGGCGCGACTTGCGCCTGCAACTGCGCGAGCTCACGCTGCGCCAACGTGACGTCGAGCTCGTTGGTGATGCCGCGGTGGTAACGCTCCTTGACGAGGTCCACGTATTTCTGCGCCACCTCGATATTCTTGCGGAGCACCGCAAGCTGCATTTGCAGCGCGCGCAAATCGAGGTAGGCGCGGGTCACGTCGGCGACGAGCGAGATCAGCACCATGTTGCGGGCGGCGATGGCGGCGTCGACGTCATATTGGGCGGCCTCGATGGCGCGGCGGAATTTGCCGAACACGTCGATCTCCCAAGCCGCGGCGAAACCGTAGATATTATTGATCCGCGATACGCCGGCACCGTTTTCGCTCGAGACGAGTGTCTGCGAGGCCCGACCGCGCGCCAGATCGGAGCCGGTGCCCCACGCTCCGCCTTCGCTGCCTGCTACCTCCGGCAAAGCCGCGCCGATCACCACGGCCTCTTGCGTGCGCGCCTGTTGCAGCCGATTCAAGGCGATTTCCAGCGTCGGACTCGCCGCAATGGCGCGATCGATCAGCGAATCGAGCTCGCGATCGTGCAGCGCATGCCACCATTTGGTGCTAGCGGCGGCGCGGTTGGCGGCTACCCTGGAAGACGCCGCAGCAATGAAACTCTGCGGCACAGGCGGTTCTGGCGGCTGGTAATTGGGGCCGACGGCGCAGGACGCCAGACCGAACCAGGCCAAAGCGCCAAAGATGGGGCCGGAAATGACCAAGCGCGGACGGGTTGTAGCGCCACATCGGCGGATGCCGCGTTTGCACGGAAGCTTGGCTGGCGCCGGCACGAACGGGTGCACTCCACTCACGGAAGCAACGGGCGGTTACGATGACGTTCAAGCCAACAGCGGCGTCGACGCAGCACGCATGAACCCGCCTGCGGATGGTGTTCCCCCGCAATCGAGAATGAGCGGTTTTGCAAAGCCGCGCAAGCGACCGTTAGCCGCCGTTCCCCTGAAAAAGGGAGCGGCGGCTTTACCGCGACAGCGTCGAAAAATCGTCTCGGCTTTGGCGCACCCGTAGCGCTTAGAACGTCACGCGAATGGTGCCGACGAAATTATTCTGCACAACCGGAGTCGGCGTTACCGCGAACTGATAGCCGGCGCCGACGATCAGGTTTATCGGCCGGGTCGGGCTGTCCATACCGATCTTAAAGCGGCCAAAGATGATCCCTGGCGTGAGCAAGACTTGGCTGAGACCGGAATGCTCGCCGTTCAGGTAGTAGGTGTAGTTGACTTCGAATTCCGGCCAAAAATACTCCATGAAATGATATTGGACGGTGGTGTTCCAGAGAATCGGGTCGCCGAAATTCTTATAATTCACGGTCGCAGGGTTGCCACCGGAAGCCACCGCACTAACCGGATACTGCTGGCTGATCGTCGACTGAATGTCAAAATCGCCCCAGCCCTTGCCGAACGCCAAGGTCGGTTGCGCAACCAGGACGCCGCTCGATATTTTGCCGGGCGTGGCGAGCGGATCGGACATCTGAAAGAAACCCGTCACGATGTAATTACCGTTCTGCTCGTTGGCGGAAATGAAGCGGTACTTGGCCAAAAACATCGGCCAATCGCCCAGGCCTTCTCCATTCCCCTTGGGACCCGAAGCGGTTTCGTATGGCGGCGGCGCCAAGATCACTTCAACGTTGTATGCGGGGATGAACTCTATTCTTGGGCCGCCAGGTCCCCCGTAATTGAGGATGTGTTGGCCGTTTGCCTGGCCGTTTTGCGCGCTGGCGTTTTGCTGATCGTAGAAGTCCCAACGAAACTCTTGCTCGAGCCGTGGCGTGACCGTCACAAGGGGAGTCATCCAGTGCGGCTGCGCCGCCTGAGTGGCGCTCACCATGTCGAGCCAGGGTGTAAAGATTGTAACCGGACCGGGAGGTAGAGACCCGTCAGAAGGCAGCGCCTTGGTTAGCATGGGCGCACTTTGCGCGTGCGCATAGACCGGCGCAAATAGCAGCGCGACGCCAGCAAGAGCGCCGCCCCAAGCAACAACGATAGCAGACGCAGCGCGTGCGCGCATCGGTATGGGAGCCGGATTGCTCCAGCTTTTCGCAGTATTTTTCATCATAAGCCTCGCCCGCTATATTCGATTATATACAACGTAACCATCGGGCGTTGTTACACCCTTGTCAATATCGCCTTAGGAATTACCCCGCGGCTGCGGGTGGATGTGACATCGCGGCAACAGATCGCCGGGCGGTCGCCAGGCCGGCGACGTCAGTCGCCTGTACCGCCCTCCGGCGCCAACGCCGGCGCATAGTCCGGCGGCACCTGGAAAAGGTCGGGGCGCTGTTGGGCGTAGGTTACGGAATGCGCTTGCCTGATAGTCTGGCCGTCGGCAACGTGCCGGAGCAACACGCCGTCCTCAGTGGCACAGACAGTGTGCGTCACCACATCGTCCGTCCACGACCAGTCGACGCATCGCAACCCGGCGATAACGACTTCACTACCGCGCCTGAGCGACTCGCCCGCTTCCGGCACTGGCGGCCGGCCCTGAGTGCCTTCCAACTTGCGGTACGTCCGGCTTGCCGGGCTGATGAGTGTGATCTCACGCGCGTTCCGGTTGAAAATCGTGCTCGATTTGTCAGCACCGTCGATGCGCTCCAGACCCTCGCTCGCCAGCCAGCGAACGCGCTCGCGATATTTCGGCTCCTGCGGCCGGGTCACGTCGTAGATAATGTCGACGTCGCGGGTCGGAAAAAGCTGGGGCCGCTCCCCAGCTTGGGCCGGAAATCCGGCGAGCAGCAGGCCCATGAGAGTTAACGGCGGTAAGTTGCGCAGAGGGCTCATTTTGCGCCTCTCGTTGGGTTCACCGTGCGTAGCCGATTAGGCTGCGTCAGCGGCGCCGGTTACACAACGGCCCGGTTCGTATAGATTGCGGCTGGCGGCACGGCTTGCTCGATTCCCCGGCGGTCTTGCCGTCTCGGCCGGAGATCAGCAACGTGTGGATCGTTCAAATCGCCCTGAGGCGGCCCTATACCTTTGTTGTCTTTGCCTTCCTCATTGCGATCTTCGGCTCGGTCGCGGGACTGCGCACGCCGGTCGATATATTTCCCAACATCAACATACCGGTTGTCAGCGTGGTCTGGACCTACAATGGGCTTCTGCCCAACGATATGTCCAGCCGCGTCATCTATTTCTACGAGCGTTACATCACCGCACAGGTTTCCGACATCGAGCACCTGGAGTCGCAGTCGTTCAACGGCTACGGCGTGGTCAAGATTTTTTTCCAGAAGAACGTCAATATCGCCGCGGCCTTGGCGCAGGTGACGGCTGCTTCGCAAACGGTGCTGAAGCTCTTGCCGCCCGGCATTACGCCACCCTACGTGCTCAGCTACAACGCTTCCAGCGTGCCTATCCTGCAGCTGGCCTTGTCGAGCAAAAAACTGCCGCAGATGCAGTTGTTCGATTTCGGACAGAATTTCATCCGCCCGCAGCTCGCCACCGTCGCCGGCGCGGCGGTGCCTTCGCCCTACGGCGGCAAGATCCTGCAGGTGCAGATCGATCTCGATCAGGACGCCATGCAGGCCCACAACGTGTCGGCCGACGACCTCGTCAACACTATCACGGCGCAGAACCTGATCCTGCCGGCAGGCGACCAGAAGCTCGGAAAATTCGACTGGAACGTCGCGCTCAACGCCAGTCCCGTGATGTTGGAAAATATCAACGATCTGCCGATCAAAAAGGTCAACGGCACGATCATCTACGTGCGCGACGTATCCTACGTGCACGCCGGCTCGCCGCCACAGACCAACCTCGTTCGCGTCAATGGTTCGCGCGCGGTGTTGATGACCATCCTCAACGCCGGCTCCGCGTCGACGCTCAGCGTCATCGACGGAATCAAATCGCTGTTGCCGCGGGTCGAGGAGAGCCTGCCGTCGAGCCTCGATCTGCGCGCCGTGGGCGATCAGTCGATCTTCGTCAAGGCCGCAATCTTCGGTGTCGTCCGCGAAGCCGCCCTTGCTGCGGTGCTGGTCGGCGTGATGATCCTCATTTTCCTCGGCAGCTGGCGCTCGACGATCATCATCATCATTTCCATACCCCTCTCGGTGCTGTTCTCTGTTGCCGTCCTCTCGGCGCTCGGCGAAACCATCAACGTCATGACTTTGGGCGGCCTGGCGCTTGCCGTCGGCATGCTGGTGGACGAAGGCACAGTGACTCTTGAGAACATTTTCTACCATCTGGAAATGGGCAAAAAAGTCGAACGGGCGATCCTTGATGGTGCCCAGCAAATCGTCGGCCCGGCTTTCGTCACGCTCCTGGTACTCGACATCGTGTTCGTCCCGATGTTCCAGCTTGGCGGCGTCGCCGGCTATCTGTTCCGGCCGCTGGCCGAGGCGGTGGTGTTCGCGCTGATCGGCTCGTTCCTCCTGTCACGCACGCTCGTTCCCACCATGGCCAATTATCTGATGCGCGACCACCGCGTCGGACCCGTGCATACGCACAGCGACACCCCGGCGCCGGTCGTACACTCGCGCAATCCGTTGCGGCACTTACAACGGGCGTTTGACGATCGCTTTGCGCGCGCGCGCGCGCGCTATCGCGCGCTGCTGTTGCTGGCGCTCGGGCGCCCGAGGACTTTCATCGCCGGGTTCCTTGCCTGCGTCTTAGTGTCTTTCGCACTGTGGCCGTTTCTTGGGCAGAATTTTTTTCCAGCGGTCGATTCCGGGCAAATCCTGATGCACGTTCGCGCCCAAGCCGGCACACGGATTGAGGAAACCGCCCGTCTGTTCGATCTCGTCGAACAAACAGTCCGCCAGACCATCCCGCCCGGCCAACTCGACGCTATCGTAGACAATATCGGGCTGCCGATTTCCGGCATCAACATGGCCTATCAGAACACCGGCACCATCGGTCCCGAGGACGGCGACGCGCTGATCAGCCTCAAGGAGGATCACGCGCCGACGGAATCCTTCGTCAAAGAGTTGCGTACAATATTGCCGCAAAAATACCCTGGGGCGACGTTCTCGTTCCTGCCGGCCGATATTGTGTCGCAGATTCTCAATTTCGGCTTGCCGGCGCCGATCGACGTGCAAATTATCGGCAATAACCAGACGGCGAACTATGCTTACGCTACCGAATTGCTCAAGCGCATCCGCACGGTAAGCGGCATCGCCGATTTGCGCATCCAGCAGGTCCTCAATTATCCGCAGATCAACGTCAACGTCGATCGGACGCTCGCCGGCGAAGTTGGCCTGACGCAACGCGACGTTGCCAACAGTCTGTTGGTCACGCTCTCGGGCAGCCAGCAGGTTCATCCGAATTTTTGGCTGAATACCGAAAACGGCGTCTCCTACCCGATTGTCGCTCAGATGCCGCAATACCGGATCGACACGATCTCGGACCTCGTCAACGTGCCGGTCACCTCAGCGGATTCCAAGGCGCCGCAATATCTTGGCGGTCTCGCCCGGATTACCGCGGGACCTAGCCCGGGCATCGTTTCGCACTACAACGTGCAGCCGGTCATCGACCTATACGGCGCCGTCCAGGGCCGCGATCTCGGCGCCGTCGCCGGCGACGTCAACCGGGTTCTGGACGAGACCCGCAAGGACCTGCCGCGGGGCTCGTACGTTGTGCTGCGGGGCCAAGTCCACACTATGACAAGCGCATATGGCCAACTTTATTTCGGTCTCGCCGGCGCCATCGTGCTCATCTATCTGGTGATCGTCGTTAATTTCCAGTCTTGGCTTGATCCCTTTATTATCATCACCGCATTGCCGGGTGCGCTCGCCGGCATCGTCTGGATGCTGTTCATGACCGGGACGACTTTGTCGGTGCCGGCACTTACGGGCGCTATCATGTGCATGGGGATCGCAACGGCAAACTCGATCCTGCTGGTGAGTTTCGCCAGCGAGGGCTTGGCGGAAGGCCTGGATTCGGCCGCGGCCGCTCTCGAGGCCGGTTTCACGCGTTTCCGCCCCGTGCTGATGACGGCGCTGGCGATGATTATCGGCATGCTACCGATGGCGTTCGCGCTCGGCGAGGGCGGCGAGCAGAATGCGCCGCTCGGCCGCGCCGTGATCGGCGGCCTCCTGGTGGCGACCGTCGCGACGTTATTCTTCGTTCCGGCCGTATTCAGTGTGCTACACGCCGGGCACGGTCGGCCCGATGCCGAAGCCGCGCCCCCGCGACCCGCAACCACTGCCTAACCGGAACGATCCATGGTCTCGGACGATAACAGGCCTGCGCACGAGACGCCGCGGTCGACAGCACCACCGGGCAATCTGCGCCGGATCGGGCTTATCGCTGCGGCGGTGGCGGTGGTCATTGCGCTGATCGGAATTCTGCAACGGAGAAGCCACGAGGCGGAGGTCACACAGTGGACGCAACGGCAGGCGATCCCAACCGTCGCCATGATCAATCCGCACGCCGGGGCGGCTATGCAACGCCTGGTGCTGCCGGGCACGGTGCAGGCCTGGTACGAGGCGCCCATATATGCCCGCGTTCCGGGTTATCTGAAGAACTGGTATTTCGATTATGGCGCTCACGTGAAAAAGGGCGATGTCCTCGCCGAGATCGAGACCCCGGACCTCGATGCGCAAATGGCCGCGGCGCAAGGCAAGCTCAATTCGGCGCGCGCTCTGGTTAATGTCCGCGAAGCCGAAAAGCAGTTCGCCGAGACGACCTATCAGCGCTGGCGCGACTCGCCCAAGGGCGTCGTCTCCGAGCAGGAGCAGCAAAGCAAGGAAGCCGATTACAACAGCGCGCTCGCCCGGCTGAACGCGGCCACCGCAGAGGTTGCCGCCGATCAGGGCGAAGTCGATCGCCTGCAGGCGCTTGAAAGTTTCAAGAAGATAACCGCGCCGTTCGATGGCGTAGTGACCGCGCGCGAGACCGACATCGGCGCGCTCATCAATGTCGGCAGCGGCGGCAGTGGGTCCGAGCTGTTCCGCGTCGCCGACATTCACAAGATGCGCGTTTACGTGCAGGTGCCTCAGCAACTATCGGCCGGAATTCAAGCCGGCCTGACCGCGGAGCTGCATCTGCCGCAATATCCGGACAAGACCTTCAATGCCACTGTCGCCACGACCTCGAGCGCCATCAACACCAGCGCGCGCACCCTGCTGGTGGAGCTGCACGCCGACAATCCCGATGGCCTGTTGCAACCGGGCGCCTATGCGCAAGCCAATTTCGAACTGCCGACCAATCCCGACGTCGTGCGCGTGCCGACCAGCGCGCTGATTTTCCGCGAGCGTGGCATGGAGGTCGCCACGATCGGCGCCGGCGGCAAGGTCGAGCTCAAGACAGTCACGATCGGGCGCAATCTGGGAACCGAAGTGGAAATTCTCAACGGTCTGACGCTCTCCGACCGGGTGGTGAATAGCCCGCCGGATTCGCTTGCCGACGGCGACACGGTACGTATCGCCGGTCAGCAGTCGGGTGGCAATTTTGGGCAGGCCGGCAACGAGAACGTGGCAGTTGCACCGGCAGCGAAACCGCGTTGAACGACGCTGGCCAAATTCAGGTGACCAGATCGATGATCCCGACACCATCGACGATGCGGAGGCGGCCGTGGCAAGCCATGTGATACTTGCGGCCGACCAACGGCATGTCATCTTCGTGGGTGAACGACGGAACGTTTACAATGACGCTCTTGACCAATATTTCCTCAAAGCCTTGGCTGCCCTCCAAAACAATACCCCATTTCCATTCACCGTTGGGCGTATTGTGCGCCATGGTGTTGTAGCGAATTCGAATAAGGTCGCTCAAAATTCTACCTGCGCTGCAATGCGAAAGCCGAGGTCCGCTGATGCCTCATTGCAAAGCCGCCAGCCCGCGTTCATTTTAGGGCTACCCCGCCGCAGCCGCTAGATCCCCTGCCCGCCGCCCGGATTGCTCGACACGGTCATCTGAAAGCGCTGCATCTCCTTGCGGCCTCCGGCCCAGGAGACTTCCAGTACGAACGCGTCGGGACCGTTGAAACCGTCCGCCGCGCGGTAGAAAGCGACGAAGGCCGGAACTTCGGTGGCGAGGCATTGCTTGATGTTGGTGGCCTTGAACGTTGCACGCTTGACGGTGACTGCGCCATGCGCCGGCGGAGCAGCGAGCCGGATCGCCGGCAGCGGGCCCGACGTGCAATCGGGCCGAATGGTGGTGTAAATGCCGACGCGCACGTCTTTGCCCGGCGCCGCCTTGAGGTCATGGACGACCGCAGCGTCTTTGGTATGCGCGTCTTGGGCATGGACGGATGGCGTCCAGATGCAAAGCAACGCCGCGAGCCAGTATCGGGTCATCGCGCGCACCTGGTGACGGAGACTTGCTGGTCCATCGCTACGCTTCCGGTGGATCATTATTACCACAGGAACCTAACCCGGAAACCGGCCTTGCCTGCCGTCCCGGCAGCGCATAGTGATAGCGCAAGATTGGAGAGGTGGCCGAGTGGCTGAAGGCGGCGGTTTGCTAAACCGTTATACGGTCTAAAGCCGTATCAAGGGTTCGAATCCCTTCCTCTCCGCCAACGCAACGAAAGCTCGCCCCCATTCGGCGGTATCAGGCCGCGATAGCCGCCGCCTGAACCGGTGCCGCCACCGGACTTCCCTTGAGCCAATCGCGCGCCGCACGCTGTGCAATGGCAATCTCGGCATCCGACATCTGATCGGCGATTTCCCGCCGCAGCCGGATCGCTTCGAGGTTGCCTTTGGCCGCTGCCAGGTTGAACCATTTGTGCGCAGAGATGAGATCGACCGGCACGTCGCGGCCGACCGAATACATGATGCCAAGCTCGAACAGCATGTCACCCGCAGCGTGGCCTTCGCCGAGGGGTGCCGCGTTGCCGTCGAGAATTTCAAAACGAGCCATGATGCGCTCCTGTCTTTATCGCTTCGTCGCCTGTCCGCTTTTTCGCGTACGCGCCGGATTTAATTACCGGCGAATACGCGGATAATCGTCAGAACATTTGAATGGTGGTTTAACTAATGCGATGAATCAAAACTGAACTTGCTGCGCAGCGCTAGCACGCACGCGGCAACGCAGCGTTAAGCAAGGTCCCGCGCGGTCAGACCGGCTGAGCGCGTTTTCAGCGCGTCAATACTGAGCTACTTGCACCGCAAAGCGCCTTGCAATGACCGGTTCGTAGGCTATCCTCGCGGCCGTCGTGGTGACTAATGGGTATCGGGAGGAACAGAATGAATATCCTTCGCAAGACGGCGACCCTTGTCGTTTCGGCGATCGCGCTGACGCTCATTCTGATCGCGCCTTCGCGCGCAGCCGATCCGCTCGGCACCTGGCTCACTGGCGACAAGAAGGGCAAGATACGCATCGTCAGTTGCGGCGCTGCGATTTGCGGAACGCTGGTCTGGCTCGCCGAGCCGCTCGACCCCGACACCCGCCAGCCCAAGGTCGATAAGAACAACACGAACGCCAGCCTGCAAACGCGCCCGCTGCTCGGCATCCCCATCGTGCTCAACATGGCGCCGACCGACGGCGACAAATGGGAGGGTAAAGTCTACAACGCCGAGGATGGCGGCACGTATACGGGTTCGTTCACCATGACTGGAGCCAACACCGCCGAACTCAAGGGCTGCGTGATGGGGGGCCTGATCTGCAAGGGGCAGACTTGGACCCGGTCGAACTAATCCGCTTTCCACTCATTCCCGCGTAAGCGGCAATCCAGAACCGGATCCCCGCTTACGCGGCGACGACCGGATTATCTTGCCTTCTGGCCAAACAAGATCGCGCGCACCTTCGGATCGTGCATGTCGACCGCAGCCGCCGCTTCGATACGGATCGCGAAGGCCCGCTTCACCGCCTCGCGCGCGCGGATGGTTTCGAACCAGCGCTTGAGATGCGGAAACTTGGCTAAATCCTGGCCCATCCGCTCGGCGAGCCTGACCCAACCGACGCTCGCCATGTCGGCAATGGAATAGCGGCCGGCGAGAAAGTCGCGCCCGTCGAGCCGCGTGTTCATGACACCGAACAAGCGGTTGACCTCGTCGGTGTAGCGGTTGATCGCGTAGGGAACTTGCTCGGGCGCGTACCGGCGGAAATGATTGGCCTGGCCGGCCATCGGGCCGAGCCCGCCCATTTGCCAGAACAACCACTCCTCGACGGCGACGCGCGCGCGCTCCTCGCGCGGATAGAATTTGCCGGTCTTGCGGCCGAGATATTGCAGGATGGCGCCGGACTCGAAGACCGAAACCGCGCGGCCGCCCGGACCGTCGGGATCGACGATGGCGGGAATGCGGTTGTTCGGCGAGATCGAAAGAAAGTGCGGCGTGAATTGCTCGCCTTTGGAGATATCGACCGGGCGCACCACGTAGGGCAGCCCGCATTCCTCGAGCATGATCGAAATCTTCCAGCCGTTCGGTGTCGGCCAATAATAAAGCTCGATCGGCGCGCGCTGCTTGGGCGACGCCCGCCCGGCCGCAGACTCGACTGCTTTCGGCTTGGCCTTGGGCTTGCGGGACGCGCGGGTCATGAGAGGATTATTGCCCAACGCGCCGATGCAAGCCAACAACAACGAAATACAAAAATCGGCGCCGCAGATCAGCTCCACGACGCCGATAAGGACTTTGGGAGGATATTCCGAAATACCAAGGGCGTCGGCGAGATGCGCGAGACTCAGCTCCGCTGGCGATGTGCCACGGAAAAAACCCGGAAGTGTCCGGACCCTCACCTCACTACCGCGCGCTTTCAGCAACCGGCCGTGAAGGCCAAGCCCCCGTCTCGCCGACGCCCTCTGTCGATCACCTGAGCCGGCGCGTCTTAGGCGATCATTGATCATCCCTCGACAGCAGCCGGCCCGTGTGACGCGATCTCCGACTTCATGCGATGTCGAAGACCGATAACGGCGTCGTCGACTACTTCTTCTTTTTCTTCTTTACCTTTTTCTTCGTCTTCGCTTTCGCTTTTCGCTTCTTCGCCATTGCTGCCCTCCTAGCTTTGAGTGGATGGCGACATCGGTACAGTGCGGTCGCGAATCGACCAACACTGCCTTCCGATTACTACAGCAGGAAAAAATTAACAGTGACTCTGCTTAATTTTGTGTGTAAGTGCCGCGCCGCGCGCGTGTCTGCAACGGCGAAACGCACAGTGGTAAAATGCGCGACCAAAAATTATCCGCGCCGCGCCGACACGCGTCAGAAATTCGCTGGATTGTAAAAGTGCCGATGGAATGCGGCTTTCCAGCACGTCGCGCGAACGCGACATTGTTGCGCCGCCGCGCGTGCCGCGCGTCATTTGTGCATCGTCTCGCACGCGCGAAGCCGCCGCGCCGAGCGGATTGACGGCGTGAAAATAATTGTGCACCGGAGCGCTCCACAGACACTTAGACGGCCCCCACAAGGCGCAAAACGCGCGAATCGGACACCACTGATTCGCATACGCGGCGCGTTCCGCGACCGCTCAAGCCACCCCATCGTGTCCTCACGCGCGAAATTTTCGCCGGCGTTTGGTCGAACGGACGCCGCGCGATGTCATCGTTCGCGCGCGCCGACGTC
>Ga0181537_10003743_pt1 | contig 12886 bp, 13 predicted proteins | sample PEATcosm2014_Bin_39_FD_119765 | JGI IMG/M metagenome (GOLD analysis project Ga0181537, IMG submission 119765) | Peatland microbial communities from MTU Mesocosm Facility, Houghton, MI, USA - PEATcosm2014_Bin23_10_metaG | ecosystem: Environmental > Terrestrial > Soil > Wetlands > Peat | place...
CCAGGAGGACCGTGTAGTCGAGGCCGTTCACGGGAACGCCCGGGTCAGGAGCGCCAGGAGCCCGATCCAGGCGGCGAGCGTGCAGGCGACGACCGCGTAGACCCGGGGCCACGTGCGCAGGCCAGGCAGGCCGGTCGACGCGTCGTCGCGGGGGGCCTTCATTTGCCGAGCGACACCAGGTTGGCGAAGAGCCGGTAGGCCCCGGGGACCCCGGCCGGCAGCTCGCGGAAGAACGAGAGGCCCGTGTAGACGAAGACGCCTTTGCCGTAGTGGGCGACCAGGAGGCCGCTCGTGAGCGGCGCCTCGCCTGCGTCGCCCAGGGAAAGCAGCGGCGTGTAGTTTGCCGCGTCCCACTCGCTCGGGAAGTCCAGGCCCCGCTCCTGCACCCAGCCGTCGAAGTCCGCGGGCCCGATCCGGTTGGGCCCAGTGAACGCCGGGTCGCCCGGCGCCAGGAGCGTCACGGGCGCCTTCTCGTCGGTCACGCGGTAGCGCATGAGGTCGCGGGAGAGCTTGATCGGGTAGGGCCCGAGCTGCGGCACGAGGAGGCTGTTCGGGGTGTTGTACTGCTCGACGAGCGTGCCGCCGGCCCTGACGTAGTCGAAGAGCGCGCCGACGCGCGGGGCGAGGTCCGTCCTCGTGTTGAACGCCCGCACCCCGACGACCACGGCGTCGAGGCCCTTCAGCCCCTGCGGCGTCAGGTCCGCCCCCGTGAGCCGCGTCACCGTGTATCCCATCTCCCCGAGGCAGGCGTCGACGGTGTCGCCGGCGCCCGGCAGGTAGCCGACGTTTTTTCCCCGGATCGCCAGGTCGACGCTCGACACCCTCAGGCGGGCGGGCGGCTGGAGGAGGATGGGGGGGATGTGCCTGTAGTTGATCTCGTGGCGCCCGCTCCCGTAGTGCGCGGCGCCCATGTCGGCCCAGGCCGCGATCGTCCCGCTTGCGGTCGCCCGGGGCGCCGTCACGGCGAAGGTGAGCCGGGTCCCGTCCCCTGCGCCGGCGAGGCGGAACTCCTGGCGGGCGGGCGATACGGTCCAGCCGGCCGGCGCCTCGAGCCTGAGGGAGCCCGCCGCGCCGCTTCGCGACGCGACTATGTCGACCGCGACGCTGCGCTCGGCCCCGGGCGCGAAGATGGCGACCGAGGTCGCGAAGCTCAGAAAAGCCGGCGGGATCACGTCCAGGCGTCGGCGGATCTCCCCGCGCTCCGGGTCGGAAACGACCTGCACGGCCTCGTCCGCGACGACGAGCGTCTGGCCGCCCACCTCGAAGACGTCCTCCACCGGGACCGCGGGCGGATTCTCCGGCGTCCCGATGAGCGCGGGGTCGTCCACGCGGAACATGCCCGGGGTGCCCTCCTTGCGCAGCCAGTAGGGCTGGCTGAGGGGCGTCCCTTCCGGGAGGGCGCGGGTCTCGTCCAGCGCCGCCGTCACGCCGGGCTTCAGGTCGATCGCGCACGCCGCATCGGCGCCGATGCCGGGGTAGCGGACGCCCACCCAGCGCACGGGGAAACCGGACAGGATGGCCGCGGTGTGGTGCATCTCGAGCTCCTCGCCGGGGACGTACTCGGACCTTGGCACGGAGGTGCCGACCGAGAGGCCGAGGCAGGCCTGCAGGATCCGGTCAAGGAGCCTTCGCTTCTCGTCGACCAGGGGATCCGGCGCCAGGGCCGCCGCCCTCACCCGAAGCGCGAGGAGCGCCGGGACGCTTGCTGCGGGATCCTTGGGGTCGAACTTGGCGATCACGTCGCCGGCGAGAGCGCCGATGTCCGCGCCGCCCGGAACGCGCCCCCAGGTGGTGTCGACCCCGTCCAGGATGTCGCCAGCCATCGGGTCGCCCGCGAGCACGCTGAAGTGCTCGACGTGGGGGCCGCTTCCCGCGGACGCCACCGTGAAGTTCGCGAACCCCTGCGTCCGGTGCATGGAGCGGCTGCGCCCCGCGACGGTCGAGAACGTCGCGCCCGTCAGGGGATCGGCGCCGTCGTCGCCCATGCTCACCGTGCCCGCGGCCGGCTCGCCGGCGCCGCCCGCGGCGAACCCGTTCCAGATGATGCGCCTGGGCTGCCACGGGGCGAGCCCGCCCAGCTCCCCCGGGAAGGCCTTCGGGTCGCCGGCGAGCCCGAACGCCTCGACCGCGAGGACGCTCGAGGCCGTGTGGTGGCCGTGGGTGTTGCTCGGAACCGGGGGGAAGCGCGTGATGACCACGTCGGGGCGGAAGACGCGGATGACGCGCACGATGTCGCAGAGCACCTGCTCCCGGTCCCATTTTGTCAGGGTCTCCCGGTAGTCCTTCGACACCCCGAAATCCCTGGCCCGGCTGAAGAACTGGCGGCCGCCGTCGACCTGGCGCGCCGCGAGGAGCTCCTGCGTCCGGATGACCCCGAGCGCGTCGCCGAACTCCGGGCCGAGGAGGTTCTGGCCCCCGTCGCCCCTCGTCAGCGAGAGGTAGGCCGTCCGGTAGCGGCGCCCGCGGGCGAGGTAGGCGATCAGCTGCGTGTTCTCGTCGTCGGGATGGGCGGCGACGTAGAGGACGCTCCCCATCTCCTGGAAGCTGCGCAGGTCCTGCAGGACCGCGGCCGGGGTCTCGGCCGCGCCCGCGGCCCGCAGCAGCAGGACGGCGCAGGCCGCCGCGGCGCACGCGCGCGGAACCAGGGCCGCGAGGAGGGCGTTTCTCGTCACTTCAGGCCGTCGATGACCGCCTGGTTGAGGCGGAAGTACTCGTCCTTCGCGGGCTCGGGCTCCTTTGCCGCGAGGTCCAGCGACTGCCGGGCGGCGGCCTCGGCCCCGGCCTTGTCGCCCATGGCCGCCAGGATGCGGGCCTTCTGGTAATAATAGTAGAAGAGCTCATCGGGCTTCTCCGCGATCGCGGCGTCGACCCAGGCCGAGGCCGTCGGGAGGTCGATCCCGTGGTCGAGGTAGAACATCGCGGACTGCAGGTACGGCTTCCTGCCGGTGCCCTCCATCGCCGCCTTGATCTGCGGGACGACCGTGTCCACGACGTCCACCTTGATCGGGACCGGCACGCGCACCCGGTCCCAGACAAGGTAGAACGTCGCCGACTCGTCCGTGAGGTCGCCGAAGCCGATCGTGAACGTCTCGGCGGGCTCCGTGTGCAGGGTGGGCTTCGAGGTCACGCGCAGCACGTCGTTCTTCGGGTCGTACGTGTACGCCCCCCACTGGTGCATGGGCTTCTGGAGGATGACGGTCCACTCGTCCCTGCCCGGGATCGTGAAGAGCTCGTAGGTGCCGGCGTCCACAGGGACCCCCCCGAACGTGACCGGCGTGCTGAAGGAGATCGTCGTCGCGCTGTTGGCGCCCGTCCTCCAGACCTCCCCGTAGGGGTCGATGCCGCCGATCATGACGCGCCCCCTCAGGCTCGGCCGCGAAAAGTCGACCTCGATGTCGGTCAGGCCGACCCGCTGCTTGATGACGGCCGCCGGGCTCGCCGCCGGGAAGTCGATGCGGGGGGCGGGCTGCCGGAGCGCCACCGAGTACTGGGTCGTCTCCCACGAGATCTTCAGGGCGGCCCCGCCCTCGGGGACCTTCTCGATGGCGAGCGTCAGCTGGTCCACCGGGCTTGGCAGCGTGTCCGCCTTCAGGTCCACGCGCGCCAGGTCGTGGCCCTCGTCCACGGGTATGCCCCATTTGCCGATGTCGGTGCTGATCGCGAGCTTCGACGGCCCCGCCTGCGAGGGGACCATGTAGAGCGTGTACGCGCCGGCCGGCACCAGCGTGGCGCCGATCACCATCGGGCGCTGCAGGACGAGGAGCGTGGCCTCGTCCGCGCCCAGGCGGTAGGCCTTGTCCCAGGGGACGAGATCTCCCCAGATCTTGCGAGGGGCGCCCGTCTTGGGGTCGGCCGTGTAGGGGCGCCCGTAGGTGAGGGTGACGCGGGTTCCCGTGGCCCGGCTGCCGATGACGGCGCTGATGGTCTCGTGCGGGCTCACCCGCTTCTGCTGGGCCGGCAGCGGCGCGGCGGCCGCTGCGGCGAGGAAAAAGGCAAGTCCGCAGGCTAGGGGTCTCATGATGGCTCCTGGAATCGTTGTTGGGACGCTGGGGGTGGCTGAGGGGACAGATAAAACGCAATGGACGGGAATCCGCAAGGTGCCAAAGTCGCCCCCCTCCTCCCCAAGGCCCCCTACGATTCCCGGAACCTTTGGGCCCCGGGGAGCGTCTCGACAATGGCGTGCCTTTCCCCAATCCTGCCCCGGCCATGATCACCCCCACGAATTCCGGGCGCCGAGGCTTCACGCTGGTCGAGATCCTGGTCGTCCTGGCGATCATCGCCCTCCTGGCGGGCCTGAGCATGTCCCACCTGGACACCCTGTTCGGCGGCTCCCAGATCGACGTCGCCAAGATCATGGTGAACCAGAGCCTGAAGGCGCCCCTGACCGCCTACCGCCTGCAGATGGGCGACTACCCGTCGACCGAGGAGGGGCTCCAGGCCCTCTTTGTGGCTCCGCCGAACAAGGCCGACCGCTGGCGCGGCCCCTACGCGGACGGCAAGTATCCGATCCTCGATCCCTGGCAGGAGCCCTACCAGTACCGCTACCCGGGCACGCACAACAAGGCCGGCTACGATCTCTGGTCCAAGGGTCCCGACAAGACCGACGGAACCGATGACGACATCGGAAACTGGTGAGCGGGGCGGATTCACGCTTGTCGAGATCCTGCTTGTCGTGGCGCTCATCGCGCTCGTCGGCACGATCTTCATAGGCGGATCCACGGCCCTCCTTGAGGACAAGTCCCCCTCCGCCGACACGCAGTTCTGGAAGGCGTGCTCGGAGGCGCGCGCCGAGGCGCTGGACGAGGGGAAAAGCGTCCTCCTCAGCTTTGACGCGAAGACGAGGGGGTTTGTCCTCGACGACGGGGCCGCGAAGAGGGGACTCCCGTTCACGGGCCCGGACGACGTGCTGGTCGACTTCCATCCCGCGCAGTCCGACGCGAGCTCGTCAGTCCTCGTGGGCGGCACGCTCGTCGAGACCGAGCCCCTGGCCTCGGTCACCTTCTACGACGACGGGACCTGCACGCCCTTTCGCGCGCAGGTCCGCTCGAAGGCCGGCGCGCACATGCTCTCCATAGACCCGTGGACCTGCGCCCAGGTCCTCTCCAAGAGCGATGCGACCCAGTAGGGCATTCACGCTGGTCGAGGTCCTCCTCTCCCTCGTCATCTTCACGATGACCGCGGTCGTCCTCGGGGGCGCGTACGTGAACGTGCTCAACAGCTACGAGGCCGCCCAGCAGGAGAACGTGTACGATTCCGACGTGTCCTACGCGCGCTCGCAGCTCCTCACCCAGTCGGACCTGCCGACGGCCCAGGGCGGCGCCGAGTTCGACGACGGCGACCGCCACGTCAAGTGGACGGCGGACATAGAGCCCGCGGCCACGACGGACCTCTTCACGGTCACCTTCACCTGCGTCATCACGCCCTCCTCGGGCGCCGACGCGAAGACCTTTGTCGAGAGCTTCATGCTCACGCGGCCCACCTGGTCGGACCCGACCGCGCGCTCGCAGCTGCGCCAGGACGCCGCGAACCGGATCGCGGTCGCCCAGGGAAAGCAGGCCAAGTGAGGGCGCGCGGCTTCACGCTCATCGAGGTCGTGCTCGCGATGGCGCTCGCGGCGCTCGTCCTCGTGGGCCTGAACACGTTCGTCTTCTCGATGGGCGAGCTCTGGGGCAGGAACGCGGACGCGCGCCTCTTCGACCAGCACGTGCGCGCCGTGACCCGCTTCCTGCAGGGCGAGATGCAGCGGGCGACGCTCCCCCCGGCCTCCGTCGTCAACGCGACCCCGGTCGGCGTCCAGCTCGTCAAGCCCGAGAACGGGATCCAGGAGAACCTCATCACCTACGTGGAGCTCTCCGGCAACCGGCTCCTGAAGTGGCCGGACAGCCCGCTGCCGGAGGTCACGTGCTCCCTCCAGGTCAGGAGGGACCAGGGCCTCTTCATGCTCTGGCACTCCGACCTCGAGAACAACTTCAACACCGACCCGCCGCGCGAGACCCTCGTCTCGCCGCTCGTCACCTCGATCACCTTCGACTACTTCGACTCGGACTTCAGCAAGTGGACGACCGAGAACGTCCTGCGGACCGACAGCGGCGGCAACCCGCTCCCCCCGCAGAGGCTCCGCGTCACCTTCGGCTACAACGGCCTCGTCCGCGAGGCCCTGATCCCGGTGCCCTCGCTCCAGCAGGGGATGCCCAACCCGTGGTGAGCGCGATGACGCAGCCGCTCTCCAGCCGCCCGCTCCGCTCGTCGGTCCTCGTCCTCGTCCTCGTGACCCTCGTCTTCACGGCGGCCGCGCTCACGGCCTTCGTCGAGAAGGCGGGCAACGACCTCATGGTCGAGGTCCGACGCTCGGACTCGAAGCGCCTGCGCCAGGAGGCGTTCTCCGCGCTCGAGGTCACGCTCGCCGTCCTCGAGGACTTCCGCGAGGCGGACAACGGCCTCCACAGCACGGCGGAGGGGTGGGGCGACCCGCTCACCTGGGCCGAGTGGACGCCGTCCCAGGGCCGCTCGGTCGACGTCTCCTTCCGGGACGAGAGCGGGAAGGTCCCGCTCGCGCACGCGGACCTGACGACGCTCACCAACATGTTCGAGGCCTGGCAGATGGCGCCCGCGGACGCGGAGAAGCTCGCCGACGCGATCGAGGGCTGGATGGCGAGGGGGTACTCCTACACGACGACCCTCACGCCCGACTACCCCGACGCGGCCGTGCCCTACGCCGAGCCCCAGCGCCCGATGCGCTCCTTCACCGAGCTCGCCGCGATCGACGACGCGAGGGACGTGTTCTTCGACGAGAACGGCCTGCCGAACGGCAACTACTGGAGGTTCGTCGACGATTTTTCGCTGTTCAACTTCCCGCAGCCGAACGCGAACGGGGCCAACGCCGACGTCATGGCGGCGGTCGGCCAGTACACGGACATCCAGCGCCAGCACATCAGCGACTTCCTGAACGGCACGGGCCAGTACGCGAACGACGGCCAGCAGTGGCTCCAGAACGCGGCGCAGCTGGCCGCGGTCGCCGGCCTCGGGGGGAACGCGGGCACGTTCGGCACCACGATCGCCGCGCTCCGGATCAATGTCACCGTCCACGACGGCCGCTCCCAGTACCGGGTGTCCGTCGTGGTCGCGCCCCAGGGCGGGGCGACCACGAACCAGACCCTGGCCACCAATGCAACCGCGGCGGCCAGCAACGCGTCTCCAGCGACGACGGCGTCCATCACGAGCACCGCCCAGCCCTCGTCGACGGCGAACAGCGCGACGGCCTCCGCCGCGGCCTCGCAAAGCATCAATTATCCCTTTACGCTCCTGGAGATACTGGAAGATGATGACATTCCGCAACCCCCGCCGGCCCTCCCGCAAACCTGAGCATGTGCGCCTCACCCCTTGATTTCCTGCGTTCCGGGCCGCCCCCGCCGAGGGTCGTGCTCGTGCCCGACGCGGTCTTCTTCTCGAGGGCGATCACGGTCCCCGCCGGCGCCTCCGGCCCCGAGGTGGTCTCGCAGGTGGGACTGGCGCTCGAGGCGCTCTCGCCCTTCCCCCTCTCCCAGCTCTATTACGGATACTACCGGCCGGCCGGGGCCGGCCAGGCGCTTGCCTTCGCGGCCTACCGCCGCCGGTTCACGGCGGACCAGCTCGCCGAGTGGTCCGGCGCCGATCACGTGATGCCGGCGTTCGCGGCCATCCTGGGCTGCGACGCCGGGCCGGGCGCGACGGTCGTCCTCTCGGCCGCCGACGGCCTGACCGCGGTCCACTGGGAGGGGGGCCCGGTGCCCTCGGCCGTCCTCCACGCCCCCCTCGCCGCCGACGCCACGGACGAGGAGCGCGCCCGGGTGCGCGCAAGGCTCATCGGGTCCACGGGCGCCGCGGCGAAGGTGCTCGATATCGCGTCGCCCCCCGTCGCCCAGCCCGGGCGCAGCGACACCGAGGTGGTCTTCGAGGCGGGCGGGGTCGTCTCCCGCATCCCCGCGGCCGCCGCCGCCGCCCTCGACATCCGCGACAAGGCGGACCTCGAGGCCCTGGCGCGCGCCCGCAGGCTGGACCTCGTCCTCTGGCGGGCGACGATGGGCGCCCTGGCGGCGTGCCTTGTCCTCGCCCTGGGCGAACTCTCGCTCGTCGGCGCCGGCCTCTGGCAGTCGGCCCGGGTGGCGAAGGTGGCCGCCCAGAGGCCGACCGTCGACCGCATCATTGAGGAGCAGGACCTCGCCCGGCACATTGGCGACCTCTCGACCAAGCGCCTCCTGCCGCTCGAGATGATCTCGGTCGTCTCCCCCGAGGTCGCCCTTCCCAAGGCCCCCACGGCGATCCAGTTCCTGCGCGCCCAGACGAACGGCCTCTACACGATCGTGGTCGAGGCGCAGACGACCAACGCCGGCGAGATCGCGGGCTACAAGACCGCGCTCGAGCAGGCCCCGGCCTGCGAGAAGGTCGAGATCCGCGACCAGCGGGCCCGGGACAACGTGGTCTCGTTCACGCTCGTCGTCACCTTCAAGCCCGCGGCGCTCGCGCCCGCCACGTCATGATCCGCACGCTGCGCGCGCTCTTCCTCGCCCGATCGTTCCGGGTGAAGCTGCTCATGGCGGCGATCGCCGTCGCCCTCGCGGCCGTCTGGCTCTCCAGCCTCGGCGGCCGCGCCGGGCGGCTCTCGCGCTCGGTCCACGCCACGACCGCCGCCATGAAGGAGCAGGACCTCTGGCTTTCCAACCGGGCCGGGATCGAGGCCTCGGCCCAGCAGGCCGCCGGGCAGCTGGACGCCGTGCGCACGCTGGACGGCACGCGGCTCCTGGCCGAGGTCTCCGCGATCGCCAGCGAGGCCGGCCTCACGAGCACGACGAGCGGCGAGCCCAAGGACGAGAGCGACGGCCAGTTCTCGATCCACACGCTCCAGTTCAACGTGACCAAGGTCGACTGGCCGACGCTCAAGCAGTTCTACCTGGCGCTGAGCAAGCGCTCGCCGTACATCGGGATCGAGGAGTTCTCCGTGCAGGGCGACCGCGCGAACCCGGCGCTGCTCAACGCGAGCCTCCACATCTCGTCGGTTGAGATCTCGCGAAGCCCATGAGAGGGGCGCCCCGGCGAAGGGGGCCGTCCGCGCCGTCGCCGGCGGTTGCGCTCGCCCTCCTTCTCCTGCTTGCGCGGCCGGCCGCGCGTGCCGAGGACTTCCTGGATTACAAGTACGTGGACTACGCCGAGACCGGCGGCCGGATCGGCGTGCGCACCCAGGTCCTTGACGCGGGCCAGGACCTCGGGATCGACACCCACCTGGGGCTTGTCCTGACGAACGACGCGATCGCCGGGGCCTCGCCCACGGGCCTGCCGGCGCCGGCGGGCTCGGGTCAGGTGCCGCTCGCGTACCTGAGCGACCACCGGAAGGAATGGGAGGGCGACCTTTCGCGGCAGGTCGGGCCGGTCAATATTGACGCCGGCCTCTCGGAGAGCCGGGAGCACGACTACGTCTCCAGGGGCTGGTCGCTCAACACGCTCTCGGACTTCAACCGGCAGAACACGACGCTCCTGGCCGGGGTGGGCGGCCACGACGACGACGTGGAGACCTTCTACACCTTCGCCCGCCCGTACGTCCCGCGGCACGCTTTCAGCGCGGTCCTGGGCGTGAAGCAGCTCCTCGACCCGCTCACGTCCGTGACGCTGAACGTGACCTGGGGCCGCGAGACAGGATACCTGGACGACCAGTACAAGCTTGTCCTCAAGACGCTCGAGCTCGTCCCGGGCTCCTTCTTCCCGACCGCGTTCCACGAGAACCTGCCGGGCTCGCACGACTTTGTCGCGGTGTTCGCCTCGGCCGACCGGGCCTTCCCGGGGGCCCGGGGCGCGCTCGAGGCGAGCTACCGGTACTACGGCGACTCCTACGGTGTCGGGGCGAGCACGGCCGAGGTCTCATGGCAGCAGAAGCTCGGCGGGCGCCTCACGCTTGCCCCGGACGCACGGTTCCACGAGCAGGGCGCCGCGAGGTTCTACTATTACAACCTGGACGCGACGGCCATCACCCCGACCCAGGGGCCGAGTCCCGGCGGGCCAAACTACTCCTCGGACTACCGCCTGTCCTCGCTCTGGTCCGCGACCCTCGGGCTCAAGCTCACCTGCAGGGTGAGCGACCGGGTCCGGGCGGACGTCGCCTACGACCGCTACGCCATGCACGGGCGCGACGGAGTCACCCCGGGAAGCGCCTACCCCACCGCCAATATCCTTTCGGCGGGCGCACGGTTTTCGTGGTAGGCTGTCCAATCCCCATGGCCATCGTTTCACGCCAGGAGCGCACGCCGGAGCCCGTCCCTTCGGCGACGGGTGCCAGCCTGCCGCTGCGCCGCCTGGCGTTCAGGGCGATGGCGACCGACTGCGCGGTGCAGTACGCGGCGCCCGGCGGGGACGCCCAGGCCGCGGCGTTCGAGAAGGCCGCGGCGAGCTGGGTGCACGCGTTCGAGGCGAAATTCTCCCGCTTCCAGCCGGGGAGCATCGTCAGCAGGATAAATGGCGCGGCCGGGAAGGAATGGGTCCCGGTCGACGCGGAGACCGAGGGCCTCCTCTCGCTCTGCGACACGCTCTATTTCATGACGCGCGGGATCCTCGACCCGTCGGCGCTCCCGCTGATCCGCATCTGGGACTGGAAGGCCGCGCCGCCGTCCGTCCCGGGCGCGGCGGCGATCGCCGGCGCCCTGCGCCTCGTGGGCTGGCCCAAGGTGAGGCGCGAGCCCGGGCGGGTCTTCCTTCCCGAGGCAGGCATGGCCCTGGACTTCGGCGGTTTCGGCAAGGAGTACGCGGTCGACATCGTATCCCTGGTCGCCAAGGAGCACGGGATCGAGGCCTGCCTTGTCGATTTCGGGCACGATATCCGCGCGTCGGGGCCGCCGCCCGGCCGGCCCGCATGGCACATCGGCCTCGAGGATCCGATGAGCCCCGGGAAGACCTGGTCGAGCGTCGCCCTCAGGGGCAAGTCCGTCGCCTCGTCGGGCGACTACATCCGATGCTTCACGATCGCCGGGCGTCGCTACGGGCACATCATCGATCCCCGGACCGGCTGGCCCGTCTCCAACGGATGCGTCCAGGCGACGGTCATCGCGGACACCTGCCTGCAGGCCGGCATGCTCTCGACCTCGGCGTTCATCGCGGGGATCGAGCTCGGCCTGGAACTCATCCGCACGTGCCCCGGGGCCGAGGGGATCATCCTCACGGAGAAGGAGCGGGCGCAGACCCGCGGCTTCTTCAACTACGTCGCCTCCAAATGATTGCGCCGCCGGATTCACACCTTTTTAGCCGCTATTCTGAAACCCTCCGCCCGGGAAGGCGTCTCGGAATGTGCCCATGAAGCCCCCCGCCCGGAAACTCCTTGCGCTGGCCTCGGTCGCCCTGGGTCTGTGCGGATGCACGACCTCGACCGCCGTCCGCGTCCAGCCCTGGGAGCGGGGCTTCCTCGCGGATTCGATCATGGATCCGAACCGCGACCCGGCGGCGACGGCGACGCTTCAGCATGTCTATTTCTCACGCGAGGCCGCCCAGGGCGGCGGCAGCGTCGGGGGGGCGGGGTGCGGATGCAACTGACGGCGCTCCGCCAAAGGCTGAGGCTCCCCGCCGCGGTGCTTGTCGCGGTTCTCCAGCGGGCGCCGGCGCTGCGCGTGGCCGCGCAGGCGGCCGAAGCGGTGCTCGAGTCGCCGGTCGCCAGCATGATAAGGGCGGCCGCGGCATCGCTTGCCGCGCTGGGCGCCGTCGACTCGGTCGCGGGGGCCACGACCTACACGCTCTCGACCGGCTCGCCCGGCCATCCGAGCCCGTACTCGGTCACGACGGGCTCCCAGATCGAGGCCGTCGCATTTCAGCTTGTCTCGAATCCCCAGACCGCCGCCCCGCCGGAATCGTGGACCGTCTCGGGCACGATACCGCCCGGCCTCGAATTCGGAACGAACGGAAACTTCATCACCTCCCCGGGATTCGTTAATACGGCCGACCCCTTCCTGGAGGGCACGCCGACGACGCCAGGCGTTTACACGATGATGCTGCAGGCGTGGGAGGACACGGACGGGACCGGAATCTCCTCCTCCGTCTTCACGTACGAGGTGATCGTGAACAGCGGGCCCACGCCGACGCCGACTCCCACGCCAACCCCGACCCCGACGAGTGTCGGGGCGCCCGCGTTCACGACCCAGCCGATTTCCGCCACGGTGACCGGGGGGACCGTGGCGCTGGACGCGGTTGCGACAAAGTCGCCGAGCTACCAGTGGTTCCTGAACGGCACGACGCCGGTTGCGGGGGCCACGGGCCCGATACTCCTTCTCGGCAGCGCGGCGGCCTCCGTGGGGACCTACACGTGCGTGGCCACCACGGCGGGCGGTTCGGCGACCAGCAGCCCGGCAACGGTTTCACTCGCGGGCACGACGAACATCGGCCGGCTGATCAACATCTCTTGCCGCGCCCAGGTGGGAACCGGCGCCAACATACTGATCGCGGGCTTCGTCGTCGGGGGGGCGGGGACCTCGGGCACGGAGCCGCTGCTTATCCGCGGTTCGGGCCCCGCCCTCATTCCGCTCGGCGTCACGGGAACCCTGCCGGACCCGCAACTCCAGCTCTACTCGGGCACGACGCTGCTTGCCACGAACAACGGCTGGGGCGGCAGCGCGGCGATCTCAAACGCGGCGGCGGCCGTCGGGGCATTCCCGTGGACCAATCCGAACAGCCACGATTCCGCGCTGCTTGAAACGCTGAACGGAGGCTTCACGGCCCAGATCGCCGGCCAGAGCGGCGACACGGGCGATGCGCTCGCCGAGGTCTACGACGACACGCCGGCGGGCACATACACGCTGTCAAACCCGCGCCTGATCAACATCTCCGCGCGCGTGCAGGTGGGCACGGGCCCCAACATCCTGTTCGCGGGCTTTGTGATCGG
>Ga0181537_10003744_pt1 | contig 12883 bp, 9 predicted proteins | sample PEATcosm2014_Bin_39_FD_119765 | JGI IMG/M metagenome (GOLD analysis project Ga0181537, IMG submission 119765) | Peatland microbial communities from MTU Mesocosm Facility, Houghton, MI, USA - PEATcosm2014_Bin23_10_metaG | ecosystem: Environmental > Terrestrial > Soil > Wetlands > Peat | place...
GACCGCAAGATTTCCCTTGCCGTATTGATGGATGTAATCAATCTTTCGATGTGCCAAGCATGGCTGTCGCTTTGAACGGTTGTTAACAGAATTTAGGACCATCCAGCCCCGCGGTCGCGGAAAGCCGACGGACCGGCGTTTGAAACCTGCCGCGACCAGCAGACATATTAACCAATCTTAATTATGCCCAGAGTCAGCACCAAGAAGCCCCTCAAACCCAGGGCCCCCGCCAAATCCAAGCGCGCGGAGGCCGAGGTTCCCAACGGGGATCCCCAGGACGGCAATGTGGCCGTCGCCGAAACCGAGACGGCCCCGCCGTCGCTCGCCGACATGGAGCTGCAGCCGCCCACCACCCCGGTCGAGGCGCAGCCCGACGGGGAAAAGGAAGCCGCCCCGGCCGGCAGCAAACGCGATGTCATCGCCACGTCCCTGAACATCGCCAAGTTGCAGGCCCTGTCCATGACCCAGTTGAACCTCATGGCCAAGGACCTCGGCGTGGAAAACTTCGGCACCATGCGCAAGCATGAGGTCATTTTTCACATCCTGCAGAAAAATGCCGAACGCAGCGGCGTGCTGTTCTCCGAAGGCGTCCTCGAAGTCCTGGCCGAGGGCTTCGGGTTTCTCCGTTCCCAGAGCTTCAACTATCTGCCGTGCCCGGAGGACATCTACGTTTCGCCGTCGCAAATCCGGCGCTTCGATCTCCAGACCGGCAATCTCGTCGCTGGCCAGATCCGGCCGCCCAAGGACAAGGAACGCTTCTTCGCCCTCCTCAAAGTCGAGGCCGTGGACACCGAGGACCCGGACAAGGCCAAGGACAAGACCCATTTCGACAACCTCACGCCGCTTTTCCCGAACCGCCGCTTCCTGCTTGAAACCGCGAACGACGAGCTTTCCACCCGCGTCCTCGATCTGGTCTGCCCCATCGGCAAGGGCACGCGCGGCTTGATCGTCGCCCCGCCGCGCACGGGCAAGACCGTGCTCATGCAGAAACTTGCGAACGCCATCCTCAAGAACAACCCCGAGGCGTACCTCTTCATCCTGCTGATTGACGAACGCCCCGAGGAAGTGACGGACATGGAGCGGAGCTGCAAACCGGCCGAGGTCATCAGTTCCACCTTCGACGAACCGCCCGAGCGCCATGTGCAGGTCGCGGAAATGGTCATCGAGAAGGCCAAGCGCATGGTCGAGCACAAGCGCGACGTCGTCATCCTGCTCGATTCCATCACCCGCCTCGCCCGCGCCTACAACACCGTCCAGCCGCACTCCGGCAAAATCCTTTCCGGCGGCGTGGACGCCAACGCCCTGCACAAGCCCAAGCGTTTCTTCGGCGCGGCGCGCAACATCGAGGAAGGCGGTTCGCTCACCATTATTGCGACCGCGCTCGTGGACACCGGTTCGCGCATGGACGAAGTCATTTTCGAGGAGTTCAAGGGCACCGGCAACATGGAGGTCCACCTGGACCGCCATCTCGTTGACCGCCGCATTTTTCCCTCCATCAACATCGAGCTCTCCGGCACGCGCAAGGAAGAACTGCTCTACCACCCGGACGAATACAACAAGGTCGTGGTGTTGCGCCGCGCGCTCACCGGTGTGCCGCCGGTCGAGGCGATGGAATTGATGCTCAACAAACTCAAGAAAACCGGCAGCAACATCGAATTTCTCCTGGGCATGGGCGTGAGTTAATCGGGCTGGGACGGCCGGCCGGCCGGTTGCTCCGCAAGGCGGTGGTTGATCCGGTGCGAATGGTCAGCCGTTGAGCGAGTGTGTCCACCAACGGTAAACCCATGTCCAAAACCAAATGACCCCCCGCGTGCACGCCCAGGCAAGCCAGACGCACGAGGCAGTCAACCCGGCCACCTTGACGCGCTCGAGCCATCGCCGTTGCCGGAAGAGGTCGCGCAAAAGCAGATACGCGCATGGCCACAGCGCCAGCCCGGCGTGACAAATAAACATGTTGATGACGAATCTGATCGTGCCAACCGGGCCGTCGCTGAGCGATTCCAACCAGGGAATTCTGTCCCATATCGGGTTGGTGACGGCCACGACGGTGATCAGCAGCAGGATGATGTTGGCCGCCTGGGCGGCGAGCGCATCAAGCAGTTTGTGCTGATCTTCGCGGTCCGAATCGTACCAGATTTTTTTCACGGACGAACGACGCCGCAGCATCCCCGGGAAGAAACCCATGAGAATGAGTGTGGCCAGCATCTGAAGTCCGCGAATCCCCCGTGTCCGGCGTCCGGACGTGCGCACATGCCTCCAAAGCACGACGAACCGGCCTTCCCGTCTCAAGGCCCACGACATCGCCGCGTCCTCCGCTCCGAACAAACGCTCATCAAAACCGCCGACCGCGTGGAACGCCTCGCGGGTGCAAAAGAGAAAGGCGCCACCGGCAATGCCCGCCAGCCTCAGAAACCAGCCGAGCCACCACAACAGCAGCGGCGCATACAGCGGCACGTCCCCTTCAAACCGCGCCGGAGCGCCGCCGCCCGCCGCGCCCTTGTCCATGACACGAAGCGCCGCTGCCACCACGCGCGGATTGATCGTGGTATCCGCGTCCACAAAAAACAGCCTGTCTCCATGCGCCGCCCGCCCGCCGGAGTTGCGCGTGGCGGCGATTTGCCGGTGATTGACCGGCAGCAGCGTCGCGCCGTGCTGGCGGGCGATTTCCGCCGTGGCATCGGTGGACGCATCATCCACCACCATGATTTCATAGGGCTGGCCGGCCGCGCGCGCGGCCTCGTGGATGGCTTCCAGGGTGCGGCCAATTCCCGCCTGCTCATTGTGCGCCGGAATAATGAACGAAATCATTTGTCCCCAAGCCGCGGTTCGATGGTTCCTCCAATTTGTTCCCCGGTCTGTCTTGAATTACAATTCCCTCAGCGCCGACGCGATCGGCATCCGCGCGGCCCGTATCGCCGGGAATATTCCGCCGATCAACCCGATTACCGTTGCCCAGAGGATTCCCTCCAGCAACAGCGCCGGCGTGACCCGGAAGGAAAAGGCGACCTGGCTGAAGCTCTGCCAGTTCATCGCCGCCGTGTGAAAGCCGTTGAAGGCGAGGTAAGCCGCCCCCCCGCCGATGATGCCCCCGGTGAGCGCCAGGGCCAGCGACTCCAGCATCAACGAAACGATGACGGCGCCGTTGCCAAAGCCCAGCGCCCGCAATGTCGCAATCTCCCGTGTCCGCGATGACACCGCGCTGTACATTGTGTTCAAGGCTCCAAACACCGCCCCCAACGCCATGAGGAACGCGATCCCATATCCAAGCGTGGTGATCAACTTGGTCATCAGCTCCGACTGGCTTGCGAGGAATTCAGCCTGTGTCTGGGGCCGCACATTGAGCTGCGGATTGGTGGCGAGCCAGTTGGTGAACCCGGCGTAGGCATTGGTCGTGGTCAATTTGACGTATACCGACTGGTAGCTGTCGCCGCGATTGTAGGCCGCCTGCAAAAGCTTCGCGTCGCACCACAGTTCCGATTCGGACGACCCGCCGTCGGCCGTGAAAATGCCCACCACCTTCCACGGCTGCGGGCCGGTCGTCACCGTTTCGCCGACGTTCAAGCCCACGAATTCCTTTGCGGCGCCGGCGCCCACAATCATCTCGTTCCTGCCCCACTCCAGCATCCGGCCCTCGACAATCTTCACCTTGTCGCGAATCAGCAGCGACGCGGGATCAACGCCGCGCACGGGAACGTTTGCGTCCGTGTGCGTGGATATCTTCTGCCGGTTGACGAGCACAAACAGCTCCGCCGAGGCCACCGGCCCGTTGCTCGACTGCGCCACGCCCGGCGCGTCCATGATGAGCTGCGTGTCCTCGCGCGAGAAGCCGCTCACCATCTCGCTGTCCGCCCCGCTGCGCAATACGATCACCGTGTCGTCCCCGCCGGCGGAATGGAGCGCGTGCCGAAAGCCCGTGCCCATGGAAAGCACGCCCACAAAAACTCCCACCACCAGCCCGATGCCAACGACCGTTGCCAGCGAGGCGCCCAGACGCTGGGGCACGCTCATCAATCCAAATTTGGTGATGGAGGCGACCTGCGTAAGCCAGTTTATGGGGCCGGACATGTTGGTTACATTTTCCTTAATGCGGTTGCGACCTTCAGGTTCATGGCCTGGAGCGCGGGCACAATTCCCGTCACCACGCCCAGGGCGACACAAAGCCCGAAGCCGTACAGGAGGTCGCGCGCCGGCAGATAAAAAGTCGGCAGTTGCCCGCCGGTCGGATCGCCGCGCGACGAGATTGCCCACGCCAGGCCGAGGCCCGCCACCCCGCCAAGGAGCGAAATCAACAGGGACTCCGCCATCACCAGGCCGAGCACCTGGCCGTTGGTGAAGCCAATCGCCTTGAGCACGCCCAGTTCGCCCGTCCGCTCCCGCACCGCCTGGGCCATGGTGTTGCCCGCCACCATGAGAATCGTGACGAACGCGGCGGCCGCAATCAACGCCACGATCAGGCTGATGTTGCCGAGCTGTTTCGCAAAGGATTGAAAAAACGCGCCCTCGGGCGCCGTCTGGGTCTCCGCGGATGAATTGGCAAATTCCGCGTCAATCCGCTTGGCCACCTCCGCCGCCTCGTCCGGATTCCCGACCTTCACGATAAACCAGCCCACGTTGCCCTTGCCGTATGCCCGCGCTTCGTCAAAATAATCATATCGGAAAAACATCTGCGTCGTGTCGTAGCCCTTCTTGTTCGCCGTGTAAACTCCCACGATGTCGAACTCCCAGTCGCCCCCGTCAGACTTGGAAAAAATGTTCCCGATCACCGGAATCTTGTCGCCGATCTTCCAGCCGAACCGCTTCGCCAGGTTCGTGCCGATGATCGCACCGGTCCGGGTGTCGTCCCAGGCCTTTTTCTCGTCCGGCGGCAGGTTGATCTCGGGATACATGCCGAGAAATTCATCCGGCACGACCGGGAACTTCGCGAAGAAATTCTTGGGGTCCTGATAGACCCCGCCGAACCAGGTATCCTCGGTCACACCCGCCACGCCCGGAATCTTCTCGATCCGCTGGCGGTAACCCTCCGGCAGCGGGAGAATCAGTGAAACCCGGTTTGGCACAATCAGCCGGTCCGCCCCGGCAAGGTCCACGCCGCCCACAAACGCTTGCTGGATGGCCGACAACAGCCCAAAGAGCACAAACGCCACCACCACGGACAGGAGCGTCAAGGAAGTGCGGAGTTTCTTCCGCTTCAAATTGCTCCAGATGAGGTGGAGGAATCTCATTTCACGGGTTCGTTGCTGAGCTGGCCCTTGTCCAGGTAAACGGTCCGGCCCGCGCGCGCCGAGGCGTGCGGATCGTGGGTGACCATGATGATGGTCTTGCCGTGTTCTTTGCTCAAGGCCGTCAGCAGATCCAGAATTTCGTTCCCCGCCTTGCGGTCCAGATCGCCCGTCGGCTCGTCGCACAACAGCAGCGTCGGATCGGTGACGATTCCCCGGGCAATGCCCACCCGCTGTTGTTCGCCGCCGGACATCGTCCGCGGATAATGCCCGGCGCGATGGGAAAGCCCGACCATCGCCAGCGCCGTCTCGACATGCTTCTTCCGTTCCGCGCGGTTCAAATGGGTCAGCAGCAGCGGCAATTCCACGTTTCGTTCGGCCGTGAGCACCGGGATCAGATTGTAAAGCTGGAACACGAAGCCCACGTGCCGCGCGCGCCAGTCGGCCAGTTCGCGCGCCGTCAACTGGTCAATCCGCTGCCCGGCCACGCTCACTTCGCCGCGCGTCGGCGTGTCCAGCCCGCCGATCAAGTTCAGCAGCGTGCTCTTGCCGGAGCCGGACGGCCCCATCAACGCGAGAAACTCGCCGTTCGCCACGCGCAAACTGAGGTCCGCGAGCACATGGATGTCCTCGGAGCCCCGGTGAAACACCTTCTCGACGTGCTCCACCCGCACGAGGTCGCCGTTGGTTGCATTCGCATCGCTCATGGTTTTTTCTCCTTTACCGCCGCGCCGTCCTTCAGGTCCGGCGGCGAATCCACAATCACGCGCTCGCCGTCCGACACGCCCGCGCTCAGGAGGGCGTCGTTGTCCTGCGTCCCGCTCACGGTGACGGCGCGCCGTTCGGCGTGATCATTTTGCACGACGAAGACCACGTCCTGGTCGTTCTGATGTTGCAAGGCATCCTTCGGGACAATCATGGAGCGGCGGGGGGTGTCCGCTCCGCCGCTGTCGCGAAAGGCCACTTTCACGGACATCTCCGGCAGGATGCGCGGGTCCAGCTTGTCGAAACCCACGCGCACTTTCACGGTCGATTTCTGCCGGTCCGCCGTCGGGATGATGGCGATGACCTTGCACGGAATCTTCCAGTCCGGGTAGGCGTCGAGCGTCGCTTCCACGGCCTGCGCCGGTTCAACGCGGTTGATGTAGCTTTCGTTCACGTCAATTTCTATTTCCAGCGACTGCATGTCCACCACCGTGCCGATGCCCGTTCGCGTAAAGCCGCCCCCGGCCGACACCGGCGAAATCATCTCGCCCGGCTGCGCGTCCTTCGTGGTGATGACGCCGTCAAACGGCGCGCGAATCACCATGTCTTCCATCTGCTGGCGCCACTGTGCCAATTCCATTTGGGCGACGGTCACATCGCGTTCCTGCCGCGCGAGCCGCGCCTTCAGCGAGGTCGCGTCGGACTCCGCCTTGTCCAGGTCGGACGGCGATGAGATATTCTGCTTCGCAAGTTCGGTGATGCGGGCGAACTCGTTTTGCGCCTGCTTCAACAGCGCCCGGGTTTCTTCCAGGGAAACCTGCGCGGATTCCAACTGGGCCTGGGCCACGTCGAGCCCGGTCTTGATGTTGGTGTCGTCCAGGCGCGCCAGGACCTGGCCTTCCTTCACCTTCATGCCTTCCTCGATGAGCACCTCGGTCACCTTGCCCGTCACCTTCGACGAAACCGTCGCCTGCCGCCGCGCGGTCACGTAACCCGAGGCATTCAACACCGTGCGCTCGGCTCCCGTCGCCGCCCCCCGCACGATCGCGGTCTGCACTTCCACGGCCCCGGCACGGCTGTGCCACCAAAAAAACGCGGCGACCACCACCCCAATGGCCAGGACCCACAGCCAGAGACTGGCGGGCAAACCGGGCCCGCGCGCTGGCTTGCGCTCGATTCGCAGGTCCTCAAGCCGGGGTTTGTCCACGCTCATAAAAGTTACTCACTCAAATTAGACAAACTTCCACCTTCCAAAGCAAGCACAAGCGCCCGGTCGCTTGAAAAATCATCCCGGCTAATGCTTCGAATGATCCAGCGTCTCCTTGCTGCCACGCGCGGCGAAAACTCTGTAATGCCTCAAGGCGTTTGAACGCGATAGTACCGCACGGAGGAACTGTTCGTGTCGGTGTAACGGTAGGAACTGCCCGGCACATTCGTCGTGAAAACTGCCGTTGTGTCGTTGGTCCACGACGCATTCAATTGGCCGGTTTGCAACAGGTGGAACGTCGTTGGCGAACCGCCGGTGACGCTGAAGTTCAGCAAGACCTGCTTGTTCGTCAACACCGGCTGGCTCAGCACGATCACCGGATTTGAGCTTGCGATGACGGTCACCTGCTTTATCGGGCCGTAGCTCAGCGGAAACTGGCTGTAGATGACCGGCTGCGCCTGCAACAGATAAGTCCCGGTTTGCGCAGGGGTGAAGGTGAAATTCGTCGTGTCGAGCGTGGTGACGACCTGCTGTTGCACGTTGGTGATGACGATGTCCTCGATGTTCCAGCCGATGTAATTATCGCTCTGCGGATAATAACCTCCGCCCGTGAAGGCGAAGTTAAACCGGAGCAGGGTGACCTGGCCGGCGTAATTGGACAGAGAGAGACTCTGCGGCGTGAAACTGCTTTCGGGTGTATTGTTGCCGCCCGCCTCGACAAACAAATCATTCCACGTCACCCCATTGTCGGTGGACGCCTGCACCCGCGCGGTTTCGTCGCTGGTCGCATAGCCCAACTGGCTGGAAAAATTGACGATGGAATTGCTGCCCGGGAAAAGGACTTCATTCAATTGCAGAAGCTGGGACGTCGAATCCAGGTGGCAGAGATGAAAACAGAACGGCTCCGTCCCGACCGGTGGATTGGTGGTGAGATAATAGTAGGGCGGTGGCGTCAGGGTAAAATTCCCGGCACCGTTGTCCGCGGAATCGGCGAAGTTTCCGGAAACGATGTTCGTGACCGTGGAATTGTTCGTCATCTGGTTGGTCAGCGCCTGCGTGTTGGTCAAAAGAATGTCCGTGAAATACCAGCCGAGCGGGGATCCGCCGCTTTCATAGCTGCCGCCACCGAAGTCGAAATTGAACCGCAGCAGCGTGGTTGCGCCGGCGTAATTCGACAGCGAAAGCGTGTGCGGTGTGAAAACGGATTCATAGGAGCCGTTGCCCGGCTGCGCGTAAAGGTCGTGCCAGTTGACGCCGCCGTCGGTGGACGCCTGCACGCGCGCCACTTCGTTGGTCGTGGCAAAACCAAGCTCGCTCTCGAAACTTAGAACGGTGTTGGAGGCCGGGACGAGGACCTCGTTGAACTGGAGCAACTGCGGGTAGGAATTGGTGTCCAGGTGCTCGAGGTTGAAACAATTGCCGGAGGCGAAGGGTTCGGTGGTTATCGGCGAATAGTTTGGCGGCGGGCTCAGGCTGAAATTCGCCAGCCCGTTGTTTGCGTTGTCGGAGAGGCTGCCCGATACGAGTTGCGCGGTTTCGTAATTGTAGCTGGTTACGTGCGGGTTGTTGGGAGCCGTCACTGAATACATTGTGCCGGCATGAACGGTCGCCTGCGCCGGACCGTTCATCGCGGCCGGGATGTAATCGCCGCCCGGCACAGCGGGGTCAAACACCGTGACGCTGTAGGCGTAAAAAACATTCGAGCCGTTGTTGACGACGTTGCTGACGGTGACGCTATAAACCGTGTCGGTGCCGTTGAACGGAAAAGCCGTGCCCTCGGTGGTGGCGTCCAGCCCCATCGGCACCCAGACGATGGTGTTTTCGCCGAAACCGGTTTGGTACGGCTGAATTGCAGTCGTCACGGGCACGCCGTTGCTTTTCATGAAGATGGTGGCGTTGGAGAAGTCGGCATTGCTCACGGCAAAAGACCAATAGGGAAACACCACCTGGTAGGGGACGTAACCCTCCGGCGGCCAGGACACGTACGGCTGGCGCGTGGCCGGGCGCGCGCCGAAGCTTGCCGGGTCAAAGACATACGTGAGATTCGCGGCGGCATGGCCGGTTACTCCCGGCACATCGCCCACGCCCATCACAATTTCCGACGGGTAAAGAATCCAGCGGCGGTGGCCTACCTCGTTGTTCTTCGCGCCAAAGTCCCAGATAAAATCCGTGATCGCGTCCGCGCCGTCCGCGCCGAGCGACTGGTCCCCGCCGGCGTAATGCGCGGCATTGGTGTTGTAACAGCCGTAGGTGTTTGTTGGATTGTGATCGAGCACGTTGTTCTCGGACATCAGCACCGCCATCTGTTGCGAACCATAGTCATCCACCGGGTCCAGGTAAATCGCCGCCGGCATTCCCGCCATCGCCCGATACCAGTTGATCCGGCGCAGTTCGGCCGCTTGGAAGGCGTCCGAATTGTGGCCGGGCGTGCAACCGGACACGTCAGCCGTCGAATCCTGGGGCACATTTTCCGAGGTTGGAAAAATGGCGTTGTAAAAGCTGCGGACCTCCTCCCGCGAATCGGTGTTCACCGCAAACCCGCCCGTCACCGTCTCAAACAGCGGCTTCGCACCCTTGGGCGCCGGCGGATTTAGCGTTAAATTTGCCGGCACCGAAGAGGCCTCGCCCAGTTCGGCGGGAGCGGTGACCCGGTGGCCGGTGGTGGTTTGGGCGCGGCCCCAGGCCGGGAACAGGCTGGCGGCCGAAAGGGCCAGAACGAACAGGCGAAAACATCTCAACGTTTTCACAACAGGCTGTCTATTTAAAAGGTTGGAACAAGGACCGGTTGCTTCGCAAAAACGCCGAATTCTGGGCGGTCATTTGAAAAAGTCAAGATTCGAGTGGATGCGCCGCCGTCTGACCTGCACAATTTTTGCTCAAACTATGCCAAAATACGCTCATAACATCGGCTTGTGATACGGCCCGGAACCAAGTAAATAAAGGATGTGAAATTGACAGAGGCCATTGCGAAGACCACACCGGCACTGCGCCTGACGCTGGTTCTGGCTGTGGCGGCCTCGCTGGCCGGCTGCGGACGCGAGCAGATTAGCGTCTACACCGCGCCCAAGGACGCCCCGCCTTCAGCCGTGGCCGAGACCGACCCGCAAGCTGCCCCCGCCGACGCCATCGCCCGTCCGCGGCCGGAAGTGGGCTGGAAATTGCCGCCCGGCTGGACTGAAACCGGTCCCGACGCCGTGAGCCTCCAGAGTTTCAGCGTTCCCGGGCCGAACGGCCAGGTGGCGAGGATCAGCCTCACGCAACTGGGCAATTTGTCGGGAATGAACGCCATGCTTGTCAACATGTGGCGCCAGCAGGCCGAGTTGCAGCCGCTCAGCGATGACGACGCGCTCAAGTCCATTCAGCCGATGCAATTTGGCGCGGAGCAGGGGAGCTATTTTGAAGTCCTGGGTTCCAACAAGGGCGTGCCTTACCAAATTCTCACGGCCTTCCTGCACCGGCCCGACGGCAGTTGGTTTTGCAAGATTTCCGGCGACCCGGCCCTCGTGACCGCTCAAAAACCCGTCTTTATCGAATTTCTCAAGACCATCGAAATAAAGGGAACCGCAGCCGCTCCGACTGTTGCCTCGACGCCGGCTCCCGCGAGTCCCGGCGCTCCGAATTGGAGCGTTCCCAGCGAATGGCAATCGCTGCCTCCCGGCGACATGCAGGTCGCCCGCTTTCACGTCCCCGAAAAAAACAATGCGACGGCGGAAGTCTCCGTGAGCGTGTTCCCGACCGAAGCCGGCGGCACGCTCGCGAATGTCAACCGCTGGCGCACGAAATTTGTGGGGCTGGAGCCCGTTGACGAAAAGCAACTGCCGCAACTGCTCGCCCCGCTGGACCCCGCCAATCCCGGCGCGGTGCTCGTGGACATGCAGAAGGACAACAAGCGGCTCATCGGCGCCATTGTGCCGCGCGACGGCAGTTACTGGTTCTACAAACTCGTCGGTGAAACCGCCGCCGTCGCCCCGCAGAAGGAATCGTTCATCGCCTTCGCCAAATCCAACCCCTGACATGGCCAAGAGTCTTTTCAAATTCTTCAGTTCGCTGCGCTTGACCGTGGTTTGTCTCGCGTTCGCCGTGGCGCTGGTCTTCCTCGGCACGCTCGCGCAGGTGGACGAGGGGCTTTACCAGGCGCAAACGCGCTGGTTCCGCAGTTTCCTCATCTGGTGGGGGCCGCACGGCGCGAGCTGGCGTCTGCCGATTTTTCCGGGCGGCTATCTCATCGGCGGCGTGCTGCTGGTGAACCTTGTTGCCGCGCACATCAATCGTTTTCAATTCACGTGGAAAAAGCTGGGCATCCATCTCACTCACGCGGGCATCATTTTGCTACTCGTCGGCCAATTGACTACCGACATGCTCTCGCGCGAATCGCAGATGAGTTTCAGCAAGGGCGAAACGCGCCGGTACTCGGAAAGCCTGCGCAATCCCGAACTGGTGTTCCTGACCGACGCCCCCAATTCGACCGACGACCAGGTCGTCGCCATTCCGCACTCGCGGCTGAAGCCCGGCGCGGAAATCCGCAATGACTATCTCCCTTTCACCGTCCGGGTGCAGAGTTATTACGCCAATTCAGCTTTGCGCCGACGCGGGCCGATGGTGGACACCGGTCCGCCGCCGGCGACGCAGGGGATCGGCACGGAGGCCGTAGTCACGCCGCTGCCCGAGGACAAGAGCATGGATGACACGAACCTGCCCAGCGCGGTCGTCGAGCTGGTCGGGCCGCAGGGTTCGCTCGGGACGTGGCTGGTTTCGCCGGACATTTCGGGCGCGCAGGATTTCACGTTTGGCGGAAAAGTGTGGCGCGTGGCGCTGCGTCCGGAGCGCCATTATCTTCCCTACACGATCCAGTTGTTGAGCACGAAATACGAGGTTTATCCAGGCACCGACACGCCCAAGAATTTCCAGAGCCGCGTGCGCATCGAGAATCCCGAACGCGGCGAGAACCGGGAGGTGGACATTTACATGAACAACCCGCTCCGTTACCAGGGCCAGACGTTTTACCAGTACCAGATGGACCGGGTTCAGGTTGAGCAAAACCGCGGGTCGGTGCTTGAAGTGGTCAGGAATCCGAGCTGGCTGACGCCTTATCTCGGGTGCGCCCTCGTCGGCGGCGGCATGGCCTATCAGTTTCTGCTGCACTTGGTCGGATTCGTCACCAAACGCAAAACAGCGCGAGTATGAAAAAATGGCTTCCCGGTATCATTGTGGTGGTGTTCGCCGCGTGGCTGCTCGGCTCGTTGCGGATGCCGCGCGAGGAGGGCTTCGCCTACAACCAGTTCGGCCAATTGCCCCTCGTATTTGACGGCCGCACGCAGCCGTTCGATTCGCTCGCGCGCAACTCGCTGCTTCAATTGCGCGAAAAACAGACCGCGAATCTCGAGCCGTGGAAATCATGGTATCAGAGTCCTAAAATCATTCCCGCCACCGAATGGCTGCTGGCCGTGATGATGAACCCCGGCGTCGCCGACACCTGGCCGGTGTTCCGCATCGACAATCCCGACCTCAAGGGGCTGCTGGGCCTGGCCGGCCAGCCGGACCTGGCAAAGCAACAGGACGGCAAGCATTTTTCCTGGGTGGAAATCCAGCCGAAGCTCGAGGACCTGCGCCGCGAAACCATCCGGGCCCAGGCCGTTGAAGATTCGCACAAAAGCCCCTATGACCAGGCGGTCGTTCAACTTTGGAGCGGGCAACTGCTGTATCATCGTTTGGAAAACACGCTCGGCCCGGCCGCCGGCGGCCAGTTCGCCGC
>Ga0181537_10003746_pt1 | contig 12876 bp, 11 predicted proteins | sample PEATcosm2014_Bin_39_FD_119765 | JGI IMG/M metagenome (GOLD analysis project Ga0181537, IMG submission 119765) | Peatland microbial communities from MTU Mesocosm Facility, Houghton, MI, USA - PEATcosm2014_Bin23_10_metaG | ecosystem: Environmental > Terrestrial > Soil > Wetlands > Peat | place...
GCTCCGTCCACCAGTCATGCAGGTTTCCCTGCGGATCGAACTTGCGCCCCTGGTCGTCGAAACCGTGCGTGAGTTCGTGACCAATCACCAGGCCAATGCCGCCGAAGTTGACGTCGTCGTCCATGGACTTGTCGAAAAATGGCGGCTGCAGAATACCCGCCGGGAAAACAATTTCGTTGAACGACCCGTTGTAATACGCGTTGACCGTGGGCGGAGTCATGCCCCACTCCTTGCGATCCAGCGGCTTGTCGATCTTGTGGATATCGCGCTTCGTCTCGAATTCATCCGCGCGCGCGATGTTGCCGATCAGGTCATCCCGCTTGATCGTGACCGAGCTGTAATCGCGCCACACATCCGGATAGCCAATCTTGTTGCGAATCGCATCGAGCTTCACTTTAGCTTGCTTCTTGGTTTCCTCGCTCATCCAGGAAAGATTGTGGATGTCTTCCGCCAACGACTTCTCCAGTGCGTCCACCATTTTCAGCATGCGCTGTTTGCCGTCCGGGCCGAACGTCACGTCCACGTATCTCTGTCCCAGTGCTTCGCCGAGTTCGCCATCGGTGAGGTTGACACAGCGTTTCCAGCGCGCTTGCATCTCTTTCTGGCCCGTAAGGTTCTGCTGGAACTTGAAATTGGCCTGCACAAACGCGTCAGAAAGCCACGGCGACGCCGGGTTCAGCAGGTGCCAGCTCACGTAGGTCTTGAGCGAATCCAGCGACTCCGATTCCAGCGTGGCATTCACCTGCTTGAAAAAATCAGGATTGACGACGTTGAGTTCGGTGAAGCTGGGCGCGCCCATCGCCGTGAAATAGCGATTGAAATAAAAATTCGGGCCCAGCGCTATGGCTTCATCGCGAGTCATCTTATGGTCGCGGTTCTTGGGATCACGGCGCAGCGTGCGCTCCATGGCAGCCTTGGCCAACGCGGTCTCAATCCGCAAAACAGTCTGCGCGGAATCGGCCGCCTGCTGCGGCGCCTGCCCCGCCAGAGTAAACACCTGGGTAATATATTCGATCAGATGCTGGCGCATTTCCTTCATCTTTGGGTCATCGTCTTTGATGTAGTAGTCGCGGTCGGGCAGCGTCAGGCCGCCCTGATCGATGTAGGCGATCACCTGGTCGGAGTTGTGCAGGTCGGGCGATGAATAGAAACTGAAAAGCGAGGCGGACCCAGCCAGGTCGAGGTGGGCCAACTCGTCGATGAGCGCGCCCTTGTCTTGCACCGCGGCGATGCGGCTGAGTTCGGGCTGCAACGGACCGAGGCCCTTGGCTTCCACAGCCTTCTCGTCCATGCACGAGCCGTAGAGGTCGCCAATTTTCTGGTCGATCGCATCGCGGCTTGCACCGCCGGCTGCGGCTTTCTCCAGAATGCTGCGCTCAATATCCTTGTTGCGCTCGTTGAGCTCGACGAAGCTTATCCACTGCGCTTGGTCGGCAGGGATCTCGGAATTCTTGATCCAGTTGCCACAGGCATATTGATAGAAATCAACGCAGGGATCGATGCTCTTGTCGATGTTGTCGAGACTAAAGCCGGGCGCCGGCTTGGTGGAAGCGGATTGACCGGCAGCAAATCGACCAAAGGCGCCCACAGTCACCAGAAGCAAAAAGACCGGTAAGAAGCGAAACAGTCGCATGCGGGACTTCTCCTTTTCGAGGAACGGTTGAGATTCTAAGCTGCTGCGTTCTCCACGGGCAAGGATGGTCTTGAGTCCCAACATATTGTGGGGATCTGTATTTGTTCGCGTCCGTCGGTTCGGCCTGTGGTTATTTGATCCGTTGTTGGAACCAAGCAGAGCATCGCTGCGTATCATCTTCCGTCTGGCGGAAGTGTGCCCGGTCCAGCCTCGTCGGGGACAACCCCTGAACTGACCCGCCTAAGCGAACTGAACTTGATCCTCTGATCTTGATTCTCTAAATCGAGGAATGCCAACTCATGGCTCATCTCACTCAGTTTCCGCAGGGTTTTCCCGCGTCGTCCGAGCGACCATCACCGCAGGGAAAATCGTCGCAGGCGAGATCGCGGCAACGAAAATCATGGATCTCAACTTCCTCTGGTGGCTCATGCTTTTTTTTTCCGCCACCATCGCCGTCTACGGCGCCACCTATTTCCTCGCGATCCCGAATGACCCTCACTTCGCGCACTACATTTTTCCCTTGCGATTGCACATCGCCGGAGGCATGGGCGCATTGCTGGCCGGCCCGTGGCAGTTTTCCCAAAAGCTCCGCGCCCGCGCGCTGAACCTGCATCGCTGGCTGGGACGGTTCTATTTGCTGGAGGTCGCGCTCGGCTCACTCGCCGGTCTCTGGATGGCCACAGTCTCACTGCAAGGCCTGCCCACTCATTTCGGTTTCGGCATTCTTGCGGTGTTGTGGTTCTTCACCGGTCTGCAGGCTTATCGCATGGCGCGGCTCGGAAAACATCGCAGCCCACCGCCAGTGGATGATCCGCAATTTCGCTCTCACTCTCGCTGCGGTCACGCTTCGCATCTACATGCCAGTCATGCTCGCGGTTCTGCACTGGCCTTTTCCGCGCACCTATATCACGGTTTCCTGGTTGTCGTGGGTTCCAAATCTACTGGTCGCCGAGTGGATGATTCGCGGGTGGCAGCAGATGCTAATCAAAAACACACAACGCTAGACGCGAGATGCGAGATGCGCGCGAGCGCAACTGTTAAATATTAAAAGATCGCACGCTCTTCGTCGCTTCGCTTTCGCAATACTTTGCGTGCATCCCCCGACGAGAGCGGGCTGACCGTTTGCCGAGTTTCGCCTAGCTGGCCTTCCGCCGTTTGAGTCGCTCCCGTTCGGACAACGTCCCGCCGGAAGATCTCTTCGTCTCTTCCAACCTTCCATCTTCCAGCTTCATGTCTTCAGTCTTCGCATTATCAATCGACGATTGCAGCACTTCCTCGCGCCGCTGCCGCAAAGTATCCTCGAAACTGCTCCAGCGCAGCGACGGCCCCACAGCGGTTACCTCCATGGTCGCTTCCGTGTGAACGGGCGCGACCTTAGTCGTGTCCAGGTCCGCCGTCTCCTCATCGCTGACCGGAATCGTCCCTGATCCCGCTCCCACCTGCTGCTGCGTCGTGGGCGTGACGTTGCGGTCCGTAGCCTCGCGATGCATCACCGGGCTCTCCACCCATTTCGAGCGATACCGGCCCTCATAGTCCGCCCATTCTTCTTCCGACGTCAGCGCCTTTCCATCGTAAGGCGGAAAACTTTCAATCTGTTCTTTCGTCAGGTCCACCAGGAAATCATTCTCGTGCTGCAGTGACGGCCGAACCTCTTGCGGCGGCACGATAAACTTTTTGCTCGAAAGCCATCCGCCCGTATCCACCACCACGAATACAATCGCTCCCGTCGCCTCATCGAAAACCACATCGTCAACTTTGCCCAGTTCCTGGTCCTTCGGTCCATAAACCTTTGAGCCACGAATATCGATCGCGGCTTCCTGCGTATCATGAAACCGATAATCCCCTAACGTGCCGTAACGAGCCATGAGTCCTCCTTAAAAAGTCGCTCCAGGAAATTCGGTTCGCTGATTCCGAAAGGTCCCAGGCGAAACTTGGATGCAGAAACGTTGGCAGGGTTGGCTATGGAAGTTTGGCGATGGAAAGTTTCGCGACGGAAACGAATCACCCTGTGATCCCCCGTGTCCTCTGAGGTAAATGCCTCTGTGTCAGCCCCGACCTGAACCCAGCCAGCCCCAGCGCCCGCAACGCGGTTATAATCGGATTCATTCCGAACAACGAGGCGTCCTCGATCATGACTTCCACGAATGGCTCAAACGGCAACGGCAACGGCGATGGCAACAATAAAACCGGCGGCAGCAATGGATACAGCGTCCCGCAACCCCGCGCCGAGTGGCTGGCCCGCCGCAAGAAAGAAAACACGACCGGAAGCTTTTCTCAAATGCACTATGCCCGCCACGGCGTGATCACCGAAGAAATGGGCTACATCGCCCACAAAGAAAAGCTCGCGCCCGAACTTGTCCGCGACGAAGTGGCCCGCGGACGCATGATCATCCCCGCCAACGTCAACCATCCCGAACTCGAGCCCATGGCCATCGGCGTGGCCAGCCTGTGCAAAATCAACGCCAACATCGGCAACTCGGCCGTCACTTCGGAAGTAAATGAAGAATTAAAAAAGTTGCACACCGCCGTGCACTACGGCGCCGACACCGTCATGGATCTCTCGACCGGCGGCAACATCCACGAAATTCGCGAAGCCATCTTGCGCCACTCGCCCGTGCCCATCGGCACCGTACCCATCTACGAAGCCATCGCGAGAGTGAAGCGCGTCGAAGACCTGAACGCCGAAGTCATGCTCGAAGTCATCGAAGAGCAAGCCGCCCAGGGCGTCGACTACATGACCATCCACGCCGGCGTGCTCATCCAATATCTGCCGCTGATTTCCAAACGCATCACCGGAATCGTGAGCCGCGGCGGCGCCATCCTGGCCCAGTGGATGGCCTACAATCACAAACAAAATTTCCTCTACGAGCGATTCGAAGACATCGTCAAGATTTTCAAAAAGTACGACGTCAGCTTTTCGTTGGGCGACGGCCTGCGCCCCGGCTGCGTAGCCGACGCCAGCGACGAAGCCCAATTCGCCGAACTCAAAACTCTCGGCGAGCTCACGAAAATCGCCTGGCAGCAAGACGTCCAGGTCATGATCGAAGGCCCTGGCCACGTCTCCATGGACAAAATCAAAGAGCAGGTCGAAAAAGAAGTCGAACTCTGCTACGAAGCTCCGTTCTACACCCTGGGCCCACTGGTCACCGATATAGCTCCTGGCTATGACCACATCACCAGCGCCATCGGCGCAGCCATGATCGGATGGTACGGCGCCGCCATGCTCTGCTACGTCACGCCTAAAGAGCATCTAGGTCTGCCAAACGAAAAAGACGTGAAAGATGGCATCATCGCCTACAAAATTTCCGCCCACGCCGCCGACATCGCCCGCGGACGCCCCGGCGCCCGCGACCGCGACGACGCGTTGAGCTACGCAAGATACAAATTCGACTGGGAAAAACAATTCGCGTTGTCACTCGATCCGGAAACGGCGCGCGCCATGCACGACGAAACTCTCCCCGACGACTACTACAAAGAAGCCGCCTTCTGCTCCATGTGCGGCCCCAAATTCTGCTCCATGAACTATTCCTCCAAAGTGGACGAATACAACAAGCAAGTCCACGGCATCGAGAAGAAAGATTATTCGGAACTGGTGGAGCGACTGGTTTCGTTGAAATAAAACACGCACTCGAAATCCACCCCCAAAGCGAGGTCTATGGATCACCACGAGGCAGTCCGTAAATTCGAACACTTGCTGTTGAAAGAGGCTGATCACGCCCGCGAAGTAGCGACGGAACTGGAGGCTTTAGTGCCGATCCTGACGACCGAGAACTCCCGACAGCTCGCACAGTTGCAGATAAAGGCGAGCCACAAACAAGCCAAAGAGTTTCGCGAATTGTCGGAGAAAGTCAAAGAGAAATAGTGCTGAGAGAAATAGTGCTGAGTGAGCCGCGAAATTCTGCTCGATGATCCGCGCGTCCGAGGTAGACGAATACCACAAACAAATATTGGGAAGATTTTCACAGGTCCCCACGGCGGCAAGCTGAGCATTTCACCGCTCGTCGGGACTGCTCGATTGCAGTTGCCTAGGTTGTAAGCCTTGAATAAAATGTGTGCGCGGTTCCGGCCCCGAACTCGGTCGATTTTAGGAGCCCTTATGCGGAACTCTACCCGGCTCTTTGGGATGTTCGCTTCTTCCCTGGTTTGCCTTCCCGCAGTTTTCGCGCAGACCAATCCTCCGCCGCCCGATGCGCACGAGATGATCACCCGCGAGCCGCACACGCTCACGAAATCGGCGGATCGTTCCGCGGCCATTAGTCTGCTCGATCGCGCCCGAAAAAATTACGATCTGCACAGCATCTCCACGCCCTACTCGTTGAAAGTTTCATTCGAAACCAGCGGCGCGGCGCAGAGCGAAGGCGCAGGCACGATGGAGGAGTTGTACGACGGCCACTCGGGCTGGCGCTGGACCGAGCAGTTGCAGGATTCGCACGTGGTTCGCATCGGCGCCGAAGGCCACATCTACGGCGCGAATCCCTCCGACCCGGTTCCCTTGCGTGTGCAGCTGGTGCGTACCGTTCTGTTGCGCCCCATCGTGCGCGACCCGGGTTCGTTCGTATTTCGCACCGCCGATCTCGAGCGCAACGGCAAGCCGGTCGTGTGCATGTTGCTCAGCTATTCGCTGCCGCCGAATCCCGCGCCGCGCTCCTGGGTGGAACGGGAAGACTGCATCGACCCCACCACCGGCCTATTGCAGATGTGGTCCGAAGCGCCGGGAATTTACGCGGTGTACGATTACACCGGCGCAACGGATTTTCACGGCCACAGGCTCCCGCGCCAGATTTCGATATTCGAAGAAGGCCGGCTCACAGTTCAGGTGCGCGTGGAGAGCATCGAAGACGCTCCCAACCTCGATGCCAGCCTGCTGCAGCCCACGCCGGAAATGGCGGACGCAGGCGAATCGTTCGGGTTGGCAGGCCCGCGCCGCATGCCTCTGCGCGTGGATCCTACCAACGCGCCCACTTCGCGTTTCTTCCAGCCAGTGATCGTCCACGCCACTCTGGATGCGGAGGACGGCACTGTGCTCGATGCCGAAGCTCTGCAAACCACGGATCCGGACTTGAGCCGCGCCGCGCTCGACATCGTAAGAAGCACGTCGTTTGATCCTTCAGGATTTCAGCAAGAAGTTTTCTTCAACGTGCAGTTTCATTTCCCCGCAGCGCAATGGAACGGTCCGCCAATATTCCACACTTCCGTCCATTGGATGATTTTGGATCACCACGGTAGGCCTCCTCGAGTCAGAAGGCCACCACACGCCGGCAACTAAGACCGAAATATTTACTCGTGAGGGTGCCCCATCCTCGTCGCGTTCTTCGCGACAGGGTGGGGATTTTTGACTTTTGTTCAACCCACTACTTCCCTTCGAGATTAATGTCTCCGACTCCAACGTGCGCCCGCAGTTCGTATTTTCCGTCGCCGCGATACTTCAGCGTCTTGCCCAACCAGCCGCTGGTCTCGCCGTAACCGTCGCCGTTCACGTCGCCAATGCCAGTGCTGGCGTTCACCAACCGGTAACCGCTGTGCTCGTTGGCAATTTGAATGTTACCGACGCCAAGGCTTAGATCTTTGTCGCCCTCAACATTCTCCACCCTGAGATCGCCAACCTTCTCATGAACGTCGAGGTTCGTATTCTGCGGAACTTCCAGCTCCACGTCGATCTGCGTGTTGGAACCACTGGGAACGTGGAACTCGAGGCTGGCATCATTCCCGCGAACGTCGAAATCGACATGCGCGTCTTTCACGTTGCTCTCATGCCGCGACTTGACCGTGTAAGTCAGATGAATCTTGCTGGAATCGCCGCGCCGAATGCGCAGGTCGCCAACGTTCAGCCGAACGTGCACCATCCCACCCGCGGCGAAGTCGCGCGCGTCGGTGTGCGTCTCCTCGTAGTTCCAGTCAGAAGCGGAAGCGAACGGCACCAGCAGCACGCAGCCAACGATTGTCGCGTAGAGTGCGGTCAAACGAATGCCGGTCGAGCGAACGGAATAGATTCTGCGCACACACCACCTCCGGAGCGCAAGGGCGCCTGTTTGTGGTACGAGAGGGATGGGATCGTGGTTCCCTGGAATTTCGTGCCGATGGACGCAGTCGCGGGCAGGAGTACCCGCGCCACACAATCACGTTCGGAAGTCGGCTACGCCATCCCACACCAACTGGACGGCGATGGCCAGAATCAGAAAACCGAATATTTTGTTGATCGCGCCCACGGCGCTGGGCCCGAGCCGCCGCACCAGTGGCCCTCCCAGCCAGAAGAACAGCAGGACGGAAAGCGCCACGGCGGCGATGCCGATGACCATGCCGAGATAGGAAGCCGCACTGTCCACGTGCGCCGCCAGCGCCATCACCACGCCAATCGCTCCCGGACCGGACATCAGCGGCATGGCCAGCGGCGTGAGCGAAATATCCTCTTTTTCCTCGGCCTCGTGGCTTTCGGCGGGGGTGATGCGCGCGTGCGAAGTCACCATGCCCCAGGCGGTGTTGGCCACAATGAGCCCGCCCGCGATCTTAAGCACCGGCAGTGAGATACCGAAAAAGAAAAGAACAAATCTCCCGAAAAACAGGAACGTCACCAGGATGATGAAAACCCAAAGACCCGTCTTCACCGCCGTGCGCCGGCGATGCTCGGGAGTCCAGGTGGACGTCATGCTGAAGAAAATCGGAATGCCTCCGAAGGGATCGACGATCGGAAACAGCGCAAGAAACGTGGCCGCGGCCGAAGCGGGCAGGGTGCGCAGAAACGTTCCGAGAGCGTGTGCGGAGGTCATGAAGTCACGTGGACTTGAACGGATTGACGATGTCTATGCCCAGATGCTTGAAATCTTTTTCGTCTAGAGCAGCCACTGTGAATCCGTGGATGCGGGCGGTTGCGGCGATCATAACATCCTCTCGCAGAGAGTCAGGCCTTCCGGTCATGAGCCGCGACCATTCCCGAAAGCAGGAGGTATCCATTCGGCACGAACGCGAAGGACATCTCCAGGGCACTCAGCCAACTTTCGATTTCAGAAGCCTTAGCGGCGTCTTGTTTGCGGGTTAGTTCCACTCCGTCTTGTAATTCTCCTATCGTCACAGCCGAAAGAAAAATTTGCTCGGGGCGCCTAGTCATCTGACTAGTCAACTCCATCCCGACCTACCGATATCCTTCCAGCACCTTGGCGCCACGCTCCAATGCGGCGGCCAGCACCGCCAGCTGCTGCCGTGCCCGGTCGGCATCGCCGCGATCCAGAGCTTCGTTCACGCCCGGAATCACCACGGCTGCGTAGCCGGTGTATTCTCCCGGGGCGTAGATGGCATGCCTGAACCACGGGCGATGCGGCAGTCCTTCCGGCACCAGCAAGGCGTGCTCGGCATTCAGAAGCGCCGAGTTAAGCTGGTTCGTTTTCGCGGCATCTCGTGGCGGAGCCTTCTGTCGCGACGCGATCTTCGCACCCGCCACCTGAAAACGTTTCGCCGCAGCAGTCACCGCGCTGAAGTCGAGCGCGCGATCGCCGAACTTGGAGTCCGCTCGCATGCGGGCGGAATCGACGTAGGCTTCAATCTCTTTTCCGTATTCGTCGTAGTTATAGGGCAGCACATCCGCCTCGGCCATGCGCAAGGCTTCGAGCCCAAAAACCCGCGCCATTTCCTGCTCGTAGACAAAATCCGGATCAGCAAACTTTTTGAACCACGCAAAATCGTCGAACGCCGAGTGATACACGCCGTAGGACCCGCTCGAACTGACGTCCGTTGAGGGCACGCCCAAATGTTGCAGGAACGCCGTGTAGTCGGAACCGCTGCCCAAATCGCCCACCAGCACGTCGGCCTTGGTCTGCGCCGCCGGAGTTCGGCGGGCATCGCCAATCGCTTCGGTCGGCGATTGTGTCGAGGGCGCTCCGGGCTGGTCCAGCTTCTCCCAGGCCTCGTAGACGGTTCCGCCCTTGGGACTGGGCACGGCTTTGGTCACGTCGCGCAGGAACTCCTTCAGGCTGGGCACGGCGGACGCCCCAAATTTCGATCCGGAAACGGCAACATCCATATTGAAATACGCGGGCGCATTCTCCAACTCCGATTCGTGCTGCTCCGCCCATTCCGTGGAACCCATCAGGCCTTCTTCTTCGCCATCCCAGCTGGCGAAAACCAGCGTGCGTTTCGGCTTCCATCCCGACTTCAACAATTCTCCGACGCCGCGCGCCGCTTCCAGCATGGCCGCCGTGCCGCTGTTCGGGTCGACCGCGCCGTAGACCCAGGCGTCGCGATGATTACCCGCAACCACCCACTGGTCGGGACGTTTGCTTCCGCTGACCCGGCCAATTACGTCCCAGAGCGTGCGGAACTTATACTCCTGCTTCAAATGCATTTTCACTTTCGCCGGACCCGGACCTACGTGATAAGTAAACGGCAGCGCGCCTTGCCAATCGCGCGGCGAATCCGGTCCGCCCAAATGCTCAAGCATGGGCCAGGCATCGTGATACGAAAGCGGCGTAGCTGGAATCTTCGGCATCTGCGCCGATTTTTCCGGAGAAGTGCGCTGCGACTCGGGCAGCGACGGCACCGACGCAATTCCCGGCGTGGTGGGGTCTCCGGGAAACTCGAACATGTAGCCCACCGACCCGCGCTGCACGCCCGTATCAGGCCGCCACGGACCCTGGGGATACTTGTCGCCATGCCGCCAACCGTCGTCGGCGGGATCCGAATAAATGATTACACCTGCCGCTCCCCGCTCCTGCGCCAGAAAGACTTTCACTCCCCGGAAATTCTGCCCGTAGCGCACCAGCACAATCTTGTTGCGCACGCTGACTTTCAGCTTGTCGAGTTTTTCGAAATCTTCGGGAGTTCCGTAATTGGCGTAGACCACTTCCGCCTCGACATCGCCGGAGGGCGACATTCCGTTGAACGGCATCACCACGTTCGGATCATCCGGATAAGTATCTCCCTCAACGTGTTCGCGCGTGGGGCCATGCATTTCCACTCCCGCGGGCGCGGTCATGTCGACGCTGATTTCGAGCGGGTAGTTCATCCAGACCTTATATTCCACAATTTCAGTTTCGAGTCCGGCTTCGCGGAATTTCGCCGCGACGTAATCGGCCGTGGCTTTGTCCGCGGCAGTGCCGGCCATGTGCGGAACCCGCGTCAGCGCGCGCAGATGCTGTTCGGCGAGTTTGGGATCGGGCACTGCCAGGAAACGCGCTTCCGCGGCGATTTCGGCAGTGGAATCGCGAAAGCCGAAAAGTGCCGGCGCCGTTCCCACCGATTCAGCGGGGTTACTACCCACGCTGAACGAAAGGCCGGAAAGCATAACTGCGGACGAAACCAGCGCTGCGGAGAGGAATCTCATGTGGCTCCCGCCGAAACTTAGTAAGGTAGCACAGCGACTGCTAAAATGAAGAGATGAAGCGCGTGCGAAGCGTGCGAAAGGTATTCCAGCCTCTCAAGCTCACGCCAAAGGGCAGCAGCGGCCTCAGGCGATGTGAGCGAGAACCATGAGCGCTACTTAGTTGAGGGTGAGAGGGCGGCAAGGAAGAAAGCAGCCATCGTGCCGAAGACTACCGCACCTGCCCGGTCCCGATAATTTCATACTTCGAAGAAGTCAATTCCACCAATGCAAACGGTCCGCGGCAGTGCAGTTTCTGCGTGCTAACGCCCATCTCGGCGCCAAAGCCGAATTCCCCACCATCGGTGAAACGCGTGGAAGCATTCCAGTAGACGACCGCGGAATCGACGACGCGTAGAAACTTGCGGGCATTCGCATCGTTGCGGGTCACGATCGCGTCGGAATGTTTGGTGGAGTAACGGTTGACATGAGCGATCGCTTCATCTACATCGGCGACGACGCGGATGGCCATGCACAGCCGCAAATATTCCTCGTACCAGTCTTGCTCGGCAGCGGGACCAATGTTTACTCCGGCGACCAGGGCGCGGGATTTGCCGTCGCCGCGAACCTCGACCCCGACATCGATCAGCTTCTTCACGATTCGCGGGATATACGCAGCCGCAACGCGCTCGTGCACCAGCAACTTCTCCGCGGCGTTGCACACCGTTGGACGTTGTGTCTTGGCGTTGATCACGATGCCATCCGCCATGTCGAAGTCCGCCGATTCATCGACGAAGATATGGCAATTCCCCGCTCCGGTCTCGATGACGGGCACAACCGAATTCTCGGCGACGTACGTGATGAGTCCGGCTCCGCCGCGGGGGATAATTACGTCCACAAGTCCGCGGGCCTTGATCAGTTCCTGCACTGATTGCCGCGTGCTGGCGTCGAGCAGTTCGATGGCGCCATCCGGAACTCCGGGCACCGCAGCAAGAATGTCGACGAGCCGGTGATTGCTGTGCGCAGCTTCTTTTCCTCCGCGCAACACAACTGCATTTCCGGCTTTCAGCGCCAGCACCGCAGCATCGACCGTAACATTCGGGCGCGACTCGTAAATAATTCCCACCACTCCGAGGGGCACGCGCAGCTTGCGAATCCGCAGGCCGTTCGGCCGCGTCCACTCTGCCAGGGTTTCGCCGACCGGATCGGGCAGGGCCGCAACCTCGCACACACCGCGCACCATCTCAGCGATTCGCTCCGCAGTCAGCAGCAGGCGGTCGAGCATTGGGCCTTCGAGGCCGGAGGTTTCCACATCCTTCCGGTTCGCGGCGAGAATACTTTTTGCGTGGGTCTCGATCGCATCCGCCATCGCATGCAGCATCGCGCTCTTCCGTTCCGAGGAAAGCAACGCGAGCCCGGCCGCTGCTGCGCGGGCACGGATCAGCTTCTCCTGAGTGGAAAGCGCGTTGGCGACGGTGGCAGGCATTAGCGTTTCTCCCGATGTGACAGAGTCTGACGCGGAACATGCGGCGCAACATGACGCGGTGCCGAGTGCGGCGCAGAGTTCGCAGGAAAGTTCGGAGGAAAGTACGTGCCAATCTTTCGCTCCATGCCCAACGTGATCCCTGCGGGATTCCGTCCGTTGACAATGGCCACATGCACGCCCGCTTCACTCGCGAGCTTCGCAGCCTTCAGCTTCGAGATCATTCCCCCCCGGCCCAGTTTGCTCTTGCCATTACACTGCGCTTCCAGGGCCGCAGTCAGCTTGCGCACCACGCGCACCAGGCGTGGCTTCTTGCCGCGGTTCGGAACCAGAAATCCGTCCACATCGGTCAGTAAGAGCAGCCAGTCTGCGTTCACGGCAGTCGCAAGCAGTGCGCTCAACTCGTCGTTGTCACCGAACGCTCCGACCAGTTCCCGCACCGAGACGCTGTCGTTCTCGTTCACAATGGGTACC
>Ga0181537_10003747_pt1 | contig 12874 bp, 13 predicted proteins | sample PEATcosm2014_Bin_39_FD_119765 | JGI IMG/M metagenome (GOLD analysis project Ga0181537, IMG submission 119765) | Peatland microbial communities from MTU Mesocosm Facility, Houghton, MI, USA - PEATcosm2014_Bin23_10_metaG | ecosystem: Environmental > Terrestrial > Soil > Wetlands > Peat | place...
GCGGATGCGCTCCAGCTCGGTCATCTTCGCGCGGTCATCGAGGGTCTTGCGCTCGGGGTTCGGCGGCGCGGGCGGTTGTTGATTCTCTTGTTCAGCAGACATGGGATGAAGCTTAACAACTTAGGCGCAAAGGCGTGAAGAAGAAATTTGGTCTCGCGGACTGGTATTTGGGGTGGCCCGTAGCCGCCCGCACGTCCAGCTTGATTGCGAAATGAAAGGGAGCACGCCCGCCCCGGGCGTCGCTGATTGCGCCCTCGCGATTAGCTCGTTGCGCACGATACGCTGGAATGGGTTGGGACTTTTCGGTGCGCCCGGGTTTTCCGCGAGGGCGCGGAAAACAGCACCCGGGGCGGGCGCGCTCCCTCCAACTGTCGTTTTTTGGCCACTGGCAGGGTTATGCTGGCGTAGTTTGTTGCTGCGATAGCTTTACTGAATTCTGATGAATTGTTGACTTTTATTGGTTTCCGCGCTTTTCTACCGGCATCGAAAGCGAGAAAATTCAAATCTTCCTACACCCATTCCGGCTGGCGATTTGATTGCCTGCCACCTGACATATCTTCGGTTTGGTGTGACGGTATATGTTAATAAGAAGCAGATTTTCAAAATGCGGCCTGAATCATTTGTTGGTGTTTATTTAAGTCCTGATTCGGAAGCACAAAATCACGGTTTGCCTCCGTTTATTGTTTTTCAAGCCCGAATCACTCCTGAATTTGAAATTGAACAAATGGGCGATGGCTTTCCTTGTAACGATGAAGCTCATGCGAAGGAGCTTATGAAAACAATTGAGGCAAGAAACGTGACTGTGCCGAGGGTTATGATGGCGAATTGGGCGGGATATTTTGGATTGGTGACAATGACCAACTTCGAGATTTATTCTGAAGGATTTCAAAAAACCAAAAACAGCATAGGGGTTTTTAACCCCCTTGACCGTGTGTCCAACGAAATGGACGAAGAGCAACCAATGGTAACGGTGTTTCGTCTGAATAAAACATGCGATGTGGCTGGCATCTTTTCCAGTGTAATTCGGAAACTTTCCAAGAATGCCAGCATCCATGACGGCCAGCAGCGCGTGGTCGCTGTTATCGCGGCCTGCATCGTGTTGGATTCATTCACAACAGCGTCCAGCATCAAACGAAGGAATACGTCGTTGGCGATTGCCACACGAACGGCATTGAATCGTTTTGGGCTTTGTTCAAGCGCGGTTATCATGGCGTCTATCATCACATGAGCAAAAAGCATTTGCAGCGGTATGTGAACGAGTTCACATACAGATTCAATCGCCGCGCCAGCGAAATGCAGACCGTATTCGCCGATGTTGTGGAACGGGTTGCCAACGGCACGCAATTGCCTTACAAAACACTGATTCAAAAACCAATATGAGCAGACCGCAAAAAATAATCCCGCCCGTCAGGGACAGTTTCAACAGCATCCTTCGCTCGGTTGCAATGGGCAGCGGCAAGGGCAGGCAGGCCGCGAAGGAACTGGCGCGCAATCCAGTCAGGCCAGCGCAACCGCCGCCGAAAAAACCTTGAACCAATGAAGGCTGTTCAAACCAACTCAAACCAACTCAAGCCAGTTCAAGGGTAACATTGTATATAAGTCCCGGAAAATTTACTTTTTCCGCTTGGCAGGCTTCTTTTTCTCTGGCTTCACCAGCAACACGCGACGCATTAAATCGTCGAATGCTGGCTCTGGCTTCCATTTTTCTGTTTTTGCTTTCACAGGCGGAAAGCGTAACGCCAAACAAGCCAAAATTCAACTTTCAAAATTTTATGGAAAATAAACTTGAAACGGGATTAGGAAGGCGGCAACGATTTCGGAAAAATAAACCGAAAGCTCATGTGACGATTGTAATTGGCATAATTTGCAAAGAGGGAATTTTGGTTGGAAGCGACAGCCGAACAACAAACCCAGATCACACTATCAGGGATAATGCCATCAAAGTTAGATTGCTTCGATTGGCAGGGCCGGACAATGCAATTATTGCCCAAGCTGGCGATGACGATTTAGGTTCAAGAGTTGTTGACCGCATTGAGCATCTAGCGGAGCAAGCACCATTGACTGATTGGCAGACTGTTTCTGACATCGGAGACAGGGCAATAGCTGACGAACAAAAAAAATTAAGAACTCCATTTGAAGGCGTCGGATTTTCGATGGAAGAATTTCAGAATGTTTTACGGGGACATGATGCAACTTTTCTTCTGGCCTATTATTTCAAAGGAAAGCCATACATTTTTACGACTGATTTCTACCCCAGAAAATTTACACGAAGACAATCCAGTCATTTTTCAACAGGCTGCGGAAGTCCGCTTGCAAATTTTCTTTTGGAAGGATTTGATTTTTCAAAATTAAATATATGGGAAGCCACGGCGATTCCGTAAGGGCGTCGTCAGATCTTCAAATGGCTGTATCCACCAGCGGGCCGGCGGCGGCTGTGTCGTCCGCCACGGAACGTTCTCCCAGAAAGGCAAAGCCCAGCGTGCCCAGGCTGACGGCGGCGAAAAGTCCGACGCACGCGGGCCAGCCGCCCTTCACCCAGAACCACGCGGCCACCATCGTGCCGATGCTTCCGCCGACATAATAAAACGTCACATACAATCCCGCCGCCGCCGAGCGCGCGCCGTCGGCTACTTTTCCGGTGAGCACGGTGGCGGACGATTGCGACACGAAGATGCCGGAGGAAAACACCGTCAGCCCCACGATCACCACCGGCAACGACGAGGCCAGCGTCAGTGCCAGCCCGATCAGCGTCGCACCGACGGACAAAACCGCCATGCGGCGGAAAACGTAACGGTCCAGCAGCCGGCCCGCCAGCGGCGTGACGATGCAGCCAATCAGATAAACGAAGAAAATGCTGCCGAGCGCAAATGGGGTCAGATTAAAAGGCGCGCGGGCGAGGTGAAAGTTCGCATAGGTGAACGTGCCGACGAGCGAGAACAGGATGGTGAAGCCCATGCCGCACACGGCGAGCAGGCGCGGGTTTTTCAGATGACGCCAGGTGTTGCCGAGCGAGTGGAACACGTGTCTGGCCGGGACAAAATTCACCGCGAGCGGGAGCCATTGCCGCACGGCGAAGGCACCAAGCAAATTCAAAATGCCAAGAACGATGAAGGCCATGCGCCAGTTGCCGTGCGTGGCGATCAGGCCCGTGAGAAACCGTCCGAGGAATCCGCCGAACACCGTGCCGCTGACATACGCGGCCATCACGGTGCCCGTGCGGCCGGGAAACTCCTCATTGATGTAGGCGATGATCACGGCGATGACGCCGGGCACGCACAGCCCCTGCAGGAAGCGCCAGAAAATCAGCGCCGGCAGGGTGGTGGCCGTGGCGGTGAGCAGCGTGGTGAGCGCCATGCCGAAGAGCGCGGGCACGATGACTTTCTTGCGGCCGATGGTTTCCGCGAACAGCCCGATGAACGGTGCCGTAATGGCGACCGCCAGCGTGACCGCGCTGACCGTGAGGCTGACGGCAAATTCGGTGGTGTGGAAAAGGTTCTGGAAATATGGCAGCAGCGGCTGTGTGCAATAGACGTTCAGAAACGTGCAGGCGCCGGCGATCATCGCGGCGCAGACCGCCAGCGCGAATGATTTTTCAACGCGCGCAGACTTGACCGGTGGCACAACAGGATTCATAACCAATCCGGCCAAGCTATCAAAAGATTGTGCGCGTGGAAATATCCGGGTTGACGCACCGGCGAAGCTTCCGCCTTCATCGGATTTCGGCGCGACAAGTTGGCGGAAGCTGTCCGCAAATATTGGTCTGCCCCAGTTGAGATTCGGAAAGTTTGAAAGGCCTGTTTAAGCTTATGCAAATGAACAAAATCCATCCGTCAAGAGCGGTCGCCGGAGCCGTGTTTCCACTGAACAGAAACTCGTCATCTTTCAGCAATGGCCGGCCGGCGTTCTCGCTTTATTCAGCCGGCCGGTTCTGTTAATTAATCCGGAGATGCCAGACAATCGCCCCATCATCATCGCCACGCGCGGCAGCGCGCTCGCGCTCGCGCAGGCCAATTTCATCGCAGAACAGTGCCGCAAAAATTTCCCGCGCCTGCGGTTTGAGTTGAAAATCATCAAAACCACCGGCGACAAATTGCAGAAGGCCTCAATGGCAAAAGCCGAGGGCGGTTTGCCGAAAGGTTTGTTCACAAAGGAACTAGAAATCGCGCTGCTAAAAAACCAGGCCGACCTCGCCGTCCACAGCTTGAAGGATTTGCCGACCGAAGTTCCGGCGGGCCTGGTTCTCGCCGCCACGCCGAAGCGCGAAAATGTCCGCGACGTTTTGATTTATCGGGATGCGGAATTTTTGAAAAAGCGCGCGACGGAAAAATCCGACGACTGGTCACCGGGCCAGGATGATTTGCGCGGTTTCAAGGCGGGAATGAAGCTGAAGGATTTTCCGAAAGGCGCGACGATTGCCACCAGCAGCACGCGGCGCAAGGAGCAGTTGCTCGCCGCGCGGCCGGATTTCAAAGTTGTCGAGATTCGCGGCAACGTGACGACGCGGATGCAAAAAGTCGCCGAGCGCGGCGAACTGGACGCGACGATTCTCGCGCTCGCCGGTTTGACGCGGCTGCATTTTGAAATCAAGCCGGACGGAAAGCTGGCCGGCGACGCCGTGCCGGACGGTTTGCTGGCGACGATCCTGGATCTGGACGTGATGCTGCCGTGCGTGGGCCAGGGCGCGATTGGAATTGAGATACGCGCGGACGACGAGCGCATCTCGAAGATTTGCGAGCGGCTGAATCATTTCAACACGTTTCATTGCGTGACGGCGGAGCGCGCGTTTTTGCGCGGGATGGGCGGTGGCTGCCAAAGCCCGGTGGCCGCGCACGCGGAAATCACCGGCGACAAAGTTTCCATGCGGGCGGTTTCGTTTCGCGACGGGCAGGCGAAACGCGGCGAGGGAAAACTTCCAATTGTTTCGGCGGCCGTGCTGGGGGAACAGATTGCGGCGCAATTGAAATGACGGGCGTTTTTTTCCGGTTTTTCTTCCGACCGGCTTCCATTTGCTTCAAAAAGCATTTCCAAATCCAGGCAAAAAATGATTAATATTCGCCAATAAGCGGAGAGCGCGGTGCCTGGCTTTCGCCCATCTTTAACCTTGCCTGGAGAATTGTTCATCAGGCGATTGTGCGAAGGCCATGACAACATTATCAAAAACATTGCTGACAATTTCAGCGGCGGGATTTGCAGCGGGCGGTGCCATAGATTTCGGCGGATTCAACCTGAATCCGTCGTGGACGGTGGTGCTGCCGGCGGGCGCGGTTTTTTTCGGGCTGTTCATGATTTCCGCCATGATGGAAAAGGAAATGGCCGCGTTTGATGCGGAGGAGGCGCGCAGACTGGAACGTGCCAAGCCCCGCGCTCCCGCGCCGGAACGAAATGCGGTAGCGCGGCTCGCGGGCACTTCGTTCAAAGAAAAGGCATCGTTCCATGCACGCTGAAACACAGGCTCATCTTCACGCGGCGGGCAAAAATTCCCGCACGCATGATTTAACCCATGCGGTTTTTTCCACGCCGCGAGAATTTTTGGGCAACCAGTTTGTCTATGTGGTCGTATCGTCGCGCGCGCGCGGCCTGTCCATCGGCGTGAATATGAACCCGGACAAGCTCTGCAATTTCAGCTGCGAATATTGCGAGGTGGACCGCGCCACGCCGTCGCTGCAAAAAAACCTCGACGTAGACCTGCTTTCCGCGGAACTGCTGCGCACGCTGGGCATCGTTGCCGCCGGGGCGATGCGCGGTTTCCAGCCCTATCGCACGACGCCGAAGGAACTGCTTGAGCTGCGGCACGTCGCGTTGAGCGGGGACGGTGAGCCGACGCTCAGCCCGAATTTTCTCGAAGCGCTTCGAACCGTCGTCCATGTCCGCGCGCTCGGGCAGTTTCCATTTTTCAAGATCGTGCTGATCACCAACGCGACGGGCCTGCATCTGCCCCATGTGCAGGAAGGATTGAAAATGTTCACGCACGAAGACGAAATCTGGGCCAAGCTGGACGCCGGCACGCAAAGCTACATGGAAGAGGTGAACCGTCCGGACTGCTCGCTCGAGAAAATCCTGGAGAACATCCTGTTGGTCGCGCGGCTGCGGCCGGTGGTCATCCAGAGCCTTTTCCGGACGCTGAACGACGAGGAACCATCCGACTGGGATGTCCATCAATACGCGCAGCGGCTGAAGGAACTGCGGCTGGCGGGCGCGCAAATCCCGCTCGTGCAGATTTATTCGGCCACGCGGCCGTCGGCGAATTCCCAGTGCGGGCATCTGCCGTTGAAATCCCTCGCGTATATCGCCCAGCAAGTCCGGGAAATCAGCGGCCTCAAGGCAGAAGTGTTTTAGCAATGGCCGGCGAAGCGGAGCTGTTCTAAACGGAATTGACCCGGTTCAAGTCCGAAGCCTGAAAATTCCAAACGGAACCAGAGCGGCTTGAATTGGAACAGAGACCGTTCGCGTCCGAACCTCGGCGGTTCCAACGGGCGGCGGTTTGTCGCAGCCTGAATTGCACGCGCCATCAAATCCGTTGACGTTCTCCGCTCAAATCAATTATTCTATGCGGCTCGCTGAACGAGAATTATTGTGAACATCACCGTTGAAAATCTGGCGCCGTGCAAAAAACTCCTCCGCGTGGAAGTGGACGCGAAGGCCGTGGACGAAATTTTTGATTCCATCACGAAGGATTACCAGAAGCAGGCCGCGCTGCCCGGCTTCCGGCCCGGCAAGGCCCCGCGCGACATGATCGCCAAAAAATACGAGGCCGACATCAAGGACGACGCCAAGCGCAAGCTCATCGGCGAGAATTATCGCAAGGCGCTCGAAGAGAAAAAAATCTCCGTCATCGGCCAGCCCGACATCGAGGAAATCCAGTTTGAACGCGGAAAAAACCTGCAGTTCGCCGCCACAATCGAGACAGCGCCTGAATTTCAACTGCCGGAATACAAGGGACTGCCCGTCAAGCGCGAAACCGAATCCGTCACGGACGCGGACGTGGAGCGCGCGCTGAACCTGCTCGCGCAGCAGCACGTCAAATTTGAGACCATCGCGCGCGAACTGAAAATGGGCGATGTGGCCGTGGTGAATTACACCGGCACCTGCGACGGAAAACCGATCACCGAAACCGCGCCGACGGCGAAGGGTTTGACGGAACAGAAAAATTTCTGGGTGGACATCGCGCCGGACACGTTCATCGCCGGGTTCGCCGCACAGCTTGTCGGCGCAAAGGCCGGTGAAAAGCGGACGGTCAACGTGGATTTTCCCGCCGATTTCGTGACGAAACAGCTTGCGGGCAAAAAGGGCGTTTATGAAGTCGAAGTCGTCGAGGTGAAGGAGAAGATTTCGCCGCCGGTTGACGGCGAACTGGCGAAAAAGTTCGGCGCGGAAAATCTGGAAAATCTCCGCGCAGGTGTCCGCGTGGATTTGGAAAATGAATTGAAAGCGAAACAGCGAAGATCAATTCAAAAGCAGATAATTGACGCCATTCTCGGCGGCGCGAATTTTGAGCTGCCGGAAACCGCCGTCGCGCACGAGACGCGCAACGTGGTCTACAACATCGTGCAGGAAAATGCCAAGCGCGGCGTCCCGCGCGAATTGATCGAGAAGCAGAAGGAAGAGATTTATTCCGCAGCGGCGCGCGGTGCCAAGGAACGCGTGCGTCTGGCATTTTTGATCCAGCGCATCGCGGAGCAGGAAAAAATCTCCGTCACGCAGGAGGAGGTTTTGCAGAGCGCGCAGTCGCTGGCGGCGATGTATCAGATTCCGCTCGACAAGTTCATCAAGGATTTGCAGAAGCGCAACGGCATCAACGAGCTTTACGACCAGATCGCGCACGAAAAAGTCCTCGAATTTCTGGAGATAAACGCCAAAATCGAGAACGTCCCCACAGCGGCGGAAAAAAGCTGAACGCAGCATTGGCCGGGCGCGGGACTAGTTGACGCGCAGATTTAATTAACCAGATGGTTACTTCGTGCGTCTTGAATTTGACGAATTGCGGCAAAAGCCGCATGATGGCAGCAACATGAAAAAATTCAGCGCCGTTCTTTCGGCTCTTTTCTCCGCCGCGCTCGCGGTCGCCGCACAGACGAATGCGGATCTGACGCCGGTGTGCGCGATGTCGCTTCAGGACTGCGTGCAGGAGGCGCTGGCGCACAACCTCGGCCTGCAAATTGACCGCATCGCTCCGCAAATCTCCCTTTACAATTTGAACGTCTACTACGGCGCCTATGATCCCACGTTCAATTTTTCCGGCCAGCACAGCCGCAATGAATCGGGTCCCGAAGGCGCGCCGGTCAGCGTTTCCGACGGAAACACCTTCACTTCCGGCCTCAACGGCACCGCGCCCTGGGGCATGACCTACGGCTTGAATGGCAATGTTTCGAAGACCGCCAACTCGGGTTCCGCGACAAATATGTTTGAAAGTTCCAGCGGTTCGGTCCAGTTGCAAGTGACGCAGCCGCTGCTGAAAAATTTCTGGATTGACAACAACCGCCTGACGATTCGCGTCGCCAAAAACGCGCTGAAACAATCCGAACAGGTTTTGCGCGGGCAGATCATCACCACGGTCACCTCCGTCGAGAACGCCTACTATGAGTTGATTTATGCACAGGACAACGTGGCGGTGCAGCAGGAGGCGCTCGACCTGGCGCAAACGCAACTGGACCAGGACAAGCAGCGCGTCCAGATCGGCACGCTGGCCCAATTGAGCGTGCAGTCGGATGAATCGCAGGTTGCCTCGAGCAGGGCGAGTTTGATTTCCGCGCAGAACAATCTGGCCATTGACCAGAACAATTTGAAAACCCTGCTCACCGACGCGTATGCCGAAACGCACGGCACGAACATCCAGCCGACCGCCACGCTCGAGGCGCCGCTGCAGTTGTTCGATTTGCAGGAAAGCTGGGACAAGGGCATGACCGAGCGGCCCGACCTGTTGCAGCAGCGGCTCGAGGTGGAACACCAGGGAATCGCCTTGAAATATTATCTCAACCAGCTTTTTCCAGAACTGGATTTGACCGGAACGCTTGGCTACAACGGCGCGGCAAGCGATTTCAACGGAACATTCGACCAGTTGAATGATGCCGACCGTCCCACTTACGGCTATGGCGCGTCAATTTCAGTTCCTTTGAGCAATGTCGGGCCGCGCAACCAATACAAGATTGCCAAGGCGAGTGTGCAGGCGGCCGTGCTTACCCTAAAACAACTGGAGCAAAAAATCATGGTAGATATTGACACCGACGTGAAACAGGCGCAGTCCGATTATGAAAGCGTGGAGGCCACGCGCGAGGCGCGAATTTACGCCGAGGCCGCGCTGGATGCAGAGCAAAAAACCTACGCCGTCGGCAAGGCCACAACCTTTGAAGTGCTGCAATATCAAAGCGCCCTGACCACCGCTCGCGGCGCGGAGATCCGAGCGCTGGCCAATTACGAGGAGGCGCTTGCCACTCTCGCCGCCGATGAAGGCAGCACGCTCGAACGCAACGGAATTGACATCGAGGCGAAATAATTTCCGGCTCACCAGAAATTCCACGCGCCGCGCCAGACAATCCACAAGCCGAGCAGAAAATTCGTGATGGCGTGCGCCGTCATCGCATCCCCAAGACGGTTTTTGCGGAGGACAAGCCATTGAAACGCCGCGCCGCACAAAATTCCAGCCAGCCATTCGTTGTGTGAAAATCCAAAGACGAGCGCCGTCGCGAAAAAAGGAAAGGGCAGAAATTTGTTCAGCGGCACGGACAGGAAATTCTGGCTCGCAAGGTAGCGGTGCAAAAACGAGCGGTAAAAAACTTCCTCGAGCGGCGGGACAACGAACGTCATCCCCAAAATGTGGACGCCGATGAAAAACCATGCGAGCGGCGAATTTCGCCCGAAAATTTCGCCCGGATTTCCCGTCGCGCCTGTGCTGGAAAATTTCGGGTAATACGGATTGAGTCCGACCCAAATTGCAAAAATTCCGATGCCGACGATAACTGCCTCCCACGAAATCGCCCAACGCATTTCGGCAACAAGCGGGCGCATTTCCCAAATGAGCCACGCACCGACCAAGGTTTTCGCAAAATAAAACCAATAGGCCGATGCCTCGCCTAATTTTCCCTGGCAAGCCGTCAGCGCGAGAAAAATCACGAACGGTGCGACGCGCGCGGCGGCGGGCGAGCCAGATAATTTTTTTGCCAGAAGGCGCACGCGAAATCGTCAGTCGAATTTTATTCGCCCAGCCCCAGTTTTTGCTCCGAGCCGTCCGGGCTTTCCAGGGTGATGCCGTTTTCTGAAATTGCCTTCACGCGAAAACCGCCCACGCTGTCGCCGACATAAACGGTTTTTCCGTCCACAATCGCCCAGGATTTTTCGCCATAAACGACGCCCTGCAATTTCATTCCCGAAACAGACGGCACCACGGCAACGGTGTTTGAAACTGCCGGCGCGTTGGTGACATGGACGATGGCCGGCGCAGCAACCGCAGGCGCGACCGGCTGGGCTGCGGAAAGTTCCGTCGCTTTCGCCGCAGTCGGCGGCTTGTGCCGCGCCAGAGCAAGCCCGATGAAAAATGCCGCCACGCCGGCGAGCACGACCACGGCCAGCGGCAGAAACCAGTCCCCGGTGCGGCGCGGCGCGGGTTCGACCGGACGCAACGGCGGCTGGCCGGACGGCGGGTTTGGCTGCTGCGACTGCCGGGCCTGTTTCAGCGCGTCGTTGATGAGGCTCATGCGATTATTTTTCCTTCCAGTTCGTCAATGGCGCGGCTGACCATGCGATAATTGATGCGGTCGCTTTGCTCCACGAAACCGGCGAGCAGCGCCTTGTCGCAAACGGCGTTGACAAGCCGGGGAATTCCACGGCTGTAAAGGTAAATGCGCCACAGCGCGGGCTGCGTGAAGAACGGGACGCCGCGCGCACCTGCCATTTCAAGGCGATGCTGGATATATTGGCCTGCCTCAAAGCGCGTGAGCGGCATGAGGTGATAGCGCACGGTGATGCGCTGGCGCAATTGCTTCAGGCGCGGGCTGTTCAGGCGGTGGCGCAATTCGGGCTGGCCCATCAAGACGATCTGCAGCAGCTTCCGGTCGTCGGTCTCGATGTTCGAAAGCAGGCGAACCTGTTCGAGCAGGTCTTCCGTCAGGTTTTGCGCCTCGTCAATGATCAGAACCGTCTCCTTGCCCTGGCCGATTTGTTTGAGAAGAAATTCGCTGATGGCCGCGAGCGTTTCCAAACGGTCATGGCCTCGCACTTCAAGGCCGAACTCCGTCGCGATGGCCTTCATCAATTCGTTTGCGTTCAGCACCGGGTTCAAGATGAGCGCTGTGGAATATTTTCCGTCGAGCTGTTCGAGCAACGCGCGGCAGAGCGTCGTCTTGCCCGCGCCGATTTCGCCGGTGAGCTGCACGAAGCCCTTGCGTTCATGGATGCCGTATAGCAGATGGTTGATCGCCTCCCGGTGCTTGCCGCTGTGGAAAAGCAAACGCGGGTTCGGCGTGAGGTCGAACGGCGCCTGCTTCAATCCGTAAAACTCCAGATACACGCCGTTCGTTTAGCAAAAAAGCCGCGTCACGCAAAGCAAAGGTTTCTATAAAGTCGCCCTCGCCGCCTGCGCCAGCGCCAACGCATCCGACTGCGTGCCGATGGTGATGCGCAAATAATCCCGGACTTCTGGCGCGCTGAACCAGCGGACGAGAATTTTCTGGTCGCGCAATTTCTGGAGCCAGTTGTCCGCCGGAAATTTTGGCGGCCCGGCCAGGATGAAATTCGTCCGGCTGGGCAAAACGCGGAATCCAAGCTCCTTCAATTCGCCCGAAAGCCATTCGCGCGTTGAAATAATTTTTTTGAAGTTTGCGCGGTAATAATCCAAGTCGTCCAGCGTCGCTTCCGCCGCGATCTGGCCGAGGCCATTCACGTTATAACTGTCGCGGATTTTGTCCAGCGCGGCGATGAGTTCCGTGTTGCCGGCAAAATAGCCGACGCGCTGGAAGCACAGCGAATACGCCTTAGAAAAAGTCCGCGCCACGAGGACGTTAGGCAGCTTCAAAGCCAGTTCCATCGCGTTTTCATCCGCGAAATCCGCATACGCCTCGTCCAGGACCACAACGCCTTTTTGCGCGCGGCACAATTTTTCCAGGTCGGAAGTTTTGTAGCCGCGGCCGCCGGGCGCGTTCGGCGTCGTCACAAACGTCAGCGCCGCGTCAAACCTCCAATTCTTGCCGCGTCTTAATTCCTCCAGGCCCGGCATCGAAAAATCCGGGTTCAGCGACGACTCGTTTTTCGCCGCGCCATGGATGTCCGCCAGCACCGGATACAGCGAATAGCTCGGCGTGAAATATTGGACGGTTGCCTTCGCGAGCCGCAATTGCAAGCCCCTTAAATGCCACACGTCCCGGGCATCCCGTTTCCATTCCACGAAGCACCGCACCGACAGAGCCAGCAATTCGTCCGAGCCGTTGCCGACAGTGATGTTCTCCGGCGCGCAGCCGTGCAGCTCTGCCAGTTTTTCGCGCAATGACTGCGCCGTCGGATTCGGATACAACCGCAATCGCCCGTCCACCGCATTTTTTACCGCCGCCAAAACTTTCGGCGACGGCGGAAACGGATTTTCGTTCGTGTTGAGCTTGATAAGTCCGGCAATTTTCGGCTGCTCACCCGGCACATAGGCGTGCAACCTGCGAACAAGCGGACGGATTAAACTTATTGGACTGCGTGAATTCATCCGCAACATTTCAAGTGAAAACGGGCAAAAAGTCGAGCGCAGCCATTTGACAATCCGTGAAACTCAAACGAATTTCAGGTGTTGGATTAAACGGATACATTTATGAAAACGCTAAATCTTAAAAACACATTTCTGGCCGCAGCCGCCGGGCTGGTGTTCACGGCCATGACAGTCGTGGCGCAAGATTCAACCGCC
>Ga0181537_10003748_pt1 | contig 12873 bp, 14 predicted proteins | sample PEATcosm2014_Bin_39_FD_119765 | JGI IMG/M metagenome (GOLD analysis project Ga0181537, IMG submission 119765) | Peatland microbial communities from MTU Mesocosm Facility, Houghton, MI, USA - PEATcosm2014_Bin23_10_metaG | ecosystem: Environmental > Terrestrial > Soil > Wetlands > Peat | place...
GGTCGTGACACTATCGCCGGGGCTTGCTACCGCCCAGACCCCGCCGCCGGCCCAGACACAGTCCTCGCCACCCGCTCCGGCAACCCTTGATCCGACACCTCCGCCGCCGTCGGGCATGACGTTCGGTTTCTTCCCGCTGCCGGTGAACAACACGCCTGGCCAGATCGTCGATGAGGTCAAGACCGGTGTGCTGGACCACGATATCGGGTTTCTGACGCATCACGTCGAGCACGGCGTCGACGTCAATCTCGAGATGCTGTTTACCCCGCCCGATCTGTTGTCGGTCATCGGCTCGCCGCGTCCGCATATCGGTGCCGACATCAACACGGACGGCAACACCAGCGATCCCTATGCCGGATTGACCTGGGGCATCTCGGTGATCCAGAACCTGTTCCACCCTGGTGACTCGGTCTTTTTGACCGGCAGCCTCGGCGGCGCCTATCAGGACGGCTATATCGACAACGCTCCGCCGGAGCGCAAAAAGCTCGGCTCGCCGATCCTGTTCCGCGAAAGCGCCGAACTGGGCTATCAGGTGACGCCGACGATCAGCATCGCGGCGATCCTCGACCATATCTCGAACGCCAATCTCGCCCCGCATAACGGCGGGATCACCAGCGCGGGCGCGCGCCTCGGCTTCAAATTCTAGGCTCTTTCGCGTAACGCGCTAGTCGGGCGGTAAAACCCCTCGACCGCCGCGGCATGCCTTCGGCATGCCTGGTCACGGATAAAAAACCTTTTCGATTCAATTAGTTCAAGCAAATGTGGCAAGAAAGCCACGCTGCGTTGAAAACGTCACTTTTCGCGTAAACAGCTGCTCATCTTGCTAGATCACAATATCATAAAGCAATATCATGCGGTCATGAGGGACGGTTCGATTGGCGCCCTCGCAGAGGCATTCGGCAATCTGAGATTGGGGGAGCAATGAGCACCACACGGAAAATCGGCATCATGGCCGCGCTGGGCAGCACCACCGCAGCGTTCGCGATGCTGAGCGGCCTTTCCGCCGCACGCGCTGATGATCTGACAATCAATCAGCAGCTCCTCGATCAGCGGGTCGACCAGCTCGCCCAGGGCCTGTTCGTCGGCCCGAGCGTTCCCGGCTCGACAGACGTCAATAAGGCGGCGGGCGCACCGGTTACTGCCGGCAGTTTCCCGCGGTCAATCCTGATCCCCGGCACCGACACCTCGATCAAGATCTACGGCGAAATCCGCGAGATCACCGACTACTGGATGTCTGGCGGCCCAGTTAACGGCAGCCCGCAGAGCTCGACGGTCGGCATCACCGGCAATTTGGAGTCGGTTCCGCTCGAGGGCACGGCGGCAAGGGCACGCAGCAACGGCATCTTCCAGACCAGCCCTCGCGAATCGAAGATCGGCTTCGAAACGCGTACCCCGACACCGTTCGGCGAAGCGCGCACCTTGATGGAGTTCGACTGGGCCGGCTCCAGCACGTTCGTACCGGGCGGGTCCGCGCCGTTGCAGGTGTCTGACAGTCTGGTTCCGCGTCTCCGCTATGCCTACGGCACGTTGGGCGGGTTCCTGGCTGGTCAGGCAACCTCGAACTTCTCCGACCCGGATGCGAACGGTGAAACGCTCGATTTCGGCGGTCCGGCCGGTCTCCCCGGTGTCGTCCGCCAGCCGCAGCTCCGCTACACGATGCCGGCTTTCTGGGGTGCTTCGTTCTCGGTCTCGGCGGAAACGCCTCAGACTGAAGCCGCCACTGTCGCCGGCGTCATTGGCTCGGATGCGGGCGCGTCAAGCGCTACCAGCCCAGCGACGGCAACCTCGGCTTGCACGGGCACAACGACGACGACGGCGACCTGTACCGCGGGCAATTTGGCTTTTGCGACCAACCCGTTGAAGGCAACCGCACCGGATTTGACCGCGGCCTATTACCTGCCGCAGCCCTGGGGCCACGTTGACCTATCGGCCGTGTTGCGTCCGGGCCTCGATGTCGAGGACGGCAAGTATGTCTCACGCGCCTTCATCGGTTATGGCGGTCACATCGGCGCGGATTTCAAGCCGGGCTGGTTCGGCTATATGAAAGACGATTTTGTCGGTCAGTTTGAAGTTGGCGATGGTATCGGCCGCTATATCAACGCGAGCACGAGCCCGGCGTTGCAGACCAACTACAACATCACGCCGGCGTCAAACGCGGCCGCGGCGCTTGTCCTGATCAGGCCGGTCACCGAAATCGGTGGTCAGCTCGGCTACCAGCATTGGTGGTTGGATAATCTGCGGAGCAGCATCATCGGTGGCATCGAGGGCATGGACGTATCGTCCAAGATCGTCGGCGCGACGACGTCGGTGAACAAGGAATTGATGACGGCGCACGCCAACCTGATCTGGAACCCGGTTTCGTTTGTCGATGTGGGCGTCGAATACGTCTGGGGCCAGCGGACCGCGGTTACCAACCAGCACGCAACGTCGAACACGCTGATCAGCAAGTTCGGGTTCAAGTTCTAGTCGACCTGCTCTTCAGAACGACAGAAACCCGCTGGCTCCCGCCAGCGGGTTTTTGTTCGTGGGTCCGGCGCCTGCGATATCTGGCATCGCTTTGTTCGGCGGTGTACACCATCAGACGATCAACCCTCCGATCCGATGGTGGGTACGATGGCCTCTTGGTTTTACGATCCAAGCGAAATCCGCGATCCGATGGAACGGGAGCGCGCGCTGATGATGGCGCTAGCCGGCGTTATCGCCGTGGCGAAGCGTAAGGCGCCGGCGTATCACGAGCGCTTCGCTCAAATCGACCCCGCGGCGATCGATAGCCGCCGTGCCTTGGCGGAATTGCCGCTGACGCGGAAATCCGAACTCAGCGACGCGCAACGACGTTCCCCGCCATTTGGTGGATTTACGGCAGTGCCGGCAACCGAGGTCGCCCGGATCTTTGCGTCGCCCGGGCCGATCTATGAAATCGAGGCCCGGCGACCGGATTTTTTTCGCATGACGCGGGCGCTTTACGCCGCCGGTTTTCGCGCTGGCGATGTTGTCTACAACACCTTCTCGTATCATCTGACGCCGGCCGGGGCGATGCTGGAGAGCGCGGCCCTCGCTCTCGGTTGCCCGGTGATACCCGCCGGCACTGGCCAAACCGAACAACAGCTCAAGACCATCGCCGATCTACGGCCGGTCGCTTATGTCGGAACCCCGTCGTTTCTGAAGATCCTGCTCGACCGTGCCGGCGAAAGCGGTGCCGACCTGTCGTCGTTTAAAAAGGCGATGGTCGGTGCCGAGGCTTTTCCGATGATGTTGCGCCGAGAATTTCGCGCTAAGGGCATCAACGCGCTGCAATGCTATGGCACCGCCGATCTGGGGCTAATCGCCTATGAGACAATGACAACCGATGGCGAGATTTGCGACGGCATGGTGGTCGATGAGGGGGTTATTCTCGAACTCGTCGAACCGGGCGGCAGTACGCCGGTCGCCGCCGGCGAAGTCGGCGAAGTTGTGGTGACGACGCTAACCCCGGAATATCCGCTGATCCGTTTCGCAACCGGCGATCTGTCCGCGCTCCTCACCGAGCCGAGCCCCTGCGGACGCACCAATCAGCGCATCAAGGGGTGGCTCGGCCGCGCCGACCAGTCCGCCAAGGTGCGCGGCATGTTCGTGCACCCGTTGCAAGTGGGCGAGATCGTCAAGCGGCATCCGGCGATCCGGCGCGCCCGGCTGGTGATCGAGCGGCCGGCGAGCGCCGATGTCATGACATTGCTGATCGAAACCGCCGCACCCCACGAGACCGACGCGATCGCCGCCACCGCGCAATCGGTGACCAAACTGCGCACGGTGGTGTCCTGCGTGGCGCCGAGCAGCCTGCCGGAAGACGGCAAGCTCATCGACGACCGCCGCCCGATCGGCTGATAGACTGGGCTCGACAAGTCATCAAATCGCCTCAATTTGTTCAAGCCGTCGTCGCAATCAGCGGGCAATGTCGTATGGGTAAGGCAGGTCCTTACAGGTTTGTCCCCCAAACCTCGCATCCGACCGACTCGTTCGGACGGGAGCTACGCGGCTCCGGATCTCCCCCTCCGGAGCCGCCTTTTTTTGTCGGCCGAGGGCAGTGACGGGGTTCGATGCGAGTGCCGGCGATCTCGTTGCCGACGAGCTCGCCTGCCGGCGCGGCGAACGGCTGATCTTTCGCGGATTGAATTGCCGGCTGCCGCCCGGCGGGGCGTTGGTGCTGACCGGTGCCAATGGCAGTGGCAAATCGAGTCTGTTGCGCCTGTTGGCGACCTTGCTTGCACCGGCAGCCGGGGAGGTCAAATGGGCTGGCCTCCCGGTTGCTGCCGACATCCAGCGATACCGCGGCAGCCTGCATTACGTCGGTCATCTCGACGCGATCAAGCCAGCGCTCGGCGTCGGCGAGACCTTGCGGTTTTGGGCCGGGATGCGCGGTATCGCAAAGCCGCCGATCGATGCCGCGCTCGGCGCTTTTGCCCTTGAATCGATGACCGACTGGCCATGCCGCTATTTGTCAGCCGGACAACGAAGGCGCCTGGCGCTCGCTCGTTTGATCGCGGCCCCGGCGCCGTTATGGCTGCTCGACGAGCCGATTGCGGCGCTCGATGCCGATGGCGAGCAGCGCCTCGTCGCGGCGATCGAGACGCATCGCGCCACTGGCGGCCGCGTCGTGGTCGCGACGCATCAGCCGCTCGCGCTCGCCGATCCGCAAATTGTCGCGCTCGAGGATTTCGCACCCGCGCTTGGCGATCCGGCGGACGAACCGTTCACCGGGTTCTGATGGCTCCCTATACCGAACTATTCCGGCGCGAGGTGCTGCTTGCTCTCCGCCAAGGCGGCGAGATCGGCCTCGCGCTTGGGTTTTTTGTGCTCGCGGTCGTGTTGTTCCCGTTGGGCGTCGGGCCGGAAGCGGAGCTGTTGCGGCGGATCGGCGCCGGCGTTATCTGGGTCGCGGCGCTGCTCGCCGCCGTGCTGAGCCTCGATCGCTTGTTCGCCGCCGATTACGCCGATGGCGGGCTTGATCTGCTGGTCCTGTCGGCGATGCCGCTCGAAGGCGCGGTGCTCGCCAAATGCGCGGCGCATTGGGTGACGACCGGCTTGCCGCTCACCCTGATCAGCCCGTTTCTGGCTGCGCTCGTCGATATGGACGCGGCGGCGATTCCGGTGCTTGCGCTCGGTCTGTTGCTCGGCACACCCGCACTCAGTCTCCTCGGCGCGATCGCCGCGGCGTTGACCCTCGGCGCCCGGCGGCCGGGTGTGCTGTCGTCGCTGATCGTGCTGCCGCTGTATTTGCCGGTGCTGATCTTTGGCGCGGGAGCGGTCGAGGCTGGAATTGCCGGCGGCGGTGCGCGTCCTTATCTGTTGCTTCTCGGTGCGCTGACCCTCGCGGCCTTGCCGTTGGCGCCGCTTGCTACTGCCGCGGCATTGCGGCAAGCGCTGGATTAAACGGGTTTTGGGGTAAACTGAGCATCATGCTGACCCGCTTCGCCAATCCCGCGCGCTTTATGAGGATGAGTGGCGCCGTGCTGCCATTCCTTGGCATCGCGACGGCGATCGCGTTGGGTGCCGGGCTGTATTTCGCGCTGTTCGTCGCGCCACCCGATTACCAGCAGGGCGAGAGCGTGCGGATCATGTTCGTCCATGTCCCGGCAGCCTGGATGGCGCTGTTCATCTATCTTGTCGTCGCGGTCGCGAGCGCGGTCGCGCTGGTATGGCGTCACCCGCTCGCCGAGATCGCCGCGCAGGCGGCGGCACCGCTCGGCGCGGCCTTCACCTTTGTCTGCCTGGTGACAGGCTCGCTGTGGGGCCGGCCCATGTGGGGCACGTGGTGGGCCTGGGATGCGCGGATGACCTCGGTGCTGGTGCTGTTCTTCCTTTATCTCGGCTATATCGCGTTGGTGAACGCATTTGACGATATGGGGCGCGGCGCGCGCGCCGGCTCCGTGCTGGCGCTGGTTGGGGTGGTCAACCTGCCGATTATCAAATTCTCGGTCGATTGGTGGAACACGCTGCACCAGGCGGACAGCGTGTTCCGCATGGGCGGACCGACCATCGATATTTCGATGCTGGTACCGCTGCTGATCATGGCGGTCGGCTATTTGCTGTTGTTCAAGACGCTGCTGCTGATCCGCATGCGGACGGCCTTGAACGAGCGAAAGGCGCGGGCGTTGCGGCTCGCGGCGCCGTTGGCGCGGCGTGCCAGCCCCGCACCTCACGACGCCACCCCGGTGCTGCGGTGAACGGCTTTCAACATTGGGCGGAGATGGGCGGCTACGCGGGTTTTGTGTGGCCGGCTTATGCCGTCGCTGTCGCGGTGCTCGGCGGCGTCACGGCGCAATCGTGGCGCCGCTACCGCTCGAGCCTCCGCGAGCTCGATCGGCTGCAGCGCCCAAACGCGCAAAGCCGATAAGCGGCGATGACCAGCCGCAAGCGCAAGCGCTTGGCTTTTCTCATTCTCGGCCTTGTCGCGCTGAGTGGGGCGACAGCGCTGGTGCTGGCCGCGTTTCGCGACAATCTCGTGTTCTTCTACAGCCCGACCGAACTCGCCGCGAAGCCCGCGATCGCCGGTGGGCGCATCCGCATCGGCGGCCTCGTCGAGACGCAAAGCGTCGAGCATCAAGACGGCAGCCGCGTATCGTTTCGCGTGACCGACGGCAAGACCGACATGGCGGTCAGCTACAATGGGATTCTTCCCGATCTGTTTCGCGAGGGGCAAGGCGTCGTCGCCGAGGGCCGGCTCGACAAGGATGGCGTTTTTGTCGCCAACACGATCCTTGCCAAGCACGACGAGAAATACATGCCGCCGGAGGTAGCCGCCGCGCTCAAGAAAAGCGGTCATTGGCAGGAGGGCGGCGATTCCGGTGCGCTGGCCGGTCCACCGCCGGCGCATTTCCGCTAAGCCTCAGCTCTCCGAACCGCGATCGGCGTCGACATTCGCCGCCAGAAATCCCGGCAGGTCGTGCCAGCCGTAGCCTGACGCGGGAAGCTTGTTGCGGTTAAACGGGATCAGCTTGCGGCGCACTTCCTTGCCGCCGAGCCGCTGGTAAAAAAATCGCGCCGGGTTCTCGCGCAGCACCCAGATCACCGCCGAGCCGTGACCCTGGGCGGCGAGGCGGCCGAACATCGCCAACAGCAGCCGGCGGCCCACCCCCTGGTTCTGCCAGTCGGGCGCGACATAGAGCGTGAAGATTTCGCCGGTGAAATTGGGCTGGCCGCGCGCCGTGCCGCAGCTCCCAAACCCGATGACGCCGTCCTCGCCGTGGACCGCGACATGCACATCGCGCGGCTCGCGCCGGATCACATTTGTCCAGCCGATCTCCCGCCGCGCCGCCGATAGCCCGGCCAGATAAGGCGTGTCGAGAATTCCGGCATAAGTCGCCTGCCACGTCTCGACATCGAGCCGGGCAATCGGGCTGGCATCGTCGAGCTGGGCGGTGCGGATCGTGATCTCGCTCATCCGGCAGCCATTCTGCCCGGTTTTGCCGCGCGGGGAAAAGGGCCGTGTGTGGTGGTCAAGGCGGGGCGCGACGATTATCTTTGCGGCATGAGCAAAATTTGGCTGTTGGTTTTCGGTGCGATATCCCTCGGGCTGTTGCCCGTCTGCGTGACCCTGGCGGCCTCCAAGCCCAAAACGAAACCGCCTGCCGCCACGGCACCAGCGCCGGCCAGCGATCCAGGGCCGGCAAAGCCGCTCGGCACAGAAGGCGCTTGGACCGCCTATCTGGCGCAGAACAAGGCGGGCAAGGTCTGCTATCTGGTGGGCACGCCCGAGAAGACCGAGCCCGCCGGGATGAAGCGCAAACTGGTCATGGCCATGGTGACCCACCGGACCGAGGACAATGTCAGCAATGTCGTCAGCTTTGACGAGGGTTACCCGCTAAACGAGGATGGCGATGTGATCGTCGAGGTCGGTCCCGACAAGTTCCCGCTCTTTGCCAAGGACGATACCGCCTGGGCGCGCACCTCCGATCTCGACAAGACGATCGTGACGGCGCTCGCCAAGGAAAAACAGGCGGTCGTCAAAGCCGCGCCAAAAAAAGGGCATGCGACGACCGATATCTATTCGCTAGCCGGCTTTTCAAAGGCGCTGGCGTTGATCGATAAAGCTTGCGATGTAAAGCGCTGAGATATGAATATCGATATTGAAAGGTCAAATCTGGTCGGCCTGGGTCGCGCCGAACTCGCTGCGGTACTGGCGGAATTTGGCGCGGAGCCGTTTCGTACTCGCCAGCTTTGGCATTGGATCTACCACCGTGGCGCCACCGATTTTGCGGTGATGACCAATCTTGCCAAGGGCTTTCGCGAGCGCCTCGCCGAGCGGTTTATCCTCGGTCGCCCCGAGGTCGCGATGGCCCAGGCCTCGCGCGACGGCACGCGTAAATGGCTGCTGCGCTTTGCCGACGGGCAGGAGGTGGAGACCGTCCACATCCCCGAAGAAGATCGCGGTACGCTGTGCGTTTCATCGCAGGTCGGTTGCACGCTGACCTGCCGCTTTTGCCACACCGGCACGCAGCGCCTGGTGCGCAATCTCGGCGCGGCGGAGATCGTCGGCCAGGTCATGCTCGCGCGCGACGCGCTTGGCGAATGGCCATCGCCCAAGGAAGATCGTCAGCTTACCAATATCGTGCTGATGGGGATGGGCGAGCCGCTTTACAATTTCGACAGTGTCGCGGCGGCGATGAAAATCGTCATGGATCCGGAAGGTCTGGCGATCTCGCGGCGCAAGATCACGCTGTCAACCGCCGGCGTCGTACCGATGATCGCGCGCTGCGGCAGCGAGCTCGGGGTCAATCTGGCGATTTCGCTGCACGCGGTGCGCGATGATGTTCGCGATGTGCTGGTACCACTCAACAAGAAATACAAGATCGCCGAACTGCTCGATGCGTGCCGCGTCTATCCTGGGTCGAGCAACGCGCGGCGCATCACCTTCGAATACGTGATGCTGAAAGGTGTCAACGACAGCCCAGCCGACGCCCGCGAGTTGGTGCGGTTGGTAAAAGGCATCCCGGCCAAGGTCAATCTGATCCCGTTCAACCCCTGGCCTGGCGCGCCCTACGAATGTTCGAGCGATGCCGCGATCGCCGCGTTTTCCGACATTGTATTTGCCGCCGGCTACTCGGCGCCGGTGCGCACCCCGCGCGGCCGCGACATCCTCGCCGCCTGCGGCCAGCTCAAGTCGGCCAGCGTCAAGGCGCGACGCGGCGAACGCGTGCCGGAGACGGTCACCGTCTAGTCGTCGATGATCACGCTCATATCCGGCGGATGATGTGCGCGCCGGTTATCGGCAAGATGCAGGGCATGGCGGCGCGTATCGTTGCAATACCGCGTCACCGATGCCAGCACCACGGCGAACGCGATGAAAACCGTAACGATCGACGTCAAAATAGCGATGTCGTGTACAGGCATTGAACGGACTCCAGTGTCTAATGCCTGGAGCTAACCGTCCTTTGCACGGCAACGCGTTGATCTGAATCAATCGGCATTGTCATGGTCGGGTCGAGGACCGAGGTTTAATGCGTTCCCCTTCTTGAGAATCCGTATGCGGTGGTTTTATCTGGCGCTAATGGCCGCTCCGATTGGCTACTTGCTGGTGGTCGGCGCGCTGTACCTCGCGCAGCGCAGTCTGCTTTATCATCCCAGCGCGCAGCGGCCATCGCTGGGCGGGCTTGCGCTGCTTGGCGCCTATGAGGCGGCGTTACGTACCGAAGATGGGTTGCTGCTGTTTTCATGGTATCTGCCGCCGCCAGTCGGCGCGCCGGTCATCGTCTATTTCCACGGCAATGGCGGTAATATCGGCCAGCGCGGCGACCGGATGCGCCGGTTTGCCGCGGTGGGGTTTGGAGCGCTCTTGGTCGAGTATCGCGGCTATGCAGGCAATCCCGGCGCCCCGACCGAGGCTGGTCTGCTTACCGACGCGCGCGCCGCGCTGACCTTCCTCGACGCCCAGCGGATCGCGCCCGATCGTCGTGTGCTTTACGGCGAGTCGCTGGGCTCAGGCATTGCCGTTCAGATCGCGGCAGACCGTCAGGTCGCCGCGCTGATCCTTGAGTCGCCGTACACCAGCGTCGCGGCTGTGGCGCAGTACCATTATCCCTGGGTTCCGGTACGCTGGCTGTTGCACGACAAGTTCGATTCCCTGACGGTGATCGGGCGGGTCACGGCGCCAAGCCTGTTCCTGCATGCCGAAAGTGATCACGTGATCCCGGTCCGGTTCGGGCGTGCCCTCTACGCCGCCGCGCCGGGACCGAAGGAGACGTGGTCCACGAGCCAGGGCGATCATGAGGATGTCGGGCGGCTCGGTGGCTTTGAAGCGGCGATAGACTTTGTTCGGCGGCGCGTTGGCGCTAGGGTTGTCGATCACGCCGCCAGCAACGGATGAGACTATGGCCGACAGGGTAAAGCCCGGCGATATCAAAAAAGTGGTGTTGGCCTATTCGGGCGGGCTCGACACCTCGGTCATCCTCAAATGGCTGCAGGAGACCTATCGCTGCGAGGTGGTGACCTTTACCGCCGATCTTGGGCAGGGCGAAGAGCTCGAGCCGGCGCGTCGTAAGGCCGAGCTGCTCGGCGTCAAAACCATTTTTATCGACGATCTGCGCGAGGAATTTGTCCGCGATTTCGTCTTTCCGATGTTTCGCGCCAACGCGCTTTACGAGGGCCAATACCTGCTTGGCACCTCGATCGCCCGGCCGCTGATCGCCAAGCGGCAGATTGAGATCGCGCGGGAGACCGGCGCCGATGCGGTCGCCCACGGCGCGACCGGCAAGGGCAACGATCAGGTGCGTTTCGAGCTTAGCTATTATGCGCTGCAGCCGGATATCAAGGTCATCGCGCCATGGCGCGAATGGGATCTGACCTCGCGTACCCGGCTGCTCGACTATGCCGAAAAACACCAAATCCCGATTGCGAAGGACAAGCGCGGTGAGGCACCTTTTTCGGTCGATGCCAATTTGTTGCACATTTCGGCCGAAGGAAAGGTCCTCGAGGACCCTTGGGAAGAACCTGAGGAATACGTCTACAGCCGCACCGTCGCCCCTGAAAAGGCGCCGGACACGCCGGAATACATCGAGATCGAATTCAAGGCGGGTGACCCGATAGCTATCGATAGCAAATCGCTCTCACCGGCGGCGCTGTTGACGCGGCTAAATGAACTGGGCGGCGCGCACGGCATCGGCCGGCTCGATCTCGTCGAGAACCGCTTTGTCGGCATGAAGTCGCGCGGCGTCTACGAGACGCCCGGCGGCACCATCCTCCTTGCGGCGCATCGCGGTATCGAGAGCCTGTGCCTTGACCGCGGCGCGATGCACCTGAAAGACGAGCTGATGCCGCGTTACGCCGAACTGATCTATAACGGCTTCTGGTTTTCACCCGAGCGCGAGATGCTGCAGGCGCTGATCGACAAGAGCCAGGAAAAGGTCGAGGGTCGGGTGCGGTTAAAGCTCTACAAGGGCACCGCGAGCGTCGTCGGCCGCCGATCGCCCAACAGCCTTTACAGCCAGGCGCACGTCACCTTCGAGGAAGACGCGGTCTACGACCAGCGCGACGCCGAGGGCTTTATCAAGCTTAACGCGCTGCGCCTGCGCCTCGCGGCACGGCAAGGCCGGAGCTAGCTCAGCTTTTTCTGCGCTTCGAGCCAGCCGAGCATGATGCGGTTGAACGCATCGGGCGCTTCGACATTGGGGAAGTGCCGCATCCCGGCGATCTCCTCGTACCGACCGCCCGGGATGAGGCTGGCGATGCGCCGATTGTCGACCGCCGGGGTCCCGGCGTCATGCTCGCCGCACACCACGAGCACCGGCAATCGGATCGACGGCAAGCGCGACACGAAGTCGAAATTCATGATCGCGGCGGCGCAGCCGAGATAGCCCTGCGCGGTGGTGCCGAGGACCGTGTCCTCGATCTGCTTCCAGCGGCCGGGATTGCTGGTCTTGAACGCCGGGGTCAGATAGCGGTCCATCGAGGCGTCGGCGATTGGCGCCAGGGAATCCGCCGCGCGCACCGCCTTCACCCGCGGGCCCCAGATATCCGCCGCACCGGGCGGGCTCGCTGGCAACGTGTCGCACCACAGCACCGAGATCAGCCGGTGGCCATGCTCCAGCGCGAAGGCCTGACCGAGCATTCCGCCGATCGACAGGCCGATATAGTGCACGCGCGCGATCGACAGCCCGTCGAGCACCAGCGCGACATCGCCGGCGAGGTCCGCCATCGTGTAATCGCCCGGCACCGGGTCGCTGCCGCCATGTCCGCGCATGTCGATGCGCAGCACGCGAAACCCGGCCTGGAGCAGCGCCGGCACCTGTTCGGCCCAGCTTCCGCCGTCGGAAGCTAGCGAATGAGTGATGCACACGACAGGTGCGGTCTCGGGGCCGATGAGATCATAGGCGATCGAGCGTCCGTTGAGCGGCAGCAGCATGGGGGCTCTCCTCAAGATGTCGGCGCAGTCTAACGCAACTCACGTCGCGGGCAGCGTCTCGATCGCGGCGCGCAGCCGCGCCATCAGCGCTGCCGGGTCGCCGGCGATTTGCACGAGCTTGTTGCGGTTCTTGGCGCCTGCGGCCAGGCTCAGCGACCGTCGTGGCAATCGCCATTCTCGCGCCAGCAGGTTCAGAAGCACCTCGTTGGCCTGGTTTTCGGCGGGCGGCGCGGTCACCGCTATCTTGAGCCTACCATCCGCAACGCGATCGATGTGATTGCCGCGGGCCCGCGGCGTTAGCCGCACCGCGAGCCGCACGCCATCCGGGGCCGCGCTAAGGAACGGCATAAAGCAGATACGGCGCCAAATCCTCGTCTATCAGCTTCTGGACAAAATAGAGGATCAGGATCAGCACGACGGGCGATATGTCGACGCCGCCAAAATTTGGCAGCAGCGCGCGGATCGGGCGCAAGGCCGGCTCCGTTACCCGATAGAGGAAA
>Ga0181537_10003749_pt1 | contig 12867 bp, 11 predicted proteins | sample PEATcosm2014_Bin_39_FD_119765 | JGI IMG/M metagenome (GOLD analysis project Ga0181537, IMG submission 119765) | Peatland microbial communities from MTU Mesocosm Facility, Houghton, MI, USA - PEATcosm2014_Bin23_10_metaG | ecosystem: Environmental > Terrestrial > Soil > Wetlands > Peat | place...
AGTTCGGGCAGCGCGATTGAGCTATTCCTGTTGGCGCTGAAGGTGAAGGCAGGGCAGAGAGTGTTCCACACGACGGCACTGGGAGCGATGGGATACGGGATTGCGGCGTCGATTGGTGTGTGCATGGCGAACGGACGGCGCCCTGTGGTGTGCGTGGATGGCGACGGCGGATTTCAGTTCAACATCCAGGAGTTGGAAACTGTGCACCGGCTGAAACTGCCAATCACCTTCTTTGTGCTGAACAATGATGGCTATGCATCGATCCGGACATCACAGACGAACTTTTTTGGAAGTCCGCGAATTGGTTGCAGCGAAGAGACAGGGCAGAGCCTGCCGGACATTGGAAAAGTTGCAGCAGCTTATGGGCTGCAGACGGACGTGATTCTGGATCAGACGAATCTCCGGGCAGAGCTACGGCGCGTGCTGGGCCGCGGCGGACCGCTGGTTTGCGACACACACGTGCTGCCGGATGAATTCCGCGGACCTCGGCTTTCTTCGGTGCAGCGAGCCGACGGATCATTTGTGTCCAAGCCGCTGGAAGATCTCTACCCGTTCCTCTCGCGCGAGGAGTTTCGCTCAAACATGCTGATTCCCGTGGAAGAGGAGTAGCACGATGAAGATTGCAGTGATGCAGGGGCGGCTGGTTCCTCCGTGGAATGGACACTTCCAGTCATTTCCGGTGGGACGGTGGAAGGATGAGTTTCCGCTTGCTGCGGAAGCGGGATTGGACGCCATTGAATGGATTTACGATTCGGTGAGCGAAGGCGACAACCCGATTGGTAGCGACGCGGGGCTGGCGGAAATACGCGCGCTTGGCGATAAGTGCGGCATCGCCGTGGTGTCGGTTTGCGCCGATTACTTTATGGAGTGTCCGCTGGCGCGGGGAACGGCCGCTGAGTTGGAAGTGCGGTTCCAACGCTTGGTCTGGCTGCTGGAGCGCTGCAAGATCGCGGGGATCGAGCGAATGGTCCTTCCATTTGTAGATAATTCCAGAATTGAAAACGCAGAGGACGAGGCGCTCGCGGTGCAGGTGCTAGGGCGCGCGCTTGGATATGCGGAGAAGGCGGGAGTCGAACTGCATCTTGAGACATCGCTCGATCCGAAGGGGTTCGGATCCTTGCTCGCTAAACTACCGCATCCCTTGTTGAAAGTGAATTACGATTCCGGCAATAGCTCCTCGCTTGGATATGATCCCCGAGAGGAAGTTGCGGCGTACGGCGACAGGATTGGCAGCGTTCACATCAAGGACCGGATTCGCGGCGGAGGAACAGTTCCGCTTGGCACAGGAGACGCGGAGATACCGGTGTTGCTCGCGGAACTGTTTCGCCTTGGGTACGCGGGAGACTTTGTGATGCAGATTGCGCGCGACGAGGCAGGCAAAGAAGCCGCATGGATCAAACATAACCGGAAACTCGTGGGTGACTATCTGCAGGCAGCGGGCTTTGCGGGCGAGGCGAAGCGATGAAGATATTGATGGTGGGCTTGGGCGGCATTGGGCAACGCCACTTGCGAAACTTACGCGCGCTGCTGGGTGAGGAAGTTGAGATTATCGCTTACCGTGTGCGAAGACTCTCCAGGGTAATCACTCCAACTTTGCAGGCGGATGGCGAGCGCGATGTTGAACGAGTGTATGGGGTACAGGTCTTCGAGGATTTGGAGCAGGCACTGGCACAAGAGGCGGACGTCGCGTTCATATGCAATCCGAGCAGTTTGCATGTTCCGATAGCTTTGGCTTGCATGCACGCCGGATGTGACTTGTTTATCGAAAAGCCTCTCTCGGACAGCCTTGAGGGATTGCCGGAATTGCTGGAGCAGATTGAGAGACACGGCCGCATTGTGATGGTTGGGTATCAACTTCGCTTTCATCCGTGCTTTCTTCGCATGCAGGAGATTGTGCGCAGCGGAGTGCTGGGTAATCTGCTCGCAGTGCGGGCGGCGGTGGGAGAATACCTGCCGGGATGGCATAAGTACGAAGACTATCGGGAGGGATACGCGGCACGAGCGGAGCTGGGCGGCGGAGTCATTCTGTCCCAGATTCACGAGTTCGATTATCTTTACGCATTGTTTGGAAAGGCAAAGCGATTGTTCTCGGTCGGCGGGCACTGGAGCAATCTTGAGATTGACGTAGAGGACGTTGCGAGCACGCTGATGGAATGCGAGTCTGCGGGAAGACCGCTGCCGGTGAGTTTGCAGCAGGACTACCTGCAGCGTCCGCCGCAACGCTCGTGCGAAGTGGTGGGGGACGCGGGCAAAGCCGTTCTGGATTTTCCGACGCTCTCCGTCACGCGATACGATGCCGAGGGTAACACTGCGGAGCGCTTCAGTTGTGCGGAGCTGGATCGCAATCAACTGTTTCTGGACGAGACACAACACTTTCTTGAGTGCGTGAGAACGCGGACGAAGCCGGTGGTGGATCTGCGTGAGGGTATGTGGAGCCTGCAACTGGCGCTGGCGGTAAAGCAGTCGATTGCGAGCGGCGCGGCAATAGAGCTTTCCTGACGAATCGAGAATGTATGAATGAGATGAGCAAGGTATTCGATTTGACCGGCCGGGTGGCGGTTATTACCGGAGGAGCGGGGTTGCTGGGAGAACAGCACGCCAGGGCAATTGCATCCGCGGGCGGAACGCCGATTCTGGTGGACATTCAACAGCAGCAGGCCAGTGACAAAGCCGAAACGCTGGGACGGGAGTACGGGGTTCCGGCGATGGGATGCGCGGCAGACATTACGAAGCAGGAAAATCTGGAAGTCTTGTGCAACGAGATTGTGGCACGCTTTGGACGGCTGGACATCCTGATCAATAATGCGGCGAACAACCCGAAGATGGAGGCCAGTGCTGAAGTGAATTTTTCGCGTCTGGAAAATTTTCCGATTGCGCAGTGGAATGCGGATATCGCGGTTGGCCTGACGGGCGCGTTTCTGTGCAGCAAAGTCTTTGGCAGTTACATGGCCGAGCATGGCGGAGGAGTGATTGTGAACGTCGCCTCTGACCTTGCGGTGATTGCACCCGACCAGCGCATTTACCGGCAACCGGGAGTGGCCGAGACGATGCAGCCGGTAAAGCCAGTGACCTATTCGGTGGTGAAATCCGCACTGGTTGGACTGACGCGATACTTAGCGACTTACTGGGCAGACAAGAATGTGCGGGTCAATGCGATTTCGCCGGGCGGAGTGGCAAACAATCAGCCGGAGGATTTTGTAGCGCGGCTGACAAACCTGATTCCCCTGGGACGGATGGCTGACGTGAAAGAGTATCGCAGCGCGATTCTGTTCCTTTGCTCGGACGCATCTTCTTACATGACCGGAACAAATCTGGTGGTCGACGGTGGAAGATCGTGCTGGTAGGCTGTGTCGTCATCGGGGGCTTCTATGACTGAGTTTGAAAAGTTCGAGCTGGAGCTGGACGATTTGCTAGCCGAAGGCGTCGAGGGAGCACGGCGACGCGAAGCTACTACTTTTGACGAACTGGCGGGTTCCAGCGCGCGGGAATTAGTTCTGTTTGGCGCGGGCAGACATGGACGCCACACGCTCGATGGTTTGCGCAAATCGGGTATAGAGCCCCTCTGTTTCATAGACAACAATGTGGCGCTCCAGAACCAGAGTGTGGATGGGCTTCGCGTACTGAGTCCGGCAGAAGGCGCGAAATTGTATGGCGATCGAGCCGCATTTATCGTAACCGTTTGGCGTGGCGAAGGGACCGAAAGGATGTCATCCAGACTGACGCATTTGCGTCAACTTGGGTGTAAAACGGTTGTGCCTTTCTTGCCGCTGTTTTGGAAATATTCCGATGCGCTCCTGCCGCACTACGCACTTGACCTTCCGCATCGGGCTCATCTGGAGGCGGACAAGATTCGAGCCGGATTCCAATTGATGGCTGACGACACATCACGCCGTGAGTACCTGACACAATTGCGCTGGCGGCTGCGGGGAGACATTGATTGCTTGCCGCCCCCGGTTTCGGGATCCATCTACTTCCGGGAGGAGTTCTTCCATCTGGGCACGAAGGAATGTTTTGTTGACTGCGGGGCATTCGACGGCGACACATTGAATCTCTTTCTCGACAAGGTTGGTAGTTCTTTCGAGAGGGCGGTTGCTTTCGAGCCGGACCCTGGAAACTTTGCGAAACTCACGGACAGGGTGAGCCTCATGCCGCCCGAGGTGCGGCGTCGCATCCGCCTGGTTCATGCTGCGACGGGAGAAACAAATGTCCGTGTGCAGATGGCGATAGGAGACGGCTTGGCGTCGTCTGTAGGGATTGGTGATTACGAGGTTGACTCAGTGTCATTAGACTGTGAGTTGCACGACACCGGTGCTCCAGCGACTTTCATCAAGATGGACGTGGAAGGATCAGAACTGGCGACTCTAGCCGGAGCACAGAAGACAATACGACAACACGCGCCGATTCTGACCCTGTCGGCGTATCATCGCCAAGATGACCCCTGGAGTATCCCTCTGTTCATTCATTCCTTGAACCCCGAGTATTCCTTCCATTTGCGCCCGCATCTACTGGAAGGATGGGACCTCGTATGTTATGCAATTCCGAACCATCGCACACACGCTTGACGCATCCGTAATCGCTAACTGAACATGAATTCTGCGCCTGCAGAGTGAGCGACTCCTGAACCTTGATGCAGAAGATTACGGCTGGCGCTCATCAGCGGACGGTTTGAAGGAAAAGTGTTTGTGTCCGAAGAAGCTGACCAGGACGGTGAAGCCCGTGAGCAGCGCTCCGGCGATGTAGGGAGCCTGATACTGCCAATGGGAGTGATGGCGGATGAGATAGACAAGGATAGGCAAAATGGCCAGCCCAACGAGGATGTTGCTCCCGTAAACGGCTACGCAACGGCTCCACTCGCGCAGATAATTGCCTTTCGTTTTGAAGACAAACCACTTGTATCCGAGAAATGAAACAGTAATGTTGATGAGGCTGGCGAGCACCGTGGCCATCATGTAGCTTTGCGGCACGACGTTTTCCAAAAGCCTGGTGAAGAGGGCAAAGGTGGCGTACCCGAAGGCCGTGTTCCAAACCCCTACTACCAGATAGCGTGCAAACTGGCCGGGCGGGATGTGCCGCGTTAGCGCCGCGAGAGGAGAGGATGAGGGCTGCATGGGTTCCACGATTCTATCAGGGTGCCCATCTGGATCAGTTACAGCTTTTTACGCAGGAAGATGGTGGCCTGGGGATTGTCATTGTAGCGGGGACAGTGCTGGTATCCGGTGGAGAGATAGAAGCGGATGGCGGCGTGGAGATCGTCCTTGGTGTCGAGGTAAAGCCATTGGCAGCCTTCCTTGCGGGCATGGTTCTCAGCGGATTGCATGAGGGAGTGGGCGATGCCGAGAGCGCGGAAGGCAGGACGGACGTAGAGACGCTTGACTTCAGAGGCAAACGGTATTTGAGGCAAGGGGCGGAGCATGACGCATCCGGCAGGAGTGGGGTCTACGGAGTCGGGTACGCGGCCAGGGATGCCGCTCCGGCGAGTGGCGTAGGCGATCCAGATGGATGAGTCGGGGCTCGACAGGTAGTGTTCGAGGGCGGCACGGTCATCACGCACTACGACGCCGACGGCCTCATAGTATTCCTCGATGAGAGCGAAGGCGGCATCGGCCTCAAGGGCCGTGGCGCGGTGGACGGTGATGGAGTGAGCGGGCTTCAAGGCTTCAAGATTACACCTTGACTTGATTACAACCGACTTGATTACAACCGACTTGATTACACCTTGATCATTGCTCGCGGATTATTACTCGCGCGAGGCTCTGCGTTCTGGCAAACTGTTATCAGTCATTTCCGCACAGTGGATGTAGTACGCGCCGAGGTTTCCGGCGGGGTGCGTTTGCCTGCGGCTTCCATCATCATGTCCGATTCCTGTCTTCTTGAACCCGCCGGTCGCAAGCTGAAGTCGCTGGACGGACTGCGCGCAATGGCGATCATTCTTGTTTTCCTCCACCACATGGACGATCACATTCCAGGCTTGAGCGCGGTCAGCTCCTACCTGCGAGGCTACGTGGGCCAGGGCTGGGTGGGAGTTGATCTGTTTTTTGCGCTCTCGGGATTTCTAATCACCGGAATCTTGATTGATTCCCGCGAGGCAAAGAACTACTTTTCGGGATTTTACGCGCGACGGGCTTTGAGGATTTTTCCCCTTTATTACCTGGTTCTGATTGGGCTGATTGTGGCGAGCGTGGTTCTGACCAAGGTGGGTGCGGAATCTGCTTCCGAGGTCGCTTCCATGGTGCCGCTGCCGGAAGACCGCTGGACTTTCTTTTTCTTCCTGACAAATTGGATTGGACTTTGGAAGGCACACTGGGACGCGAACTTCGGCAGCATTCTTGCGCACTTCTGGTCGCTCGGCGTGGAAGAACAGTTCTACTTCTTCTGGCCGCTGATTGTGTGGATGGCGCGACCGCGCGCGATTCCATGGATTGCCGGTTCGCTCGCAGCGTTATCGGTGGTCATTCGTTTTGCGTGGGCCGCACACATCGGCGTTCAGATGCTGGTTATGCCGGTGTCCGTAGAGATTGGGTTCGCAACCATTTGCAGGCTGGACGGACTGTTCATTGGCGCCCTGTGCGCATACTTCTTCCGGGAAGCTGCGATCATGGAGCGAATCCGCAAATGGCTGCCCTGGGTGGCGACCGCAGGTGTTGGCGCTTACTTTCTCGCCTACTCGGCAATGCTATTTTTTTCGGATCGTGTTGATCTGCTGATCTATGGCGCTTCTCCGGCGATTGATCACTCAATGGACGATGAGATTCGGCTGTTTCTTGAGTTCGGCGGGTACACGGCTCTGGCGCTGGGATTTGGCGCGCTGGTTCTGTTTGCTGCGTGCACGGAAGCGGAGAACGGATGGTTTCAACGCTTCCTGAAGTCGAAGGTGCTGGCTCCAATTGGACGATACAGCTACGGAATCTATGTGTTTCATGTCCCGATTCTCGGACTCGCCAATCTCTACCTGTTGCAGACGATGGTAAATGGCACGGGCGTTCAGCTTATTCTGAGGGAGTATGGGTACATCGCTTTCATCGCGCTGTTGTCATTCGGGATTGCCGCGCTCAGTTACGAGTTTTTCGAGAAGAAGATTCTGAACTTCAAACGCAAATTTGAGCCGAGGTACGCGCCTGCGTCCGGAGCCGGGACACTTGCGGAGAGCACGATAGAAGTGCAAATGGAATCCTGAAAACGGGTTCGGCAAATTAGAATGGATGAGATGACTTCACACAATTGGAAGCTGGGAACGGTTCGCGCCGGAGAAGACGTGGCGTGGAGCTACGAACCAAGTTATGCGCGGCAGGTGATGGGCGGAGTGGAACGGCTGGTGATTGCTCCGGGAGCTGCGCCCGTGGAGCTTTTGCGCGAGTTGCTGCCGCTGCTTCCGGAGCCAGTCTGGGTGCTCTACGTGCTGATTACGCCACGGAGCGACGCCCCCGCGGGCAGATACCAGTCAGCACAACCGCACTCGCGCAGCGAGGTGCTGGCGCTACTGGAACGCTTTGAGAATTACCTGACAAAAGACGGGCGGCACAACCTTTGGCTGGCTGCTCCTCCGGCAGGACAACTGGTGTTTGATCGCCACGAGGTGATTTACGCCTACGGTCCGATTATGGAGATTGCGGCGCGGTTGAAGGAAAAAGGTTTTGCCGAAGTGGAGATGATTCGAGTGCCAGTGCCGCACTCGCACCACTTCCACGAAGAACTGGATGCGGACGAACACGCGATGCTGGGGCACTGGGAATGGGTTACGTCTGAGTTGCAGGAGACGGATGATTTGTAGTCGCGGATAAAGCGTGGCGCAGATCAACCTACAAGAGACCGCTCCGGGCGAAGAAGACGCCAGCCGAGATTGTTCACGGCAGCAGACCGGATTCCGGAACGTGTACGTAAGAGATGGGCACTTCCTTTTTCCGGACGTAAACGGTCAGGTCACTGTAGGTATCGATACGCTGATAGGTGGCCGTCTTTCTCATGTAGAAGGCCACAAGTCCCATTCGGGTGTAATCCTCCTTCAAGAAAATGAGTAGGTCAGGATCGTCCTGCTGAAACGTCAGCAGGAGACGAGGAAGACGGGCGGGAGAAAATAGGTTCCCGGGATCCCAGAGCAAAGGCATGCCCGGCGTTACCGACCTGTTGAACGCCGCGTACATGGCCTCCATGCGGGGCCCGAAGAACACCTTCTGCGACGGGTAAGAAGAAAGGGCACGGTTCGTCTGCTGCAACACGCGCTGCAGGCGCGGCCCAGCTTCGAGCCCGGAGAAGAACCCGCTGTGAATGGTCGCGGTGGGGAATGGCTCGAAGAACGCTCCTTCACCGATGCGAAGGATCCGGACATGGATGACGGCAAAGAAAACCGACATCACGAGGAAGACGGAGACCCAACCCACGAGCAGAGTTTTCCTGCGCACGCTGACCTGCTGCGCCTCCCAGGGACGCAGGCACAGGATGGCGGAAGCAACCAGAATGACGCAAAGATCACTGGTCTTGATCTCAGAGTTGGTGCAGGTCATTTCAATACCGGTCAGTCCAGCGATGGCACATGCAGTGAGAATTGGCCAGTGGCTCGGCCTGTGTTTAACCGATGCAACGAAGATCACCAAGAAGCAGAGCACGGCCGCAAGGATGAAAATGATCTGAAACTCCCTTTCAGGCCAGGGCGGCTCCATAAGCGGGAGCAGTTGAAGTGGACTGCCGCGAAGCTTGCCAATCTCTGCATAGGAGCGCAGCAGTTGGAGTAGCGGCATCTGCGCGGCACGACAGATCAACAGAAAGATGCCCAGAGCTCCAGCACAGGCTGACAACGTTTTGACCCACTGCCATTTATCTTTTGTCGCGAGCAGCACGAAGATCAAGAGAGCGGCGGGAAGGTCATTTGGCTTGGAGGCTACCACCATTGCGAGGGCGAGAGAGACGCTTATCCATGGAAGCATGCGCCGGGGCTGCCGCAGGCAGGACAGCACAGAGAGAAAAAGCAGCACGACCGAGATGGCACTAGAGTTGTTGAACCACCAGAACGGCGTGACCAACATCGTAGATGCTTCAACGCAGAGTGCGAGGACCAGTCCCCAGTGGCGCGGCAGACCTGCGGTACGGAGCAGGAAAAATATCCAGAGTGTAGTTAGCGCCGTGAATACCGCGGCGAGCAGGGTGAAGGACGTCCACCTTAGCCCAAGGAGAGCTATGCAACGTGCACCAGCCATGAAGAGCGGAGGCATGGCACAAGGAAAATCAAGAATGGGTTTAAAGCCTTGCTCGTAGTAAGTCGCAGCGTGGACCAGCAGGCCTTCATCCCAGCCACCGAATTGGTGCATGCCGAGTTTATAGACGACGGCGCCAAGTAGCGCGGCGAGGAAGAGAATGAGGCCGGGAAATTCCAGATACCGGTGCAATTGCAAGCGCTCAGCAAAACCTGCATAGATGGCAATGAGCGCCAGGGAAGCAAAGAAAATGAATGCGTATTCGGCGGCCTGAATCGCCTCTATGCGCGTGATTGGGAGCAGCCAACTCCGGTAGCGCAGGGCCGCAATCGCGGCGACCGAAGCCAATGCGGCGATTCGCAGGGAAGGACCGGCGCCCCATATCAGGTGGCCCTTAGTGGTTCGGATTTCCAGCATGGTTCAATTTTCAGGGCAAAATAATGGAAGCACAAGTGAAATAGGTTCGGCTCATTCGGGAACTGCAAACAAACACGAGTTCCCCATCCTAGCCACAATTCATGGTTAGGTTGGGGAACTTTTCAGCGAGCCACCTATGCGTTGGTGGCACGTTGATGAATGAAGTCGATGGCTGCGTCGAGAATGGCGGTGACCGTCTCAGGCGAGGCGGCCTCGCAATAGACGCGCAACAAGGGCTCCGTGCCGGAGCCGCGAATGAGCAGCCATGCCTCGGCTCCATTGGCGGGCGCGGCAGTAACCGGTTCAAGAAAAAACTTGAAGCCGTCGAGACCCTCAGTGCGAAGCACTTTGAACGGACTTATCGCAGAAGGCTTGGCGGCGGCACGGACGAGAGCGGATTGTTTGATTTCTTCGGTGAGGCGGAGGTCGCGGCGTCCATAGTAGTGGGGGCCGTATTTCTGCTGGAGATCCTCGACGAGCTGGCCCATGGTCTTACCCTCCTCGGCCATGACGTTGGCGAGAAGGAGCGCGTTCAGAGTGCCATCGCGCTCGGGGAGGAAGCTGGGGATTCCGATGCCGCCGGACTCTTCGCCACCGATGAGCACCTGCTTGCCGCCGAGAACGAGTTCCGCAACATACTTGAATCCGACACCGTGCTCGATGAGCTCGCGACCGTAGGCGTGGGCGATGCGGTCAAGCATTTTGGTGGTATTGAAGGCTCGGGTGACGGCTCCGGGCCACTGCTTGCGCTTGAGCAGCCACTCGAGGAGAACGGCAAAGCATTTATGGGCATCGACAAGCGCGCCGTCTTCGGAGACGGCCGCAATGCGGTCGGCATCGCCATCGGTGGCGAGTCCGGCATCGCAATGATTGGCGACTACGGCTTCTTGAAGGCCGCGCAGGTGAGGCGAAATGGGCTCGGGATTGATGCCGCCGAAGAGTGGGTCGATGGTGCCATGGATTTCAACGTGGGGGACACCGAGTTCGGTGAAGATGGAAGAGATGATGCCGCGTCCTGCGCCGTACATGACGTCAACAGCAAACTTGTGGTGGGCCTTGGCAATGAGTTTGAGATCGACGAAGGCTTTGACAGCAGCGATGTAATCGGTTTTGAAGTCGGCTTCAATGACCGAACCGCCGGAGCGCTCGACATGCGGTGCGTCGATGAGAGCTTCGATTTTCCTGATAATGGCGGGTGAAGCGGAACCGCCGTAGCTGGCCTTGAATTTGACGCCGTTCCAGTCCCACGGATTGTGGCTGGAGGTAATCATGACTCCGCCGGCGACACCGAGCTTTCTTACCATGTAGCTGAGGGCAGGGGTGGGAGTGATCTCGCGGGCGAGCTGAACTCGGATGCCGCTGCTGGCGATGGCTTCGGCAGAGATTTCTGCAAAGCGGCGCGAGCCGAAGCGTGTGTCATAGGCGATGAGAATGCCCTTGGATGGATCTTCGAACCGGTGAACGTAGTTGGCAATGGCGTGCGCGACGCGGCGGACATTTTCAAATGTGTAGTCGTCGGCGATTACGCCGCGCCATCCGTCCGTGCCGAACTTGATTTGCTGAGACATTAGAGGAGTCCTTCAGAGTTAAGTGAGCTTTGAGTTCTTCTGCTGATCGAGGAACTTGACGATCTTGCCGACCTCTTGCGAGCGCTCGATGGTGGTAATGAGTAGAGCGTCGCCGGAGTCAACGACGACGAGTCCTTTGACGCCGATAGCGGCGACGAATTTACCGGGAGCGTAGAAGTAGTTGTCATGGGCGTCGTCGATGAAGCTGGAAGCGGCGGCGATGATGTTGTCCTTCTGTTTGCCCTGCGAGAGACGATGCTCGAAGTGCGCGGCCCACGAGCCGAGGTCGTTCCATCCCCAGTTGGCGGGGATGCAGTAAATGTTCGAGGAGTCTTCTCCGGCGGAGGAGCGGGGTTCGAGGATTCCGTAGTCCACGCTCTTGTCCTCACATTTGGGATAGAGCTTGGCGAGAATCGCTTCGAAGGCTCGGGTTCCCCAGGTTGCAGCGATTTTCTCCAGCAGCTTCGCGGTGGCCGGAAGATTCTGGCGCAGTGCATTGACCAGGGTTTCGGCGGACCAGAGAAACATTCCGCTGTTCCAATAGAAATTGCCTGCGGCGAGGAACTGTTCGGCGAGTGCCTTCTCGGGCTTCTCACGAAAGCAGCGGACTCGGGTGACATCGCCCTCATAGACTTTGCCGGTTTCGATGTAACCATATCCAGTTTCCGGGCGAGTGGGCTGAATGCCCATGACTACGATGTTTTCTCCGGCGGCGGCGAGGGCGATTCCGGTTTGCAAGTCTTTGCGGAACTGCTTCTCTTTAACAATGACCTGATCGGAGGGAAAAAGTCCCAGGACTGCTTGGGGATTACGGCGATGCAGGATGAAGGCGGCGAGACCTATGGCCGGAGCGGTGTTGCGCCCCACGGGCTCGGCAACGATCTGTTTCTTAGGCAACTCCTTCAACTGGCGAACGATGCTGGAGCGAAGATCGCTGTTGGTGATGACCCAGAAATTCTCAGCCGGGGCGAGAGGTAGAAGTCGCGCGACGGTTTCCTGGATCATCGACTGTTCGCTGTTAAGCGGCAGAAGTTGCTTGGCAAAAGCCTTGCGGCTGAGCGGCCAGAAGCGCGTGCCGCGGCCTCCGGCGAGGATAATGGGATAGAACTCCGGCTTACGAGTCTTCGCCAATGTGGCTCCTGAAGTCAAGTATGAGAGATGGGGCTGCTAGATGCATTCGTAGTATGCAAAGTTGTGAGTGGTTCCGCCACTGTTTGCGAGGGCAGGGTCATGCGAAGAATTTCGGCGCTCCACTGCGGACGAAGGGTGACAGCGGGAGACGATGCGGGGATGATCACGGTATCACCGCGCATCATGGAAATCGAAGGCGCTCCGGGGCACTCAACGACTGCTCCGCCATCGAGAGAGACGAGCACCTGCACAGAGCTGGGTGTGGCCGCCATCGCGGTGGGAGCGGTGAGCTTGTGCTTTTCCACAATGAAGCTGGGTGAGGCGACGAGGAGCTGATGAGCATCGCCAGCGTGCGGCGCAGCCATCTGCGATTGAACCAGCTGCGGTTGAACCAGGCCCGCATGCGTTTTGTCGCGGATGGCGGCCATGCCGAGTTCCAGATGAAGCTCACGAGGGCGGCCGTAATCGTAGAGACGGTAGGTGATGTCACAGTTCTGCTGGGTCTCCACCAGGATCGAGTTGGGGCCGACGGCGTGAACCGTTCCTGCATCGACGTACAGCATCTC
>Ga0181537_10003750_pt1 | contig 12865 bp, 13 predicted proteins | sample PEATcosm2014_Bin_39_FD_119765 | JGI IMG/M metagenome (GOLD analysis project Ga0181537, IMG submission 119765) | Peatland microbial communities from MTU Mesocosm Facility, Houghton, MI, USA - PEATcosm2014_Bin23_10_metaG | ecosystem: Environmental > Terrestrial > Soil > Wetlands > Peat | place...
CACGGCACGACACTCGTTCCGACGCTCAACGCACTAATGGGCATCATCGAAAACGCCGCCGACTTCGACATTCCGAAGTACGCGATCGATAAAGCCAAGATGGTCGGCGAGCAGCTGCAAACCAATATCACGCGTGCGTGGAAAGCCGGCGTCCGCATCGCGGGCGGATCTGATGCCGGCACGCCGTGCAACAAGCACGAGGACTACGGCCGCGAGATCGAGCTCATGACGACGATGCTCGGCATGTCGCCACTCGAGGCGCTGCATGCCGCGACGCAAATCTCGGGCGATCTGCTCGGGATAAAAGAAGGCGTGCTCAAGGCGGATGCTCCCGCCGATCTCTTGCTGCTCGATGGCGACTTGGAGCGCACGGCTCTGCCGCTGAAGAATCCGCTCGCAGTCATCAAAGCCGGCAAGATCGTTTTCCAGCGCGCGTGAGTCTCGCGGGTCTTCGGCTCGCGATCCTCGGGTCGATCTCATGGCCGTCGCCACCGGCGGGATACGGACCATGGGAACAGATCGCGTACAATATCGCCGAGGGCATGCTACGGCGCGGCCTCGACGTCACGCTCTTTGCAACCGGCAACTCGCAGACGAACGCCAAGCTCGTCTCGACGGTTCCGGTCGGACTCAACGAAGATCCCGCACTCAACGACGAAGTTTACACCGCGCTGCACATCGCATCGCTCTTCGAGCGCGCGGGCAATTTCGATTTAATTCATAACAGTTTCGATTGGAAGCCGTTGACCTACGCGCTCGCGACGACGTCGCCGCCGATGCTTACGACGATTCATGGCTTTTCTTCGCCACCTATTTTAGGCGCGTACTACCGGGGCGCGCAGCGCAGCTTCTTCTGTTCGATCAGTGACTCGGATCGCGATCCAGGCCTCGCGTATCTAGGCACGGCCTACAACGGCATCGATCCGGCGGAGTTCACGTTCGTTAACCAACCGGGCGACTATCTTGTCTTCCTCGGGCGATGGCATCCCGAGAAAGGTGCGCATCTCGCGATCGAGATTGCAAAGCGAGCCGGCGTTCGACTGAAAATGGCCGCCATACCCCAAGACGAGCGCTATTACAAGGAAGCGATTGCGCCGCACGTCGACGGCGATCAGATCCAAGATATCGGTCCCGTGCTACGCGAAGGTCGCGACGCGCTGTTGCGCGATGCGCTCGCGCTCGTCCACATGACGACGCGACCCGAGCGTTTCGGACTGACGATGGTCGAGGCGATGGCGTGCGGAACGCCGGTGCTCGGAGCGCGCATGGGCTCGACACGCGAGATCGTCGTCGACGGCGTCACCGGGTTCTTGTGCGACACCGTCCCGGACGCTGTCGCGCGCGTCCCCGCACTTGCGAGCCTCTCGCGACGCGCGTGCCGGAAGCACGTTGAGGAGCTTTTCACGATCGAGCGAATGGTCGAGCGCTACTGCAGCTACTACGAGGAAGCGTTGCGCCTCCGGACGCCGCCGCCGCCCTCCGCGGAGCAGCTTGCGGCACGTAGCCACGACTGGTGGGACCGGCCGCAGGCCTTCACCGACATCCCGCCCAAGCCACGGACGCAATGTTACTAAGCATTTCGATCGTGATGCTCGGCGCATCGGACATGGATAAATCGATCACGTTCTACCGGGACAAGCTCGGTTTGAAGCTCACGTCGCAAAATGCAGATTTCGCCTTCTTCGATGCGGGCGGAACGACGCTCGCGCTTAGCCGTGCGCACGCGCAGCACAGCAGCTCGCTGATCGGCGCAACCGAAGTCGTCTTTGGCGTCGAGGGCGTCAAAACGGAATACGACAAGCTCAAGAAACAGGGCGTCAAGTTCGTCGACGAGCCGCACGAAGTCAAAGACGGCGAGGAGTGGACGACGTCGTTCACCGACCCCGACGGGCATATGCTCTCGATTTTCGGACCGCCGTAGAGCCCTACCGGCTCGCTTTCACGACGATAAACCAGGGATCAACGGCCTCCGCAATGCGCGGTTCCGTGATCTTGACGACGCGCCAGTCAGTCTCGATGATCGCATTGACGATCGACTGCAGCGGCCGGCGCCAATAACGCACGTGCTCCTCGACGACGAGCCCGGTCGAGAAATAATCAACACCAAGACCGTCGTGCAGACCGCGGCACGGGTGGTGCGTCGAGAAGACAAGCGATCCGCCCGGGCGGGTGACGCGGCGGAACTCGCGCAAGATCGGTTCCCATTCGCGCACCTGATGCAGCGTCAGCGAAGAAAACACCAAGTCAACGGATTCTTTTTGCAATGGTAGCGGTTCGCGCAGATCGTGCACTCCAGGATCGATCTCGAGGATGCGCGCACCGTGTTCGACGAGCCACAGCGCATGCTCGTCGCCGGCGCTCCCCACATCGAGAACGTCGAGTCCGCGCACGTCGCCTGCGGCAGCGCGTATCGCAGGACGTTCGTAGTCGTCTTCGAGGCTCAGCCGCTCATACGGCGATCCCTTGACGGCGATCGCTCCATCGCAAGTGCGCGCGCGCTCGTTCCGCGACGGTGAGCGCTGTTGCGACATCGGAAGAGAGGACCGTGAAGTGACCCATCTTGCGGCGTAACGCCGCATGAGCCTTACCATAAAGATGCAGCTTGAGATCGGGTTCGCGTAGGATCGTATCGATTCCGTCCAATTGATCGCCCGAACCGCTGCCGAGAATGTTGATCATCACCGCCGCCGGTGCTAAGAGATGGGGCGGCACGAGCGGCAGATCGCAGATCGCACGAATATGTGCCTCGTGCTGTGAGATCTGCGTGGCGTCGAGTGAATAGTGTCCGCTGTTGTGCACGCGCGGCGCGATCTCGTTAACCAGCAGCTCACCGTTCTCGCTCCAGAAGAACTCGACTGCGAATGCGCCGGTGATGCCGAGCGCACGCCCGATCGTGACCGCGATGTCGCGAACGCGCTGTGCATCCTGCTCCGGGACGCGCGCCGGCACGATCGTCGTCGAGAGGACACCGTGATCGTGAATGTTTTCCGTAACGGGGAAGGTCACGATCTCATCGCGCACGTTGCGCGCCGCGATGATTGCCAGCTCGCGATCGAACGGTATCATGCGCTCGAAGATCAGCGGCGCGCCTTTGGCCGCTACGAGTGCCGCGCGGCCTTGCTCGCTCGAGCGCGCAACCCACTGACCCTTGCCGTCGTAACCGCCCGTCGTCGTTTTGAGGACGGCGGGATATCCGATCGTCTTTTCGGCATGCGCGAGCTCGCGCTCGTTTGCGACCGGCGCAAAATCCGCGGTCGGCACGCCGTTCGCGCGCAAGAACGTCTTCTCCAATATGCGGTCTTGGGTCGTACGCAATACGCTCGCATCCGGGCGTACGAGCCGGCGATCGTGTTCGAGCGCTTCGACCGCTACGCGCGGAATGTTCTCGAACTCGTACGTGATCACGTCGGAGCGCGCGCCAAGCTCGCCGATCGCGCGTAAATCGTCGTAGGCTGCGACGATCTGCTCGTCGGCAACTTGACCGCACGGTGAATTGGGAAGCGGCTCGAGCGTGATCACGCGATAGCCCATCCGCTTGGCCTCGAGCGTCAGCATGCGACCGAGCTGGCCGCCGCCCAGAATTCCAATGGTCCCGAAGTTCACAGTGTCGTGTTCTCGACCTCGCGCTTCGTTGATTCGATCCGCGCCTCGATTCGCTTCGCGAGCTCGGCATCTTCGAGCGCTAGAATGCGCGCTGCATACAGTGCCGCATTGGCTGCGCCGCCGATCGCCATCGTCGCGACGGGGACGCCGGCCGGCATCTGCGCGATCGAAAGCAGCGAATCGAGTCCCTTGAGGGAGCGCGACTCAACCGGCACGCCGATCACGGGCAACATCGTCTTGGTCGCGACCATCCCGGGGAGATGCGCTGCGCCGCCGGCGCCCGCGATGATAACCTTCAAGCCGCGTGAGCCGGCGCTCGCCGCGTACTCGAACATGAGGTCCGGCGTCCGGTGCGCGGATACGACGCGCATCTCGAAGGCGATGCCCAGCTCTTGCAGCGTGGTTGCTGCCGCTCGCATCGTCTCCAAGTCCGAACGGCTCCCCATAATGATGCCGACGCGCGGAGGACCATCGCGATGCGAATCCATACCCCAGGAGTATGCCGCCGTTTCGCCTCGGAATCAACTATTGGCCCGCTCGTACAGCGATGGCGATGTGGACGAACTTCGATCGGGACGCGCTCGACGAGGACTTTTCGCGCATCGCGGGCGCCGGTTTGCAGAGCGTTCGCTTCTTTTTGCTGTGGGAGGCGTTCCAACCCGACGAAGATCGCATCGATCGGGAGGCACTGCGCAAAATGGAGCAGCTGCTCGAGCTGCTTGCAGCGCACCGGCTCCGCGGAATGCCGACGTTCTTTTGCGGCCACATGAGCGGCGTGAATTGGTTGCCGCGCTGGACGCTCGATCGCGGCACGCCTTCGGTTCGATTTCGCACGATCGCAAATGGCAAAGTCGAACCGTGGGGCATCGGCGATTTCTACGCCCGTGGGCCACTCCTCGATGCGCAGCGCTTTGCCGTCCGCACGATCGGCGCGCATTTCCGCGGCAACGAAACGATCGAGGCCTGGGATCTCGGCAACGAATTCAGCAATTTGCGCACGCCGGCGAACGTTGCCGAAGGGTTGAGTTGGAGCGAAACGCTCACGCGCGAGCTCGCGCGCGCGTCTTCGTTACCGGTTACCGGCGGCTTGCACGGTGAAGACGTCGAGCAAGATCGCAACATCCGACCGTCGGCAATGTGTGCACCCTGGGATTTTGCGACGATGCACGGCTACTCGGCGTATGCGACGTTTGCGCGCGACCGGCTCGATCCCGAGGTCGTGCCGTTCTACTACGAGCTGATGGCATCGTTCAGCAACAAGCGCGTCTTGGTCAGCGAGTTCGGCAACCCGCAGTGCGGTGACGGACCAAACCTCAGCGGACATCCGTGTCTGAACGAAACCGAGATGGCGACATATGCCGCGGCAGTCATCGAACGGTTGCAGAAGCGTGGTGCACTCGGCGCCTATTGGTGGTGCTATACGGATTACGATCAGCGGCTGCGCGATACGCCGCCGTTCGATCGAGCGCCGCACGAATTTCGCTTCGGCGCGTGGCGCGTGGACGGTTCACCCAAACCGGTCGTCGAGGCGCTCGCGCGCATCGCGCGTGCCGGACCCGACGTCGCCGCAGCTCCGGTTCCCGATGTCATCGAGTCCGATTTCTATGCGCCGCCGATGGATGTGAAAGCGGCATATGCGGACTACTTGCGATTGGTGGGTTCAGCATGACGTCGATCCTCATCACCGGAGCGTCGTCGGGGATCGGACGCGCGCTTGCGCTCCGCGCCGTACGCGCCGGACTCTGCGTGGTCGGCGTCGGCCGCGACGCAACGCGTCTCGGTGAGCTGACCGGCGTCTCGACGTTTATTGCGGACGTCGGTGAGATCGGCGCTGCGAAACGCATCGTCGCGTTCGCGCTCGAGAAATGCGGACGCATCGACATTCTCGTCAACAACGCGGGCGAAGCATCGGCTGGCGCGCTCGTCGAGCAATCTGATGAAGCGTTGCGACGACAATTTGCGACGCATGTGACCGGTCCGGTTGCGCTCGTGCGTGAAGCGCTGCCGGCCTTGCAAGCTGCGCGCGGCCACGTCGTGATGGTCGGTTCCGGCGTGGCGCGTGTCCCCGTCGACGGGCTCGGCGCGTACTCGCCGGCGAAGGCGGCGTTGCGTTCTGCGACGTCCTTGTTGCGGCGCGAACTGCAGCGCTACGGCGTTGCGGTCACGTACGTCGATCCCGGCGTCGTCGATACGCCGTTCATGGAACGCGCCGGCCTTGCCGGCGCACCGAAACCGATGCTGGTCTCGCCCGAAGTCGTTGCACGCAAGATTTGGGGCGCGCTCGCAAAGCGTCCGCGCGAGCTTAACGCCGTTCCGTGGCAAACAGCCGCAGTCGCGCTTGGCGAGCACTTCCCGCGCGTCACAGACGCACTCTTGTCGCGCACATCCCACCTCGTCGGCACACAAAACGCACCGCCGCCCGTTGTCGCGAGCGTAGAAAGCGGCGAGACGCCCCCTCCGCTGTCATCCCGAGCGCCCCTCGACTCCGCTTCGCTACGCTCGGGACCTCGGGACAGCGACAATGTAGACCCGATCGAATCGGCGCTCGAACCGTGCGCGCGTCGCATGGAACGCTCGGGATTACGCGTGCAATTCGTGCGCGAGTTGCTCGTGCCGGGTGCGCGTCTTGAAGCGGGCGAGATTGCAATGCGATGGGCCGGCATGCCGAACAAACACGAACGTGCGCTGACGGTAGATGTGCTGCACGCGCTCGAGGTTGCCGGTCATTTGGAGCGCGCCGGCGACGACGTTTGGACCGTTCGGGGGGTCGACGTTTAACATTCCAGATTCTTGGAACATTTTTGCCGATGTTAGTGAATCCATGGCCGGTTAACTGGAGCGCAGCCTGGGCAGGCGCGCTCGTTTCGCTCGCCGTTTCCGTCGTTCTCGGTTTGATCGCGACGGTCATCGGCGCGACTACCGCGCATCCGTTTACCTCGTTTCATACCGTCGCGCTCGTCACGCTCATCGCGGTCGTGCTTGCAAGCTTCTTCGCGTTTCTCGCCGGCGGATGGGTCGCCGGAAAAATCGCGGGCTTCAGTCATTCGGAGGCGTCGATCTTGCACGCCGCGATCAGCTGGTTGATCGCACTGCCGCTCTTGCTGCTCGCACTTGCCGCCGGCGCCGGACAAGCGTTTGGCGGTTGGTACGGCGGTCTGCTTGGAGCCTCACCGCTCGTTGCAGCCGCGACAACCGCGGTCACGCCGCCGGACGTCGTTCGCAACACCGCGCTTTCAGCGCTGACCGGAATCCTGATCGGACTGATCGGTTCTGTAATCGGCGGCTGGATGGCGTCGGGCGAGCCGATGACCTTCACCTACTATCGCACCCGAACGCTCACGTCGACTGAACGGAGACCGCTCTAAATGATTCTGATTCTGTTCTGGCTGCTCGGCATGCCGCTGACCCTGATCATCATCCTGTATCTACTCGGCGTCGGACACTAGTTTACCAGTAGACTTCGTCGATCGCTTCCGTGTCCTTGAACTTGCCGAAGAGCTCGGGATTCTGCCTGAAGTGTTCTTTGAGCCCCGCGATGCGCGTTGCATCGAGCGGATGATTTTGTAGCCACGAGGTCTGCCCCGGACCGAATTCGCGCGACATCTTTTCGAAGAACCACACCATCCCCCAGGGATTGAGGACGCCGCTCTGGGCTTCAATCTCCGAGCCGACCATGTCGGCTTGCGATTCGATGTGCCGCGACACGTTTGCGTCAACGCCGGCGATGAGCATGCCGCTCGCGTAGTCGGCAACGTTCGCGGCAATATAGCCGCCGACACCCGGCACGATGATACTGGTCAAGATCGTCCCAATCGTCGCAATGACGCCCATCGTTTGCAGCTTCGCCATGTTCTTGGCGACGTGGTGCTCGATCATATGGCCCGACTCGTGCGCGATCACGCCGCCGAGCTCGTCGCGGTTTGACGCCATCCGCAACAGCGGCTCGTTCACGTAGATCATCCCGCCCGGCACGGAGAAGGCGTTGGGTGAATCGCCTTTGACGATGTAAAACCGCAGCGGGTACTCGTACCGCTTTCCAACGGTAGCCGCAATAATTTGGCCGACTTCGTTTAGATGCTCGTAGTAAGGCGAGTCGAAGAGGAGATCGCCCGAATCACGCAGGTCTTCATAGACTTCGCGACCGACTTGGGCTTCGTCAAATGCCTCGGCAGGCTGCGCCGCAGAAACTTGCGACGCGGCAATCGCACAACTCAGGCATCCCAGAAAGGCCGAACGTTGCATCGCTTCTCCCCGCGGGCGTCATTCATTCGATGGAGCATCGTCGTACTCATGGCAGCGGCGGTCGCCGAGCGTGGCGGCGCAGCGCCGAGCACGCCGTATACGCCTCCGCTCGCCCGCCTTGCTGCGATGCACCGTCTTCCGACGCTCGACGCGGCCGCGAAACTGCACGTTGAAATCGAGCTCACGCCCAAGGATCCCTCACTCGATCGGTTTGCGCTCGCGGTCGGCGATCCGTCCGCACCTGAATTTCATCATTTTCTCACGCGCGATGCATTCACGGCGCGCTTCGGCCGTCCGAGCAGCGATCTCGACCCGCTCGCAGCGTTGCTGCGTGACAACGGTGGCGAGAACGTCTACGTTTCCGCGAACCGCCTCGTCGTCGGCGGTACGCTCACGATCGCGAACGCCGAGCGCGCCTTTCATACGAAGTACGCGACCTTCCAAGACGGCCCGCGCATCGCCGTCGCGCCGACGACTGCGATTACGCTGCCGGCCAGCGGGGTGCGCATGGTGCGCGGTATCGTGACCGGTTTCTCGCCGCACCTCGCCGACGCGAATACCGGCATGCAAAGCGATTTCCGGGGCGCCTGGTACGATCCCGAACGCTTTGCGAGCGCGTACAATACGCTGGACGGCGCCGGCGCGAGTCTAGTCTTGATCGAGGAAGCCGCGGATCGCTACGATCCAGCCGATCTTGCCTTGTTTCTCTCCAGCCCCGGCGCACCCAAGGGCGCGAGCGCCCAAAACGTGCACACGACGGTCGTCGTCGACAAACCGCCCGACAATACGGTGTGCGAGCGCGACGATCGCGGACAAGAAGCAACGCTCGACATCGATGCAGTCCTCACCATTGCACCGCAAGCGCACGTCGACGTGCGTTACGATGATCTCTGCACGCCCGGCAACGACGGTTCGCTCGCGTTGCAGCGCGCACTCGACGATCCGGCGACCAGCGAGATCGTCTTTCCGTTTGCGATCGCGCCCGTGCTCGGTACGGTCGTTGACGATTTCGGCCCGACGCCGATTCCGTATCTGGAAGCAGCCGCAATCGGCGTGCCGGTGCTGGTGCCTTCCGGTGACGACGGCCAATACGGCACGCGCATTCCCGGACAAAGCAAACCCGCCGTCACGTACCCGTGCGTGCTGCCGGTCGTCATTTGCGTCGGTGGAACGCAACTCGGCGAACGGCGAACGGGCGGACCGCTCGACGAAGCGCCGTGGAACGACGGACTGCACGCAACCGGCGGCGGACTCTCGGCCGAACCGCGTCCATCCTGGCAAAACGCGAAGAGCGAATTCGAGCTGAGTACGCAAGAGGTCACAACGCGTGTCGTCCCCGACATCTCGGCGGACGCATCCGGACACATCCGTGTCTTCTGGCACAAGTACGCAAGCGGCGGCGTCGGCGGAACGAGCGAAAGCGTTGCGATTGCCGGCGCGCAGATCGCGGCGATCAACGCGAAGGTGATCGAACCGCGTCAGCTCATCGTGCCGGCCGATCTCTACCTGCTCGCGGCCAAAGCACCGCAAGCGTTTCGCGATATCGTACGCGAGAACGATCGCGGACTCAAAGACAACAATCTGCGCAATCCAACGAAGCCGCTGCCGCTCAAATACAAGGGCATCATTCCGACGCCCGAGCCGATCGCCTACGGATGTCCGGGCATTGCGCCGCGCGGATGCGAAGTCAAACCGGGGTTTGACGCGGTGACGGGCATCGGCTCATTACTCGGCCAGCCTGCCGTCGACGCGCTGAAGTAGTCTAGCGCGCGCCGACTGCGGTGCGCGTGCGTCCGCGCAAGCCCAGCATTTTGCGCGCTTCATCGGGCGTTGCAATCTCGAGCGATTGCTCTTCGAGAATCGCACGGATCTTGCGCACTTGTTCGGCGTTGCCTTGCGCGAGCTGGCCGGGCCCAAGCCAGATCGAGTCCCGAGACCGACGCGTACGTTGCCGCCCATCACGGCGCCCATCGTCGCCAGATTCATCTGATGACGGCCGGCGGCGAGAATCGACCACTGATAGTCGTCGCCGAAGAGCTTGTTCGCGATGCGGCGCATGTGCACGAGGTTTTCCGGATCGGCACCGATGCCGCCGAGAATTCCGAAGATCGTTTGGACGAAGAACGGCGGCTTGACCAAGCCGCGCTCGACGAAGTGCGCGAGATTGTAGAGATGCCCGACGTCATAGCACTCGAACTCGAAGCGCACGCCGTGCTCGTCGCCGAGCGTCTTGAGCAGTCGTTCGATATCGGCAAACGTGTTGCGAAAAATGCCGGCGCGCGATGCTTCGAGATATTCCGCTTCCCACGCGTACTTCCACGTCTTGTATTTCGGTATCAAGTGATAGAGACCGAAATTCATCGAGCCCATGTTGCACGAGCACATCTCGGGCTTGACGGCGAGCGGCCCGGCGAGACGCTCCTCGAGCGTCATCGTTTGGCTGCCGCCGGTCGTGATGTTGATGACGGCGTCGGTTGCGTCCATGATCGCGGGGACGAACTGTTTGAAGACTTCCGGATCCGGCGTCGGGCGGCCGTCGCGTGGATCGCGCGCGTGCAGATGGAGAATCGCAGCTCCCGCTTCGGACGCAGCGATCGCATCGCGAGCGATCTGCTCGGGCGTAATCGGGAGATGCGGTGTCATCGTGGGCGTGTGAATCGAGCCTGTTACCGCACAGGTGATGATGACTTTGCGCGCGTCAGCCATATTCCGTTCCTCCGGAAAAACCAGTATCACAAGCAGTCGCAGGCATCTCCTGCCTGCGTGCTCAAAGCCGCGCTACCACCGCGTCAAGGGAGGCTTCAGACTTGCTGTACGAGCTGCGCATCTACCACTGCGCACCCAAAAAGTTGCCCGACCTCATCAATCGGTTTGAGACATACACGCTCCCACTTTGGCAGAAACACGGAATCAAACAAGCCGGTTTTTGGACGGTCTACATCGGTCCGTCAAACCACGACTTGTACTATATGCTGCAATGGGAGTCGCTCGAAGAGCGCCAGAAAAAGTGGGACGCATTCATGAGCGATCCGGATTGGATCGCGAAGCGTGCGAAAACCGAGGAAGCCGGCCCGATCGTCGCCTATCTCGAGAGCATGATCCTCACGCCGACTGCGTTTTCAGCCGTTAAGTAAAAAAGGCATTGACGGGGAGGCTAAGAACCGGTATCCTCCCTGTCGGCCTCGTGGGGGTGTAGCTCAGCTGGTAGAGCGCTTGCTTCGCATGTAAGAGGTCAGGAGTTCGAGTCTCCTCACCTCCACCACGTTACGCCTCACTCACGAGTGAGGCGTTTGTTTTAGCGTCTGCCGTCTAAATCGGACCTGCGAGCATAATTTGGGGTATACACAATCGCAGCAGGCGCACGACGCCGGCTCTCGCAGACGGCCCAAACAGCCGCCGGCGATTTCTAATGTTCGGAGACCTCTTGCCAAATAGAGACGTCCATGGTTCTAAAACAGGTACGGCCGTCGCGTCGGGAATCGTGACGTTCCCCGATACGCCCACTCTCGCGGAACCGATGGAAGCATCGGTAACCCCCGCGCAGCATCCTTATCTCAACGTCGCTCGAAGCGCCGCCGACGCTCTTGTGAAGACCGTCTTCGGCGACACGCAGCATCGGATCCCGCGCATTCGCTACGCGACTGCTTACAAACTCGCCGAAGGGAAGACCGGCGGCGACATCATCGACGTATTCCATTACGATAACGATCACGTCTCGTTCGCCATTGCGGATATCGCGGGGAAGGGGACACTGGCCGCAGTCCATGCGGCTATGATCAAGTACGGATTGCGTTCTTTTGTATCGAACGGGCTCACTCCTGAAAAGGTCATGCGATCCCTGGATCGGCTCTACTTGGAGAACAATGCGTTCGAACAGGTCGAATCTTTCGCGTGCATTTTTCTCGGCGTCGTCGACAACACGCGACGACTGCTGCATTATACGAATGCGGCAATGGAGTCCGTCCTCGTCATCCATCCTGATGGCACGAGCAAGAGGCTCGAACCGACGGCTCCGCTGGTTGGCGTGTTCGAAGACCAGCACCACCTCTTTAAGCAGTCCTTCGTGGATTTACGCGAGGGCTCGCTTCTCGTCGTAGCTACCGACGGCGTCACGGAGGCGCGCGACCGCAAAGGCGCGATGCTCGGCATCGAACGCATTCGGGAGACAATCCTTAGCCAGCGCACTGAATCTGAGTCGTCGATTGCGGCAGCTCTCCTGGCTGAAGCCGAATCCTTTTCCGATGATCAGCGCCGAGATGACATCGCAATCATCGTTGCCCGCTTCTTGTAGGTAGCGGCGTAACATGAACCGCCGCTATGGAATAGCCTCAGGAAATGCAAAGACGTGCGCCGGGTCGACGCGGCGCTTCACGGCTTCTAAGCGGGGCAAATTAGCGCGATAGTACGCAGTTTCATAGTCCTTTAGGGATGGATCGGCGAAGTTTTGATACGCGCCGCCTTTCGCAATGGGTGTGAGCGCTTCGTAGAAGCCGCTCTGCCAATCAAGATTGCGTCGCAAGACATCTCGCGTGGTCTGACCGTTCCAAATCACGTCGACCGAACAGAGCCAACGGCTATCGCGATGCACGAATGCCGTCGCATCGTGCGGTACGGCATTGATGCGCTGGCCTGTTTCAAAGGCTTTGAACGCCGCTGAATCCGTGGATGCGGGCCAACGTCTCATCCACCCAAAGATCGTCTCGATTGCCGTGTGGCTGAAGCGATCGTTGAAGAAGCGCGAACGCTCTTGGAAGTACGACGGTAAGCCCAGTTCGGAAAGCTTGTCCTGCGCATCCCAATACGGGAGCTCTTTCAAAAGCGCTGTGTTGGACGGTGGACGCAATGCGTAAACCGGATGCAGTATTTCCAGCAATTCCGCAGTTGAGCCAGCGAACTGGCCGAGCAGCTGCACCTGCATCTTCGGGTCGCCGCCGCCCGCGCGTGGTAATGCCACGATGCCCACTTTGCAGCCTAAAGTTGCCGGCGCGCTTTCAAGCGCTGCCATGAGCCGTTCGAAGAC
>Ga0181537_10003751_pt1 | contig 12858 bp, 7 predicted proteins | sample PEATcosm2014_Bin_39_FD_119765 | JGI IMG/M metagenome (GOLD analysis project Ga0181537, IMG submission 119765) | Peatland microbial communities from MTU Mesocosm Facility, Houghton, MI, USA - PEATcosm2014_Bin23_10_metaG | ecosystem: Environmental > Terrestrial > Soil > Wetlands > Peat | place...
GCGGAAACGGAGCTCGTCGCCGGATATCACACCGAATACAGCGCGATGAAGTTTGCCATGTTCTTCATGGCGGAATACGCGAACATGATCACCGTGGCATGCCTGGCGACGCTGCTATTCTTCGGCGGATGGCATGGGCCGATTTTCGGTCCTCCGATTCTGCAAGCGCTGCTGCCCGTGTTTTGGTTCGTGGCCAAAATCGTCGCATTTCTCTTTTTGTACATATGGGTGCGCGGGACGTTGCCGCGCTTCCGCTATGACCAACTGATGGCATTCGGTTGGAAATTCTTGCTGCCGCTTGCGCTGGTGAATTTGATCGGCACGGCGATCGCAGTGGCGTGGTAACGCAGTGAATAGTGTTGAGTGATTAGTGATCAGTTACTGCTCAAGAACTAGCCACTAATTTCTAATGTCATGATTAGCGTTCATCTAATTTTGTTTCTGGCGTTCGGGGCTGTCTGCGTCGCGGGAGCGGTCAACCTGCTGGTGCAGCGGCATCCGATTAACAGCGCGTTATCGCTCATCGCGGTGATGGCGGCGCTGGCCGGAGAATACTTGCTGCTCGGCGCCGAATTTGTGGCGGCGGTGCAAGTGATCGTCTATGCCGGCGCCATTATGGTGCTGTTCGTGTTCGTCATCATGCTGCTGAATGCCGGAGTCGAAGAAGAAACCAAAGGCAGCCGCGTCGCACTGCTGTTCGGCATTCCGGGAATGTTATTGGGTAGCGTGCTAATCGGATGGGTAGTGTTGAAGCACTCCGGAACCGAGCCGGTTGCAGCTGGCGCTTTGCCGGGAACTCCCCAGGTAATCGGCGGCCTGCTGTTTCATGAATTCCTGCTGCCATTTGAAATTACTTCCATCTTGATTCTGATTGCAATCATGGGCGCAGTGGTGCTGGCCAGCAAGCCGACCGTTCCGGGCGGCGGACCGGCACAGAGGGTGAAAGAATAATGGTGCCCCTTTCGTACTATCTCGTGCTGAGCGGAATCCTGTTTGCCTGCGGGGTAACGGGATTTCTGATCAAGCGCAACATCATCACCATCTTCATGTCGATTGAACTGATGCTCAACGGCGTGAATCTTTCGTTCGTTGCATTCGCCGCGCACTGGCACGTGCTCGCCGGACAGGTCTTCGTCTTCTTCGTGATGGTGGTGGCGGCGGCCGAAGCCGCAGTAGGATTGGCCATCATCATTTCCGTGTACCGCACGCGCGAAACGCTCAATATCGACCAGGTCAACCTGCTCAAGCTATGACGTCCTCTCTCAATCTCTGGCTGATCCCGACGCTGCCGCTGGCAGGAGCCGCAATCAACGGCTTTCTGGGGAAGCGGTCTTCGCGCACTGCGGTCAGCACCATCGGGCTGTTTTTCTCCGGCGCAGCGTTTGCCTGGGCGCTGACGGTGGTCTTACGCTTGTCGTCGTTCGCGCTTCCCTACCAGGAGTATGTAGCCCACTGGATTCGCTCCGGCAGCTTCACAGTCGATTTCGCTTTTTATCTCGATCAACTTTCGCTGGTCATGCTGCTGGTCGTCACCGGCGTCGGATTCCTGATCCACATTTATTCAGTCGGCTACATGTGGGACGACCCCGGCTACTACCGTTTCTTCACCTATCTGAACCTGTTCATGTTTTTCATGCTGACGCTGGTGCTGGCCAACAACTACCTGATGATGTTCATCGGGTGGGAAGGCGTCGGGCTGGCTTCCTATCTACTGATCGGCTTCTGGTTCACGAAGGATTCGGCGGCGTCCGCGGGCAAGAAAGCTTTCATCGTCAACCGCATCGGCGACTTTGGATTTCTGATCGCGCTGTTCCTGATCATCCAGCACTTCCATTCCTTGAACTTCACCGGCGTATTTGAGCAAGTAAAGCCGCTGGGCGCCGAAACGGCGGGTGCTGGATTTCTGACGGCAATCGGGATTCTGCTGATGGTCGGGGCGTGCGGGAAATCGGCGCAGATCCCGCTCTATGTATGGCTTCCAGATGCTATGGAAGGTCCGACGCCGGTCTCCGCACTGATCCACGCTGCGACCATGGTGACGGCCGGCGTCTACATGGTATCGCGTTCGCACGTGATCTTCGAACGCGCGCCCATCGCCCTAACCGTAGTGGCAATCATTGGCACGCTGACGGCGCTGTTCGCGGCGACGATCGGCATTACGCAAACCGACATCAAGAAAGTTCTCGCGTACTCCACGGTTTCGCAGCTGGGCTACATGTTCATGGCTTGCGGAGCCGGAGCATTTTCGGCGGGCATCTTCCACTTGATGACGCATGCCTTCTTCAAGGGCCTGCTCTTCCTCGGAGCCGGATCGGTGATCCACGCGGTCGGTGGCGAGCAAGATATGCGCAAGATGGGCGGCCTGAAGACCTATATTCCAGTCACGTTCACCACGATGTTGATAGCCACCTTGGCTATCGCCGGAATCCCGCCACTGGCGGGCTTTTGGAGCAAAGACGAAATTCTGTGGAAGGCGTACCAGGCGAACCCGGTTTACTGGGCGGTGGGAGCCATCACCGCTTTGCTCACTTCCTTCTACATGTTCCGGTTGCTGTTCTTGACCTTCTGGGGAGATTACAAGGGCATCAACGTCGACGATCACGGGCACGCGCACGCGACGCAGGGGCATGGAGATCATGGTCACGGCGAACCGCATGAGAGTCCGATGGTCATGCTCGTTCCGCTGATCATTTTGGCTATATTGTCCACGATAGGCGGGCTGGTAGGGATTCACAATGGCTTCGAGCATTTCCTCGAGCCCGTGTTCGGTTCTGAATTTCCCAGGGCGATCACCGAAGGTTCCGGAAACACGGAATGGCTGCTGATGGGCGTTTCGGTTCTCTTCGCCTTCGCGGGCCTGATTCTTGCCTACGTGCTGTATGTCAGCAAACCGTATCTGCCGGAGAAGATCGCCGACGCTCTGAATGGTTTCTACACGACGGTCTTGAACAAGTATTACGTTGACGAAATCTACGCGAAGCTTTTCGTGAAACCTCTGGTAGATGGTTCGACGAGCATTCTGTGGCAGGGTGTCGATCGAAAAGTGATCGACGATACGGTGAACAACGCTGCCGATGGCGCGCGCCACGTATCGGATGAAGTGCGGCACATGCAGTCGGGCAACTTGCGGTCGTACGCCGGATGGATTGCCGCCGGAGCCGCGGTTCTGATTGCGTACATGGTCTGGCTCGGGGTGGGACGATGAACTTCCTCGACCAGAACATCCTGACATTCGTGACGTTCGCGCCGCTAGCAGGCGCGTTGCTGCTGGTTGCGTTTCCGCGACGTGATCGCGAAATCCGGATCTTCGCCCTGATCATGTCGCTGCTGGCATTTCTGCTCTCTCTGCATTTGCCAGTACACTTCCACCGCGCGCAGACCGGATTTCAATACGAAATCGACACGCCGTGGATCTCGACTCCGAACATTCACTACCACATGGGGATCGACGGCATCTCGATGTGGCTGATCGTGCTGACCACCTTCCTCACACCGCTGTGCGTGCTGATTTCGTGGAAGTCGGTACATGACCGGGTAAAAGAATTCTTCATCCTCCTGCTGATTCTCGAAACTGCGCTGATCGGCGTCTTCACTTCCCTCGATCTCTTCCTCTTCTATTTCTTCTGGGAAGCCACGCTGATCCCGATGGCGCTGCTGATTGGCGTCTTCGGACATGAGCGCAAGGTCTATGCTGCGGTGAAGTTTTTCATGTACACGATGATCGCGTCGGTCTTCATGCTGGCAGCGATCCTGTGGCTCTACGCGCACACGCACAGCTTCGATTTTGTGACTATTCGCGAACAGATCGCCAGCGGAGCGGTGCCGAATTTTCCTGCGGCAGCGCAGTGGCTCTTCCTGGGATTCTTCATCGCGTTCGCGGTCAAGGTTCCGCTGTTCCCGTTCCATACATGGCTGCCGGATGCGCACGTGGAAGCGCCCACCGCTGGATCAGTCTTGCTGGCGGGCGTTCTTCTGAAGATGGGCACCTATGGCATGCTGCGCTTTAACCTCGGGCTATTCCCCGAGCAGGCGCGGCACAATGCGCCGTGGATCATGCCGTTGGCGCTAATTGGCATCATCTATGGCGCGCTCGTTGCCATGGTGCAGCCCAACATGAAGAAGCTGATCGCGTATTCGTCGGTGAGCCACCTGGGATTTGTGGTGCTCGGGATCTTCAGCTTTACGCAATCGGGATTGAATGGCGCGATGTTCGTGATGCTCGCCCACGGAATTTCTACCGGCGGCCTGTTCATGCTGGCCGGAATCTTGCATGAGCGCCGGCATACGTACGAAATCTCGGAGTTCGGCGGACTTGCCTCTCCCATGCCGGTCTATGCCACGTCTTATTTATTCATCGTGCTGGCATCGGTAGGATTGCCGCTGATGAATGGATTCATCGGGGAGTTCCTTGTGCTCAACGGAGCCTTCCAGGCAAAGCCAATCTACGGCATTCTTGCCGCGACAGGCGTGATCTGGAGCGCTTGTTACCTGCTGTGGATGTTCCAGCGTGTGTTCTACGGCAAGGTGACGCATCCGGTGAACAATTCGCTCGCCGATCTATCGGGATTCGAGAAGGCTGCGGTCTGGCCTTGTATAGCGATTGCGCTGGTGATGGGCGTGGCACCGATTCTGTGGCTAGGTGCGATTGATCCCGCGGTGCAGGCGGCCCTTAATCCCGTTGCACAAGTGTTCAGCAAGGTGGTGGGACAATGACCCACTTGCTGGCGCAGCTGCAGATCATTCCTACGGGCACGGATTACATCCGCATTCTGCCGGAGCTGGTGCTTTCAGCCTTTGGCATTGTCGTGATGGTTCTGGATCCGTTGGTCGATGAGGAAAAAAGCCAGAAGACGCTCGGCCTGATCGCATTCGTGGGAGCGCTCGCCGCTCTGATTTCAACGTGGTACATGGCGCAGTCGCCGGGAGTTGGGTTCTCGAATACCGTTCGGGTGGACCGTTTCAGCGTCTTCTTCACGTACCTGGTCATCGCGATCGCCGCCGTCGTCATCCTGACTTCGTTCGAATATATGGCGGTGCAGCGAATTCGCGCCGGAGAATATTACGCACTGATCCTGTTCAGCGTGGTCGGCATGGTACTGATGTCGACGGCGATTGAACTGGTCATGATCTTCATCGGCCTGGAAATCTCGTCGATCTCCACGTACATCTTGGCAGGCTTCCGGCGGAACTCGGCATCGAGCAGCGAATCGTCGCTTAAGTATTTCCTGCTGGGCTCGTTCGCCACCGCATTCTTCCTGTATGGCGTCGCGCTGATGTTCGGCGCAACTGGATCGACCAATATTGACGTCATCTCCTTGAAACTGCAATCCGGTCCGGTGGAAGTTCTGGTTTATGCGGCGATGGCGATGATGTTTGTCGGGCTGGGCTTCAAAGTCGCTGCGGCGCCGTTTCATGTGTGGACGCCAGACGTTTACGAAGGCGCTCCGGCGCCGATCACCGGCTTCATGTCGACCGCCCCCAAAGCGGCCGCATTCGCCGTGCTCCTACGAGTGGTATTCGCCATCAACGCTCCAGGACGTTTCTGGTTCCTCTGGATCGCGGCCGCCTTTTCGATGACCCTGGGGAACGTAGGCGCGCTGGTGCAGGACAATGTGAAGCGACTGCTCGCATATTCGTCGATCGCACATGCCGGTTATATCCTCGTCGCCTTCGCCATGACGACTCCGGATAATTCCTCGACTGGAATCTCCGCTGTGATGTTCTATACCGCGGCGTACGCCGCGATGAACGTGGGCGCGTTCGCCGTGGTCAGCCACTTTGCCAACGCTGGTGAACGGTACGTCACTCTGGAGGACTACGAGGGTTTGGGGCGCACTTCCCCGCTGCTCGCAGCGACGCTGACGATTTTCCTGCTGTCGCTGATCGGGATTCCGATGACGGGCGGATTCTTCGCGAAGTTCTATGTATTCAGCGCAGCGATCAAAGCGAATCTCATCTGGCTCACATTGATCGGAGTGGTTAACAGCGCGATCGGCGCGTACTACTACCTGCGCATCATCGTCGTGATGTATATGCGCGAGGCGCGGAAAGACGTTCCGGTGAACCCAATCTCGTTCGGATTGGGTGCGGCACTCGCGATCAGCGTCGTCACGACGCTATATCTCGGGCTTCTGCCGAACGGAGTACTCGGGATCACGCGAGGTTCTGCTCAAGATTTGCTCTCCCCGGCGTCAGTTCCGACCGCTGCGCAAAACCCGCCCGCAGTGGGCCTTCCGCCCCAGTAATTTCGCTGTGGAAAACCGCAAAACTGCATTTGACAAGGACGTGCAACCGCGTGCATCATGTGTCAACAAAGTTCCCATTCAGTTCTTCCTCTCAGGAACTGACAAGCGGCGTGGAGGCGAGAAAATGTCCAAACTGATGCGAAGGCTGTGGTCGGAAGACTCCGGACAAGACATCGCGGAATACGCGGTGATGTTGGCTGTGATTCTGGTGCTGGTGGTGGGAACGGTGCGCTTGATCGGATCGAACGCGAACAACGCGTTTTCGAGCGTAGCCAGTTCTCTGCAGTAAATGTCCCAATTCCTGTTTCTTTTGGGGACGTAGTGGTTCCTTGCGCGAAAGATATCTATGACACGATTTACTCCAAGCTTCCGGTTTACCGCGTACTACCGATTTACTCGGTTCGCGGCTGCGGCGCAGCTTGGAGCGGAGATGAGTCACTGAAGACCATCTAGACGAGACAAGTTGAAAGCCGCAAGCCGCGATCTCCGGATCGCGGCTTTTGTTTTGTGCGAAGAATCCATAAGGAGAATCGAGTCCCATGATCGTCAATATGTCGGAGAAGGCAACGGAGCAGGAAATCAACCACATCATCGACCGCATTCGCGAGGCGGGATACCAGCCCCATGTCACGCGAGGCACAGAGCGAACCATTGTGGCTGCGGTGGGCAGCGGACGGCGCCACGAGATCGAGGCGCTCCAGGTTGCGCCGGGAGTGGATAACGTAGTCGCGATCGCGCAGCCTTTCAAGCTGGTCAGCCGCCAGGTCAAGCCCGAGCGGTCGATTATCAAGATCGATGGCGTCTCGATTGGCGGTCCGGAAGTGGTCGTGATCGCCGGACCTTGTTCGGTGGAATCGCGCGAACAGCTACTCGATACCGCCCTCGCCGTAAAGCGCGCTGGAGCCTCGATGCTCCGCGGCGGCGCCTACAAACCTCGTACGTCTCCGTACGACTTTCAGGGCCTCGGCCTCGAAGCGTTGAAGATCTTGAGCGAGGCCAAGAGAGAAACCGGGCTGCCCGTGGTCACCGAAGTGATGAGCACCGAAGACGTGGACGTGATCTGCGAGCACGTCGACATGCTGCAGATCGGCGCCCGCAACATGCAGAATTTCGCGCTGCTCCGGCGGTTGGCGACGGTCAAGAAACCGATCCTGCTGAAGCGCGGACCCTCGGCAACTGTGAAGGAATGGCTACTCGCCGCGGAGTACCTGCTCTCGGGCGGGAATCATGAAGTGGTGCTGTGCGAGCGCGGGATTAAGACCTTCGAGACAGAGATGCGGAATACGATCGACCTGGCTGCCGTCGCGCTAGCGCGCGATCTGTCGCATTTGCCGGTGATTGCCGATCCCTCACACGGCACCGGCAAGCAGAGCCTGATTGCCGCCGTGTCGCGTGCCGCCGTTGCGGTGGGAGCTGATGGACTGATCATCGAAGTACATCCCTGCCCGGAACGTGCGCTGTCCGACGGCCCTCAGTCGCTCGATTTTGCCGGCTTCGGAAAAGTCATGCGCGCGCTGGAGGAACCGCTGCGGCAGACAGCTGCACCGCCCAGAACGGTGCAGGCTGTCTCATAAGAAGAGATTGATTCAGGAAATGCTGCTATTGCGGCCCTGAATACGATGCGACGGGTTTGACCCTCATCGCGGGATCGCCGAAGAGAATGTACGTTCGGCGAACATCGGGGTCAGTAATTCCCGACTTGGCCTTCAAGAGCGATTCGCCCAAGGTGAGGCGCTGATTGCCGCTCACGACCAAAGTATCCAGTACGGTCTGCGGCGGAGCCTGGTTCAGTCCGCTCGACGCCAGCACGGCCGCGGCGCCTCCATTGGGCGCGAGCAGCAAGGTCACCGCGAGCGGTTGCGCGTAAACATCCTGGAAATATCCGTTCAGGCAGTTCATGATCAGGAACACCGGCGTTTGCGAACTATTCGTCAGCGAATTAACGGTGTTCTCGTCAAAGATATCGGATCCGGACCATTCTTCTTCCGATCCGTGGCCGAGGTAGTTGACGAGTCCCTGACCGGAATTGATCGAAGCGATGATGTCGCTTTGTGCGGCTGTCGTCCCGACCGTATCTACGAATACCTGGGTCACCTGCGTATTGGCGGGCAGGCTGGCCTGAACGGTCAGCGTGTCTTGCGTGAAGTCGATGCTGTCATCTTTGTCGGCCACCATGAGCGCGTTCGCCGTCCACGGACCGTTCGTCGACTTCCCTTCGTACGCCAATATCTTTCCGACAACCGTCGTTGCTTCATCGAGTGTGGTGACCGGCAGACGTCCAGTAGCGATCGTCGGCAAGCCAGTATTCTGGAAATCCGAGAACCAGTCATCCGTCGATGTCATGAGGCTGGCGGTCGGCACGATGCGCGTCGGAACCATATCCAGGTTTCCGAATCCGAGGTAGTTGCGCGGATCGAGTGATGCCCGTCCATTCAAGAGCAGGTATGTTGGCGGCTTCCTCCAGTTCTGTGTAGCCGTGAGCAGGAACTGCTTGATGGCGGATGGATCGTGCTCGCCAAAGGTGAACTCATCGTAGAGTTCGATAATCGGCACAATTGCCGAGGTCTTCCCCTCTGCCTCGTGAGCCATTGCGAGTGGCCCCAGAGCGCTGGCGAACTCGCCATAGGTGACCATGGCGATGTCGGCGCCGTGCATGGGACTGTGCCAATGCGACGGATGATTCGGCCAGACTCCAGCTGCCGAAGAGATTTGATCGTTCGCGACCGCCAGCAAGGTGTGTTGATTCCTCAGCGCCCGCCCACTGGTGAATGGAACCTGCACGGCGATATCGTAGGTGCCGTTGTCGGGAGTAACTTGGGGCGTCAGTTGCACGGGATGATTCGGATCGGTGATATCGACCACAGTCGGAGCAGTGGTAAACCCGCTCACCATAAGCTGCTCGCCCGGCGCTCCGGTAAAATTCAGCTGATCCGAATCTGCAACATAGAGGTGGGGGAAGGTGATTCGGATGTAATCGACCACGTTGATGTCGTAGTCGCCATTCTGCGCCGTTAATGTGACCGTATTGTTCCACGGCACGAGTACTCCGGCGGGAAGATCGATGCTCAAAGTTCCCGTGTCCTGTCCACTGTAGACTACATCGCCGACATTCGTGCCATTTACGACGACCGTGACATCGTGCGGATATCCGGCGATGACGCCCTGGAGCGCGATCTCCAGATGCGCGACGTCGGTGGAATTGCTGTCGAAGTGAGGCAGCGTCAGCACCTGATCGACCGGAGTCGGCGTGACTACCGCGCCGAAGAAGTTCTGACCGCTCTGGGTGAGCAACGCTCCGAAATAGATGGTGTGCTGCTGCAATTCAACGGTCGACATGTAGCTGGTCGGCGGCAAATTCGATCCCGAGGAAGGCTGCCACTTCGGAATGCGAGCTCCCAGGCCGGGTCCAACAGCCAGCCAATACACCCGGGTTCCGCTGAAGACTGTATTGATGCCCGTCCCGTAGAAATTGATGGCGGCTTGTGGTCCGAAGCCTCCGGGTCCCGCTGTCGCGCCTGAAATCTGGAGAGGCTGCTCGACGGCCTCGGCATAGAGATGCAAGTTCGCCGGATCGACATTCGGATCGAGCCCGGCCTTCACGAGGTCAGGCTGTGTGACTCGATACCATCCTTCATGCCGCACGAAAATCTTGACGGCCGGATGCGCCGCCAAATCATATTGCTTTTGATACTGCCAAGTCTTCGGAACAGAGAGGATGGGAAGATACTCTCTGATGTGACTCTGCTGGCTGCCAGCGGCCGTGGGTTGCGCCTGGTTCAACTGGCTCAGCATGTGAGTTTCGGCCACGGGCGCGTCGCTGGCGGACGGCGAACCGGCTGTCACGGACACTGGACCGTGCATGGTGCGGACTCCACTGATGTCGATGTCCTCGAGCCAGTAGGATCCCGAAGTGCCCGCCGAGGAATCGATCCAGGCATAGTTCTTGCCGGAATGTTTGGGCAGAGCGCCGGTCATTTGCAATGCGGATCCGGCAATCAGCGAGAGATTCATGCGCACGCGATTTCCGTTCTGCTCGCGATAAACATTGAATCCGAGGTTGTGCGATTCGCCACCGGTCTTCCAGATCAGCACGACGCGCTTCGCGCCGTTCTTATCGGTGCCCAACTGCGCCGTGAACGAGCGGAGCGTAACTTTGGTCGAAGCAACGACCGTCTCGGTTTGCGAGGCAGTGTTGTTGTTCGGATTCGGGTCGGTCTGCAGGGCACTCACGGTAGCGGTGTTTGTAATCGTGCCCGACTGCTGCGGATACACCAAAATAGTGATGGTGGCAGTAGCCCCATTTGCCATAGTACCCAGCTGGCAACTTACGGTGCCGCCCGCCTCCGTGCAACTGCCCTGCGACGAAACTGCTCCGGAGTAATACAGCGAGGAAGGCAGGACATCCTGTACTAGAACACTTGTTGCAGTGGCTGGACCGTTGTTTGTAGCGACAAGGGTGTACGTAAGAGCAGATTGCTGTGTAACGGGATTCGGAGAACCGCTCTTAGTAAGAGCCATGTCCGCGCTGCTGGCGCTGGCAACCAGCACGCTGGAACTCGCCGAATTCGTGGTCAGGCTTGGCACGATATTCGTTGCGGTGGCGCTCGCCGTATCGGTGATGTTCGTTCCCGACGGCGTGTTGGAGTTCACCTGGAGCACGACCGTGAAGCTTGCTGTATTGGCTGCGCCCGTGGCCAGATTGCTGCCGTCGGTGCAACTGATCGTTCCGGTACCACCGACCGCTGGCAGAGTGCCGCAAGTCCATCCGGCGGGAATCGTGATCGACTGGAAATTCGTATTCGGTGGCAGTGTCTCGGAGAACGTCGTACCGGTCGCGGCTGCTGGACCATTGTTGGTAACGGTCTGCGTGTAGGTGACATTGCTGCCCGGCGACACCGAAGTCGGAGTACCGGAATTCGTGACGACCAAATCCGCCTGAGTCGCCAAAGCCACCACATCCGAGGCTACGGCAGTGTTGTTGGCCGAGTTCGAATCGCTCGTCGTCGACGTTACTGTCGCCGTTTCATTGACGGCAGTTCCCGCGGCCGTCCCGGCAGTCACTTTCACCACATACGAGATCGTGGCCGGTGATCCGGACGCCAGAGTCGGATCCGTGCACGTCAGTGTCGCCAGAGTACAAGTCCAACCTGCGGGTCCGGTCAACGAAACCGCGGTCGTATTTGCGGGGAGCGTGTTCGTTAGGGTAACGCCGCTCGCCGCGCTCGGGCCAGCGTTACTTACGACCTGCGTATAGGTGATGTTGTTGCCCGCTTGCACGGGAACCGGATTGGGCGTGTTCGTGACCGAGACATCGGCCGAGCTTCCCACGGGGATGCCAACGGTGACGCTATTGTTCCCACTGTTCGGATCGCTCGTCGTCGAGGCCACCGAATCCGTTTGCGTAATCGTAGTTCCCGACGCCACTCCTGCGTTGACAGTCACGACGAACGTGAAATTCGCAGTGGTATTGGCCGCCATGGTCGTCGTGTCGGTACAAGTGAGGCTGGCCAAAACGCAAGTCCATCCCGCGGGACCGGTGAGTGAAACCGCAGTCGTATTGGCGGGAAGCGTATCGGTGAAGACAGGCGCATTCGCCGTCGCCGGTCCGGCATTGGTCACGCTTTGCGTGTACGTAATATTGCTGCCGGCGGTGGCCGGATTCGGGCTTCCGGAGTTGGTCACGCTCAGGTCGGCCTGAGTCGCCGAACTGACGGCAATGGTGACGGTCGCCGAATTATCCGAAGGATTGGTGTCGCGCGTCCCGGTGGATCCGGTATCCGTGTCGGTGATCAATGTTCCGGCTGCAGTTCCCGCATTCACTTTGAAGACCGCGGTGATCGTACCCACGGAACCCGGTGTCACACTGACGTTGGTGCAGGAAATCGGACCAGTGTTCGGGCAGGTCCAGGTACCACCCCCGGTTGTCACGGCCGCAACCGAGACGAATGTTGTATTCGCCGGCGTGGGTTCAGTGAGCGTGGCCGAACTGCAATTGGCCGGGCCGTGGTTGGTAATAGTCTGTGTGTATGTGATGTTGGAGCCAGCAGTGACGGGACTTGGGGTTCCGCTGTTGGTGACGGTGAGGTCACAGGCGACAATCACATTCGTCGTAACACTGGTGCTGTTGTTGGCCGAGTTCGGATCGGAGGTCGTCGCCGAGACGGAGGACGCGGCCGTAATTGAAGCCGCCGTAACCGTTGAAGGCACATTGAGGACCACGACGATGTCTGCCGCCACACCGGATGCGACGCTTGGGTTGGTGCAGGCAATCGTACCGGTCGCGCCGATTGCGGGCGTCGTACAAGTCCATCCCGCAGGTGCAGAGACCGACTGGAATGTCGTGTTCGTCGGCGTCGCTTCGGTAAACGTGGCGCCAGTCGCCGTGGCGGGACCGTTATTAGTCACGGTCTGTGTGTAGGTGATGTCGTCGCCCGCCAGAACTGCATTTGGAGAAGCTGTCGTGGTCAGCGCCAGGTCAGCTTGAGTCGCCGACGCAACCACGTCGGTGGCCACTGCAGAGTTCGATCCGAACGCCTGATTCGTGGCATTCACGGTCACCGTGTCTGTAATGACGGTACCGCTCGCTGTGCCGGCATTCACTTTCACTACTAGA